>VYLT01000260.1_pt1 | contig 13022 bp, 8 predicted proteins | sample 5114261 | NCBI WGS metagenome assembly VYLT01 (sample SAMN12291815, study PRJNA351875) | freshwater metagenome | isolation source: freshwater lake | place: USA: Michigan, Little Long Lake | collected 2011-07-12 | reverse complement strand
GCACAGTCAGGAATGATGCGCGAGTATATTCTGCGACATCGCCATCCTGAACGCCGGGCCGATGCTGCTCCCAAATTACTGGAACTGATGCCCGATACCTATGGTGTAATGGTGTACCAGGAAGATGTGATCAAAGTAGCCAATCAATTTGCCGGCCTCACGCTGGAAGAATCGGATATTCTCCGAAGAGCAATGTCGGGAAAATACCGCTCGCGGGTAGAATTCAAAATGGTTCGCAACCAATTCTTTAACAATTGTATTCAAAAAGGCTATAAACCGGATTACATTCAATCCGTCTGGCTCCAGATAGAAAGCTTTGGCGGCTTTGCATTCTCAAAAGGACATTCGGCCTCTTATGCCGTTGAAAGTTACCAGAGTTTGTACCTCAAGGCCTATTATCCGCTCGAATACATGGTGGCTACCATCAACAATTTTGGTGGTTTTTACCGCACCGAAATCTATGTTCGCGAAGCCGAAAAACTCGGAGGGATCATTCAATCACCCTGCATCAACAACAGCGAATACCACACTGTGATCCATGGCACCGAAATCACACTGGGCTTTCAGCACATCGAAGGTCTGGAACAAAAGATTATTCACGATATTCTGACCGAAAGAACGGAAAACGGCCCTTTTATAAGCCTGAATGATCTTACCCGGCGTGTACTAATCCCGATCGAACAATTAACGCTCGTCATCCGGATCAATGCACTGCGTTCCTTCGGAGTGAGTAAAAAGTCATTACTGTGGGAAGCACATTTATACCAACACAAGAAGCCGGTGTACAGTAAAACACAAACCTCCTTGTTCGAAAGCCCTCAAAAAACATTCAATCTGCCCGGGCTTGAAGAAGATCCGCTCGAAAATGCTTTTGAGCAATTAGAACTCCTCGGATTCACGCTATGTAACCCGTTTGAGTTGATTGAACAATCACTTCCACCCCATCAGAAAGCAATCGATATACCTGCTCATATAGGGAAAGAGATCATTACTTACGGTTATCTCGTCAACACCAAACGTACCTCAACAAAAAGCGGTGAATCAATGCTCTTCGGTACCTTTCTGGATCGTGACGGCGAAAACATCGATACCGTCCATTTCCCCGATGTTGCTGCTGCATATCCGTTCAGAGGCTCCGGAATCTACGAACTTACAGGAATCATCACCTCCGAATTTGATTTCCAAACCCTCGAAGTAACCACAATGAAAAAAATAAACTACCGTCCGGACGTACGCTACTCCGAAGAGTAACTCCTTAAAAGCAGAAAACACTTGAAGTAAAACTAAGGTTTACGTTACACCTCATGCCAGTTCACATTCTCTCAGCCACGGCGAACTCATTCTCATTCTCATTCTCATTCTCATTCTGACTTATTCCCACCTAATCACTACCCACAAAAAAACGGCGCTCTAAAAGTAAAGCGCCGTTTCCTGTATCTGTTAAAGTCTTATCTATTCATGTAGATAGAGCCGTTTAGCGTTTTCTTGTCATCGGAGTAAATATCCTTCACACGTGCCACCCAGGTATAGGTTCCCGCAGGAAGGATTTTCCCGTTGTAAGTACCATCCCATTCAGAATTAACATCATGTGTTTCCCAAATAAGTTCCCCCCAACGATTGAAGATCAACAACTCGAAATTGTACTCATCAACTCCGCTGATAGAGAAATCCCAAGTTTGGTTAAACTCATCGTCATCCGGTGTAAACGAGTTCGGAGCGAAGAACAGGATATCACTGTTTACAGACAAAATACGCTCAACAGTATCCGTACAACCTTCAGGTGTTTGAACTACCAATTGAATCACATACTTTTCTACAATTCCTTCAGGGAATTTAAATGTAGGACTGTCGTATGTACTTGATGAAGGAACAGATCCCGGAGAGCTCCACTCCCATGAAGTAACACCGGCAGAAGATTTATCCTGCATGGTTACCGTTGTTTCGAAAATGGTAGTCGGGTTTGCAGACATGTTGAAGTCAGCAACCGGATTGGCAATTACCGTAACGATATCCTCAAAGTGCCCTGTATAAACACAACCGTAGATAGAAGTTACGGTAACATCCACATCATACGGATTTGGAATAGTGTACTCGTACGTAACACCTGCTGCACCTGCCAGAAGTTCATCATTACCATCACCAAACTCAAACAATACCGATTGAATCTCATTTTGGTTATTTGATGTATTGGTGAAAGTAAACAATCCGGGCTCGCAAGACCATGATTTATCAGCAACGAACGTAGGAACAATCGCTGTAGGGAATACAATATTCATACAACTATCCGTAGTTGGCGATCCGCAAGCTTCCGAAAGCGTCACACAGTAAACCGTATTAGACGTCGCCGGATCGACCTCAATCGTTGAACCAGTGCCGATCACAACACCATTCTCAGTCCATGTGAAAGTATAAGGTGAACTACCTCCCGAACCTGTTACTGTCAGCATCGTTGAATTCTCAGGACAGATCGTTTGGTCAGGAGTCAATGACGTAATAGCAAGCGCCGCAGGCTCACCAATTGTTGTTGTTGAAGTAATCACACAGTTGTTCGCATCAGTAATTGTCACTGTGTGTGTTCCAGCAGATAAATCATCTGCACCAGGATCTGTTGAAGACGAATAATCCCAAGAGTAAGTATAAGGACCCGTACCCCCTACAACATTCACCGCTACAACACCATCGCTTCCGCTGTTACAGCTTACATCCTGTCCAACAGCTTGAGCAACCATCGGCGGGATTTCAGTAATAATCACTTCTACCGTATCGATACATCCAACAGAAGAACTCACTTCACAGTGATAAGTACCTGCTGATAAACCTGTAGCTGTTTGTGTTGTTTGACCACCGGCATCGTACCAGTTGTAAGAAACAGTGCCCAAAGAAGGAGTCATCGTAGCAGTAGCTGTTCCATCAGCACCACCAGGACAACTTACTATGGTAGTGGTGCCTGAATAAGTAGCCCCGGAATTCGGAACTACAACATTAACCGTTTTAGTACATCCGTTTGCATCTGTTACCAATACCTGATAAGATCCCGCCACAAGATTTGTTGCTGTTTGAGTTGTTTGACCAGAAGGGGTCCACAGGTATGAAAAAGATGGAGTTCCTAATAATGGGTTTGCCGTAGCAGTACCGCTTCCTCCCGAACAGTAGTCGGTTGTAGCCGTAGCAGTGGCATTTACACTTGTACGTGTAATCCAGGTAGTATCCGAAACAGAGCCTATACCAACACCGCAAGACGTACCAGTAAGCCAGTAACCGGTAACGCCCGGAGGCACTTGGTTGATTTGCAAAACACCGTTATTATAAGGAAACGTTTGCCCAAGGTTATTAGCCCATTGAAGGTTTCCGCCCGGAGCATTGATGTTTACATAAGGAATTTGAGTAATTGCGTAGTTGGTGGTGTTATTCGGAGCGGTTGGTGTCCAGCGACGACCATCCTGATTGGCTGTCCAAACAGTATTGTTACGGCCTGGAGTAATATGACCAACACTACCACCGTTGTTCTCTGTTCCCTGAATTGCCTGACCACCATTCCAGTTAGGACAACTTCCTTTATCCCCAATAAACATTTCCACAATGTTGGTGGTTTCGTAGAAGATGTAACCGATATAAGAGCACGAGCTTGTACAGCTAAACATGGTTACACCATTGTAAAGAACCACAAACATACGATTTGGCGCCGTACCCAACATTTGGTATTGGATCGGACCACTTGAAGCGTTATTCGGATTCAAATCCTGATGCGCAACCATTGCAGTATTATAACAGTGTGTCAACTGTGTCTGTGAAGGAAGTTGTGTCGCTCCCAACGCCCATGGGCAGTAACCACCCGCACTACCAAGGTTAAATGAAACGATACCGTTTGAACCAATCAGCAATTGATTGTAGTTGGAACCGTAAAAGTTAAAGTTGAAACCCATGTTGATAACAGGACTCCAAGCGTCATCCGTTAAAGAAACATTCGTCGGCGCGGTTAAGAATACACCACCGGCAGGACTTCCGCCAGCTCCACCGCAATTCGTAATTTGAACAGTTTGTCCTTGACATACTGTTACGTCAGTCCCCAAACAAACCTGAACCTGAGCAAAACTCAGCGAGCTTAAAAATAGTGAGACCAGTACCAGTTTGAAATTTTTCATAATTGTAGTTATCTGTAATCTCTAAACGCTTAAGTAACGTTAGAGTTGCTTCTGTTTTAATTTATTTGACAAAGTTAATGAAGTTAAAGCCCTGTTTTAGGAATTTACTGTTACGGAACTATCACAATATGACTAATACTATTGAAATTACACTATTCTGTTTATTTTTATGTTGCCTAAATGAAATTTAACAATCCGATCATATTCAAACAAAATAAGAGCGTAAACCAAAAAAGTCCTCAAAAAAGCCATATATCAGGTTATCAAAATCAAACTTCTGTACCTCATAACCTTGGAATCTCAACATTCATTCGGATTCATTTAGTGTGTTCATAAACATTCCTTTTTTGGGACGCTTTCGGATTAAAAAATTTCTACATTTGCCGTACTCATTAAAAAAGTGTAAACAAATGTCAAGTAAACACCAAGCACAGATCGATGCGTTCATGGATAAAGTGAAGGCAACCAATGGTCATGAAGCGGAATTCCTACAAGCTGTACATGAAGTTGCAGAAACTGTTATCCCGTTTATTGAAGAACATCCAAAATATAAAGCGGCAAAAATCTTAGATCGTATCGTTGAACCGGAACGCACTATTATTTTCCGCGTTCCATGGTTGGATGATAAAGGTGAAATTCAGGTAAACAGAGGTTACCGTGTTGAGTTTAACTCGGCTATCGGGCCTTACAAAGGCGGTTTGCGTTTCCACCCTTCTGTGAACTTGTCAATCTTGAAATTCTTGGGCTTCGAGCAGATTTTCAAAAATTCATTGACAACACTTCCTATGGGTGGTGGAAAAGGAGGTTCTGATTTTGATCCGAAAGGAAAATCAGACAACGAAGTAATGAAGTTTTGCCAGTCGTTTATGACTGAATTGAGCCGTCACATCGGTGCTGATACGGATGTTCCTGCAGGAGATATCGGTGTTGGTGGTCGTGAAATCGGTTACATGTTTGGTCAGTACAAACGTATCCGCAACGAGTTTACCGGTGTATTAACTGGTAAAGCGCGTAATTGGGGGGGGTCATTGATTCGTCCGGAAGCAACCGGATACGGAACAGTTTATTTCGCAAAAGAAATGCTGGCCACCAAGGGTGATTCTTTCCAGGGGAAAGTAGTTGCTGTTTCCGGTTCAGGAAACGTAGCACAATATGCCTGCGAAAAAGCAACGCAATTGGGAGCGAAAGTGGTTACCATGTCCGATTCATCAGGTTACATCCATGATGCAGACGGAATTACTGCAGAGAAACTGGCGTTCGTAATGGAGTTGAAAAACGTAAAACGCGGTCGTATCGAAGAATACGTAGCAAAATACCCTTCTGCGAAGTTTGTTGCAGGAAAACGTCCGTGGGAAGTAAAAGTTGATATCGCTCTTCCATGTGCCACTCAAAACGAATTGAACGGTGACGAAGCAAATGCATTGTTGGCAAACGGTGTAATCTGTGTAGCTGAAGGTGCAAACATGCCTTCTACTCCGGAAGCTGTTACAGCATTCATCAATGCGAAAATCTTATTCGCTCCTGGTAAAGCGTCCAACGCCGGTGGTGTTGCCACTTCAGGTTTGGAGATGTCTCAAAACTCCTTGCGTTTGAGCTGGTCTGCCGAAGAAGTTGATCAACGTTTGCATGGTATTATGGTATCGATCCACGAAGCGTGTGTGAAATACGGTAAAGGTGCTGATGGCGTTGTTGACTACGTGAAAGGTGCAAACATTGCAGGTTTCGTGAAAGTTGCCGACTCTATGATCGACCAGGGATTGGTATAATTTCCAACCATTTTATACAATACAAAGGCCGTTTCTTCAGAGAAGCGGCCTTTTTGGTTGCCTCTTTCTGTAAGTTGTGTGAATGATCAGAAAACGCATCAGGACAATCCGGCACGTTCGCAAAGTCTGTAATAATACATCTGCCAACAAAACTTACCGTCAAAACAATTATATCTGAAACAAAAAAACCGGATCTACCTAAGGCAGAACCGGTTTTGAAAAGAAGATTTCTAGTTTATTGGTGCTCACCCGGAACTACAACATTCGCTTTAGGTCGTTCACCCGATACATAATTCGGATCTGCTTGTTTCGCAGGAGGAGTATCCCAACGAACCTGTGTACCATCCCACCACATAGGTTGTGGAGTACCTTGTGTATTGTTATCATTATACATCACACCATCCATTTTTCCATCAAAGTCATTCGCGATGATTTCAGGAGAATGAACGACTGTTTCAAAATCCTTACGTGTTCCGATGGCAATCCAATTGAACTGTACATTGGAAGCTCCATTGTTATTTTCTTTCACCGTAAATCCGCTAGCGTCATAAGAAGAGATGTACACACCATTGGAGTTCCCCATAGGACTAACGGTAATTGTTAACTCATCAGGATTTGCTGAGATTGTTTGCTTAAACTCCTCTGAAAAAGCAATGTATTTTTCTCCGCTTGTGAGTGTAGATTTACCCCGATCACTTATTTCAACTTTCATAGCCGAAGAACCGTAAACAGCCTGACGATCACCGTCAGTAGCCACCAACTGTGTAATTGGCTCGTTCATATACGTTTTACCGTCTACATACAAACTGTAACGATCTCCTTTCATATATGTACCATATACAAGACCGCGCATCCAGCCTCCCATAACACCACCATAGATACCAAGACCTATCATCGTATTCGGTTGTGTAAGAGCTTCTGCAGATCCGCTTTTTAACATATTATTACTGGCATGACCACCATTTGGGTTTTGAGAAATACCGGCTAAAGCACCTGCTTGATAAGCGCTACCAAATCCATATACTCCGTAATCAATAAAATTACTTGCATAATAACCAAGTCCTCCAGCGGCAATACCAAAATCATCACCAAATACAGCTCCACATCTTACTGACCCTGAAGAGAACCCTCCATGTACACCAAAAGAATAGGATCCGGTTGTTCCTGTTTGACTGGCTTGCACCCCTGTTCTTGGTCCAGTGGCCACCAAGGTACGAAATCCGGTACCCGCAACTGTACTTCCGTTCAAACCGCGAACTGCGGCTGTATTCGGACCAACTGTACCGTAATATTCACCTTGTACGGCAGCAAAAGTTGTTGTTCCGCCTGTTACCGAGCCATAAACACCCGAACCGTTTTGAGCAGAATAACCATTTATCGCCCAAGGAAATGTAGCGTTACCAACTCCATTCATCAAGTCACCGGTAAGTGCTGTAGCCGTAGTACCGATAAAGAATTCTCCCAGGTTTGATAAACGTCCGCGCACAATTCCGTTTGTTGTCAAATCAACATGATTGTTATCCGATGTTCCCAGAAAACCAGTAGCGCCCGGAGTATTCACATTCGCAGCACTTGTACCAACAAGCCAGTTATTTCCGCTGCTCATGAGACGCACCCATCTGGTACCATCCCAGTAATAATAACCTGGAGTCACATTGTTTGGAAAAGTACCGGCACTAGCCGTATTGTAAACCAAAAGAGAAGTTGTAGCCACACCTGTAACCGGTGCGAAAGCAGTAGTTGTGGTCAATGCCACACGTGGGATAAGTACACCTTTGTTCGCCATGTCAACATCAAGCGCAGCACTCGTAACCGGTGCAGCCCCTGTTGAGTTAATCCCAACATTTTGTGCTGTTGCAATGAATGACGAAAATAGTACTGTGGAGAGTAGTATTTTTTTCATAGTAAAATTTATTAGTGTAGTAGAAATTAATGTATGCAATAAAACAGAGCCCGAAGAAGGAAGCGGTGGTTACTCAGCAGCAACCACTTTTTCATTAATCGTGTTTAATCCGTTTTTCAAGCGAACCATATACATACCATGGCTTAGATTCAAATCGGGAATCACCACCGTATTTGCACCGTTGGAAACAGACAGATCGCTATGGTACACCAAACGGCCACCTGCATCATAAATTTGTAAATCTTCCACCGACTCAGCAGCTCCGTCAAAACTCATGATGATTCCACCGTTGGAATAAGATACAATCACATTATCAGCAGATACACACGAAGCTGAAATAGTCGATTTGACAATGCGATTACCATCGGTATCCACTTCAACCAGCTGAAAAACACCTTCGCGGTTGACAGCTGAAACAAATGAATAATTCTCAACACCCGAACCATTACCCGTTGGTTGCACAAAGCCAATCACTGCAAACTGGCCGTTTTGCAAGTGTTCGATTTCAAAATGATCCAATCCCGATTCTGAAAGTGTCTGCCATTCCAATACCAGTGCGTCTCCGGTACAGGAAGATTTGAAGTAGGCAATTTCAGCAGCCAGCGGGAAAGTGATTTCGCTCAACGTCCATGAACGGAAAAAATTAGCGGGAGAAACCGGAACATTTGACGTTGTATTGGCAACCGCATTGGTGGTTCCCTGAGGTAGGTAATCACCCCATTGATTGGTTGAATTATTAAAGCGTTGGGCTCCTAAGTCAGATTCCACGATGGTATTACCCGGCGCTGTATGCTCTGAATCGCGGTAGCTGAACTGAAACGTTGCTGTAGGTTTTGTACCATATCCTAGTGCATCGATGATCCAAAAACGATCGATCACGTGCAGGGAATTGTTGAACGAAGCCGAAAAATAATCCCACATGTGGGTTACATCAGACGGACGATATGTATTATTGTCCCAGGTTGGTCCGGGATAAGTAGAAAAACGAACAACTCCGGCACCTGTTCCTGCAGCAGTAATATTTGCTGAAAACGGAATCTTGGTAAACGTTGTTTGAGATGTAAACGGCATCACATAAGTACCGGTTGAAGTACCGATATTCCAGATTACCTGGTCGAATTCACTTTCGGTAACAATGTTACCACCTGTTCCTGAAGTAGTAATAGCATTGGTTGCCGGATTTTGAACCACTACTTTTGCACTGTTATCAATGACGATAAAAGCATTATTGTTCAGAATTAATCTTCCCTGAGCGAAAATGGAGCTTGATGAAACAAGAAGAGCAGAGAGCAGTATTTTGTAGCGCATACCTAAATGTGTAGAAGTTACAGCGAATTTAGTGATTAAATTTAGTTCAAAGACCTTAACCATTCATTATTAGATAGATAAAGTGTAATCAGATGAATATAAATCGATTTAGTAATCGACATTACATCATTCCTATCGAACAAAACCAATTTATCGCATCAGTTAAAATATACGTTGAAAAAGTATTTTTAGTGCTTCTTTTTCAGATGAATACCCAAAACAACAAATCCATACAAACGCTATTTTACGGGCAGTTGACCGTTTACCTCAAATTATCCGTTAATTTTGCAACATAGCTAATTTACATGGAAACAGTATTGAGTAAACGCGCCATTGAATTTAATCGCGAAGGATTTGAAGATCAGGAGCTTATAGATATTTACAAGGCCATTATGAAACCCAGGCTGATTGAGGAGAAAATGCTCATTCTGCTACGACAGGGAAAAATCACCAAGTGGTTTTCGGGTTGGGGACAGGAAGGTATTTCAGTCGGAGCAACTTTGGCCATGAAGCAGGAAGAGTTTATTCTGCCGATGCACCGAAATTTAGGTGTGTTTACAACGCGTGGAATTCCGTTGAGCCGCCTTTTCGCACAATTTCAGGGAAAAATGTCTGGTTTTACAAAAGGCCGCGATCGCTCGTTTCACTTTGGTGCCAAAGATTACAATATTGTGGGAATGATTTCTCACCTCGGACCTCAATTGGGCATTGCAGACGGAATCGCCTTGGCCAATAAATTAAAGAACAACGACCAGGCTACCATTGTTTTTACCGGCGATGGTGGCGCCAGCGAAGGCGACTTTCACGAATCACTGAATGTGGCTGCAGTCTGGGATTTACCTGTCATTTTTACAGTAGAAAATAACTGTTGGGGACTTTCCACACCAAGCAACGAACAATTTCGCTGTAAACAGTTTATCGATAAGGGAATCGGCTATGGAATGGATGCGTTTCAAGTAGATGGAAACAATATTCTTGAAGTCATTCGCACCATTCGCAGCATTGCCGATTCGATTCGCCAGAAACCACGTCCGTTTCTCCTTGAATGTATGACGTTTCGTATGCGCGGTCACGAAGAAGCTTCGGGTACCAAATATTATCCGGAAGGTTTACAAGATGAATGGACGAAGAAAGATCCGGTTGCCAATTACGAGTTGTTCCTGTTGGAAAACGATATTCTTACACCTGAACTGAAAGCAAGTATTCAGGAAGCGATTAAAGCCGAAATACAAGAAGGTTTGGAAATTGCTTTCGCTGAACCAACGATTACTGCTGATTTGCAGCGCGAATTGGATGATATTTACGCTCCTTTTACCCAAACTGTTATTGCTCCAGCCACTCCGGCCAAAACGGAAAAACGTTTGATTGATGCCATTTCTGACGGTTTGCGTCAATCGATGGAACGCTACCCTGAATTGATCATCATGGGTCAAGATGTAGCCGAATACGGCGGTGTATTTAAGGTTACGGAAGGTTTTGTGGAGCAATTCGGTAAAGAACTCGTGCGCAATACACCGATCTGTGAATCAGCTATTGTGGGCGCGGGCCTCGGACTTTCGATCAGCGGTATGAAAGCCATGGTTGAAATGCAGTTTGCCGATTTCGCGACATGTGGATTTAATCAAATCATTAATAACCTGGCCAAGATTCACTGGCGCTGGGGACAAAACGCCGATGTGGTAGTGCGTATGCCTACCGGGGCAAATACGGCTGCAGGACCTTTCCACAGTCAAAGTAACGAAGCTTGGTTTTTCCATACTCCAGGCTTGAAAGTGGTTTATCCGGCATTCCCGGGTGATGCGAAAGGTTTGTTGAATGCAGCAATCGAAGATCCGAATCCGGTATTGTTTTTTGAGCATAAATTCCTTTACAGAAGCATTCGTGAAGATGTTCCGGACGATTATTATACAACCGAAATCGGAAAAGCAGGCTATGTAAGACGCGGTGACGATATTACGATTATCACTTACGGATTAGGGGTTCACTGGGCCATGGAGGCTCTGGACGAGCATCCTGAAATCAGCGCAGATCTGATCGATTTGAAAACCCTTCTTCCGCTGGATACCGAAACCATTTACGAATCGGTGCGCAATACGGGTAAAGTGATCGTATTACACGAAGATTGCCTAACCGGTGGAATAGGCGGCGAAATTGTGTCATTGATCAATGAAAACTGTTTCCATCAATTGGACGCTCCTGTAAAACGGATCGCTTCGATCGACACGCCGGTGCCATTTGCCGTTCCGTTGGAAAAACAATTTCTGCCATTGGATCGTTTTAAAACGGCTCTGGTGGAGTTGTATGAATTTTAAGATAACGTAATTTATATGATAGAAAACGCGATCAATTTGGTCGCGTTTTTTTTTGAAAGCCACCATTTCGTTTACTCTTAAGTCAACTTGAAAACGACTCAAATTTATAGCCAGAACTTAACCGTTTTTATCCGTTAGAAACACTTATAACCCCATGGATAAAGGAGTTCCCGAAATCAAACCTTTATTTTGATGATGAAAATAGTGATTTTCAGCAGCCTCTATTTCGTGGACTCCTAGGTCAACTTGGATACGGCTCAAATTTATCGCCAAAACTTAACCGTTTTTATCCGTTAGAAACGTTTATCCCCTTATCATCACTACGCTTTACGAAAATACAACGCCTCCCAACAAAAAAACCGCCTCCTAAGGGGAAACGGTTTTCATATCACTAATTTCAACTGTTAATCTCTGACCACTTCAACACCATATTTTTTGCTGTCGAACGTAAATTTTGAATCTTCAACGGTTGGATTGGAAGTGAATTTCGTGATCGAAATCGTCTTTCTTGTACCATCATTCGATTTCATGATGGTTTTCTTCAATTCATTATCGTCTTTTCCAATGTACAAAATGATCGTGTTGTAATCGGCTTCTTTTTTCTTACTCGGATAGAGGTAAATCACGTGCACCATTTCATCACCAAGTTTTTCTTCTTTCTCATACTTATTGGTAAAACCTTTCTCCCAAACGGTCATGAGTTTTTTCGGATTCATGGATTCACTGTCATCATCGTCAACAGAAGTTTCATAGGCTGTCCCCTCTTCTTTTACAATGTTCCATGTTTTGGTTCCGTTGGAAATAATTGTATTTTCACCGTAGTTGGCGAAAAATTTATTGCCTTTCACCCACCCTTTTCCGCTAAATGATTCATTCTTACCGCTCGAAGAGTTGGTAATGGTAGCTTTGAATTCCAAGTAGAATGACTTCTGATTTTTGATCTTGGACGATAGTTTATCCAAAATTCCCTGCGCTTTGGCGTCCTGTGCATACATTCCGGTTGCAGAAACTACAAAGGCTAGTAAAAGTATTAAACGATTCATACGGTTTGTTTTCAGGCACCATTGCAGAAACTATGCCACGGATAGATTCTAAGCCAGCTGTTACGTTATTCTCCCAAAGATTCCTTTAGGTTTAAGAACAGAAAACTTATAACTTTCTGAAGAACCAGAGAAAGAAAGGTGAGCCTTTATCTGACATCTGTGGTAGGCCTTTTTACATCTCTTATTTGTGGTGGGTTTCGCAACACAAAAAAAAACCGTCAGCGGTTAACTAACGGTTTTGATAAATTGGGAGTGGGTATTTTAATCTTTCACCACTTCGTAACCAGGATATTTCTTGATATCGAAGGTGAATTTTGAATCTTCTATCGTTGGATTGGAAGTAAATTTCGTCATTGAATAGATCATTTTTGTACCGTCATTCGATTTCATAATGGCTTTTTTCAACTCATTATCGCTTTTTCCGATGTACAAAATAATCGTATGGTAATCCGCTGTTTTCGGGTTTTTCGGGTGAAGGTAGATCACGTGTACCATTTCATCACCTAGTTTTTCCTCTTTCTCGTATTTGTTTTTGAATCCTGTTTCCA
>VYLT01000300.1_pt1 | contig 13082 bp, 10 predicted proteins | sample 5114261 | NCBI WGS metagenome assembly VYLT01 (sample SAMN12291815, study PRJNA351875) | freshwater metagenome | isolation source: freshwater lake | place: USA: Michigan, Little Long Lake | collected 2011-07-12 | reverse complement strand
TTTCTACAACGCGGATGGAAGCCGAATGCGACCTCTCGACGATGTAACCCACGCCGAAAGAAGGAAACGTCGCCAAGCCAACCGACGAGCACGAAACGCCGAAGCACTTGCCGAGCAAGAAGCCCAACGAGCCGAGCAAGAAGCCCAAGCACGCCAAGCTGCCGAGCGACAAGCCCAAGAGGCTCAACTCCAAAACGAACGACTCCGCGAGATGCTGAGTCAGCTTGGCGTTGATCCCGACCAAGTCCCACCTAATTCGTAAGCTCTCCTCTCTCGTTCGGCCTGCTAGAATCTCTATGTCCCATTTTTTCGAGGTGCATCGATGACCCGACTCCGTTTTGCGTTGCTCTTTGTTTTCTTCGCCACACTCACGGCAACGGGTGAGGATTACGTTTGGATCGAAGGGGAGAAGCCGACCAAGTCCGATGTGACGCGATTCCCAGCGTGGTACGATATGGTCAAACGTGACCAGCTTTCAGGAAAGGATTTTCTTTCGCATTGGAACGAGAAGAAAGCAGGCACGGCAGAGTATACTTTCAAGGTTGAAAAAGAGGGTAACTACGAGTTTTGGTTGCGTGCCAATCCTGTGCAAACCAAACTGAGCTACCAACTCAACGGGGCCGAGGCCAAGAATATCGAGTTCGAGAAAGCGGTGAGCGATAACACAAACATCGCTGCCGACGACAAACCCGATTTGCGTTTTGTGGCATGGATCAAAGTCGGGAAAGTCGAATTGAAAAAGGGTGAGAATACCCTTATTTTCAAGATGGATAGCAAAAATCATAATCATGGCATGATCGACTGTTTCGTTCTTTCGAGTACGCCCTTTACTCCCAGAGGGATTCTCAAACCCGGTGAAAAAGCCGAACTTTCTGGCGACGATAAAGGGTGGATTCCTTTTGCTCCGACGAATGACACTTTCAAGGCAAGCCCGATTGATCTTCGTCACTTGAACGAGAAAACGGCAGGGATGTCGGGACCAATTACGACAAAGGGTTCTGACTTCATTCGTGGCGATGGCGAACCTATTCGCTTTTGGGCAGTGAATGGCCCGTCCAGCAAACCCGGTGACGATCTGGTTTATGAAGCCCGTTTGCTTGCGAAATACGGGGTAAACCTTGCGCGAATTCATCATGGTTATTACAACGAACAAGGCGAACTTGATCCCGCTAAGATTCAAGAAGCTATCGAAGTGATGACCACTCTCAAAGCCGAAGGAATTTATTCGCACTTCTCGATTTACTTTCCCCTTTGGCTAAAACCGACTGCCGAGACCGCTTGGGCAAAGGGGTACGACGGCAAAAAACATCCCTTTGCAAGCCTTTATTTCAACAAGGATTTTCAGACCCAATACCGCAACTGGTGGAAGGCACTGCTTACCACACCCCATAAAAAGACGGGCAAAAAATTGATTGACGATCCTGCGGTGATGGGTGTCGAGATTCTCAACGAAGATTCATTCCTCTTTTGGACCTTTAGCGATGCCAACATCCCCGACCCGCAAATGAAAATGCTCGAATCGCAGTTTGGTGATTGGCTCAAGGCGAAGTACGGTTCCCTCGAAAAGACCTTCGAGACTTGGAAAGGGGACAAGCTCAAACGCGATAATCTCGGCGAAGGGCGTGTGGCGTTTCGACCGTTGTGGAACATGGCAAACGAACGCACGATACGGGATAAAGATACGGTTAAGTTCCTGATCGAGAATCAACGCAAATTCTACGACGAGACCAAAGCCTTCTTGCGTGACCTCGGATTCAAAGGGGTCATCACTGCATCAAACTGGACAACGGCAGACCCGCGAGTCTTTGGCCCGCTTGAAAAATACTCTTACGCTGGCACAGACTTTATCGACCGACATGGTTACTTTGGATGTTATCACAAAGGTGAGAATGCGGATTGGTCAATCCGCAACGGGCACACCTATCGGGATCGCAGTGCGTTCAAGTTTGAAGCCGAAGAGCCGGGTAAACCCCGTTTGTTCGCTCATCCGGGGATCGACCCCAGTTATAACAACCTCCCGTCGATGGTTTCGGAAACGACATTCAATCGCCCGAATCGGTTTCGTTCAGAAGCTCCGGTCTACTTCGCTGCATACGGGGCACTGCAAGGAAGTGATGCGATTGTTCACTTCGCATTCGATGGGGCACGCTGGTCAGTGAAGCCCGGTTACTTTATGCAACCGTGGACGATCTGTTCGCCCGCCATGCTCGGACAATTTCCTGCAACGGCATTGCTCTATCGCAACGGGTTAATCCAACCCGGCGAGATTTTGGTTGATTTGAATTTGAAGATTGGCGATTTGTTAGACCTTCAAGGAACGCCCCTTCCCCAAGATGCTGCCCTTGATGAACTCCGATTGAAAGACGTGAAGGGGACAACGACACTCAAACCCGGCGAAGTGATTGACCCGCTTGTTCACTACGCTGGAAGGACAAACGTGAACTTTACCAAAGAGGGTGGAGCATCCAAGATCGTCGATACGTCGAAGTATATCGACCGAGCCAAAATGACCGTCACAAGTTCAACAAACGAACTCAAACTCGACTACGGCAAAGGGGTATTGCAACTGAACTCCCCGACCGTGCAAGGGTTGTGCGGAGCTTTGAAGGATGCCGGTCGCACCGACCTCAAGGATATCGAAGTCACTTCGGCACTCGGCTTAGGGCATATCATCGTCGTGAGTCTCGATGGGAAACCCCTCGCAGAATCGGGCAACATTCTCGTTCAAGTGATGACCGAAGAACGCCCGAGCCAATTCAAAACCGAAGTTGCAGCGAATGGGGTGCAAAAAATTACTAACATCGGAAGTGACCCGTGGTTGTTCAAGCCCATCGAAGGGGCTATCAAATTCAAGCGAGCCGACGCCGGGAAGCTGCGTGTCACCCCGCTCGATCACTACGGCTACCCGAAGGCCAAAGATACGAGCATTGGTGCAACTGAGATCAAACTGAAACCCGACGTGGTTTATTATGTGATAACCCGCGAGTAAAAAGAGACCCCCTACCTATGCGATCCTCGAATCGTCGAAAACCTGCCCAACAAAGTGAGCAGCCTCCCCGTTCGGAAATCATCCTCCCGTTTCCGTTGGGTTCTTCCGTGCGAGTACGCTATCGCCCGTTGGGGCCAGATCACCGTCTTGGGGGCGGAGCTCTGAATATCTATTCGGGCGACGATATTGCGATTCATGTGAATCCACGTCCCCAGATGCAAATTCTCGTTTTGAACTCGCATATCGGCGGCGGTTGGGGCGGCGAGGAACACCCTGCAACCTATCCTGTGATGTCGCAGGGTGAGGTGAATCTTATGGTGTGGGCAGGACCAGACGGGTTCATCATTCAAGCCCAAGCGACCGATGAAGACTATATCTTCTGGTATCTTTACGAACATCGCTTACCCGTCGAAGCGAAGCTCGACCGCATTGCGATTGACTTACCCAACGTGATTGCCATTTCGATTGAACCACCCCGCTAACTCCCGAGAAAAACCAAATGCTTCGAGCAACCCCTTTTTATTTTGGTCTCGTTCTCCCATTATTCCTTACGGGTTTCGCCGTAGCCGAACCCCCAGACCCAGACCGCAAGGCTGCTGAGTGGGTGCTTTCTTTTGGATCGGCCGTGCAGATAAACGGGAAGGAAGTCGATTATCGGAACGTCAAAGAATTGCCAAAGGAAAAGTTTACTCTAACGGTGGTGAACTTGTTCAATAAGCCGAAGATCACTGACGAACGTTTAGCACACCTCAAAGACTGCAAAAGTCTTACGCACCTTTATTTAATGGATGTTCCCATAACCGATGACGGCCTGAAACATTTGGCGGGGCTAACCAAGTTGCAACTCTTGAACCTGCACGATACCCAAATAACCGACGCCGGTTTAGCCTACCTCAAGGATTGCAAAGACCTGACTAACCTCTACTTGACGAAAACCAAAATCACCGATAAGGGACTCGCTACTTTTAAAGATTGCACTAAGCTCACCCACCTCTACCTGAACGATACCAACATCACCGACGAAGGGATAGCCCACTTCAAAGACTGCAAGAACTTGAAAAACCTCTTCCTCGAAAACACCAAGGTCACCAATGCCATCATCCCACAACTGAAAGAATACAAGGACCTAAGTCTTGTCTACGTCGGCGGAAGTAAGATCACCGAAGCCGGAGTAATCGAGTTGAGAAAGGCCCTGCCAAAATGCGTCGTAAGCCAGTGAGACAAGGTTGAGGCTGTTATAATGCTCGTGTGTCCGCGAAGTACGCCCCGGACATCCCAATAACGGTCGTCAGACAGTTACGGGGTCCGAGGGGGACTTCGCGGACACCCAATCAGACTAGAACTCCCCCAAACAAAACGAGGACTTCCCGTAGGGAAGTCCTCGCCTTTATCTTCGCTTATCTCGCCTATCTCCAACCCCACTCGCTTAGCCAATCATCTTATCGACGACTTTGCCTTCGCGGAAGAGTTGCATTGGGCGACCCGTTGGGGTGTTGATTTCGGTGTTGGGTTCGATACCGAGTTGCTTGAAGATCGTGATACCCAGATCGTCCGGGGTGACGGCGTCGGTGGCGGGAGCCATGCCGGAAGCGTCGGTGGTTCCATGTCCGTAACCGCGTTTGAATCCGCCCCCAGCAATCACGCAAGCCATCGAACGGGCCCAGTGGTCGCGTCCGGCGTTCTTGTTGATCTTGGGAGTACGGCCGAACTCACCGGCACACATGACGATGTTGTTTTCGAGCAATCCGCGATCATCTAAGTCTTTGATGAGGGTGGAGAGGGTTTGGTCGAGGCTTGGGAGTAAACGGGTCTTCAAGCTGGTGAAGTTACCGCTGTGGGTGTCCCAACCGCCGGTTTGGATGGTCACGAAACGCACGCCCGCTTCGATTAAGCGACGGGCTGCCAGAGCCGATTGGCCGAACGGGTTTGAGCCGTAGGCATCGCGGAGAGCATCTTTTTCTTTCGAGAGGTCGAACGCCACTTTGGTTTTGTCGGAGCGGAGAATATCGATAGCTTGTTGGTGGAAGGCGTCGAGACCTTCGACCAAATCGCCGTTCTTGTCAAGGTCGCGGAACCCTTGATCGAATGCGTTGAGGAGTTTGTCACGCTTTTCGAGTTCTTCGAGGGTGAACCCTTGTGGAAGGCTAATGCCACGAACTCGCAGAGTTGAGGCTGTCCCTTTACCGCCGGCGCCACCTTCGACCCCGAAAGGATTGTATGCCGTGCCGAGGTAACCTGCGTTCCCTGCGGCTCCGCCACGAAGGTCAGCGAACGAGACGTAGGGAGGGATACCTTTTTCGACGGAGAGTAACTTCGAGCAGAGCGACCCGTAGGCAGGGTATTGGGTGGCTGCGGTCGGTTTGTTACCGGTCGTCATAAAGATCGTTGCGGGACCATGCGACGGGATGGTGTGTGCCAACGAACGAACGGTCGTCACTTTGTCAGCGACTTCGGCCATCTTGGGAAGGCACTCGGAGTATTGAACCCCTTTGGCTTTGGTGTCGATAGACTTGAACTCGCCGCGAATTCCTTCGGGAGCTTCGGGTTTGTTATCCCACATGTCGATAGTGGCAGGTCCGCCTGCAAGCCACACAAGGATAACCCCTTTGGCTTGAGCACCTTTCTTGTCGGCTTTGCCGGCGGCTTGTGCTTCGGTACGCAGAAGGGTGGGCAAGCTCAAACCGAGCATCCCAGCCGTTCCGACTTGGAGGAAATTACGACGACTGAAACCTTCGCAATCGCTTTTGAACATGACAAACCTCGTTAGGGTGGCAGGTGAAATTCACTTTGCCGGTTTAGTGTTGAAGGATAAATTCTCGTGTATTGATTAACGCCCACAGGGTATCGACAAACGCTGCGGATCGGTCTTTCGTTGCTTCGCGGTGTGCCTTGAATTTGGCTTTCTCGGCATCGGTGGGGAACCGGCTTAGGGTTGCAAGCACCAGTTCTTCAAAGACTTCGTTATCGTCTTTCTTTTCTTTAAGTAACTTCATCAAACGCCCGTTATTGTCCATCAGGCGACGAATCACCGTTTGGTCGGTCATACGGAAGAGCGTTTGTGGAAGGGCCGGTTCGCTGGCTCGTTCGCAATCGCAAGCGGTCGTTCGGGGAGGACGGCCAAATACTCGCAAGATAAAGGCAAGGTTAGGGTCTTGCAATCGGCTCGACCCGACTTCCACCATCTTAGCACCCTCGGGAATCTCTTTGCCGAAATTCTGAGTAGCACCCGTTGCTCCATTAAGAACATCGACGACAAATTCGGCCATCATCGGGCGAACGTAAGATTTAGCGAAATTATTCTTGTCGAAACGGTTGGTTTCGTTGGGCAGGTACGAGGTTTGGTAAGTTCGGCTCAGAAGGATATTCTTTTCGAGTTTACGAATATCGTATTTGCTCTCGATAAAGTCTTTCGCCAACACGTCGAGCAGACGGCTATTTACGGGAGGATTCGCTAACGAGAAATCGTCAACGGGATCGACAAGGCCGACGCCGAAATAGTGTGCCCACACCCGATTCACAAAGCTACGGGCAAAGAAGGGATTATCGGGGCTGACCATCCACTTGAAGAGTTCTTCGCGTGGGTCGGTCCCTTTGATCTCCGGTCCGCCGAGTGCCTTCAAAGGAAGGGTCACACCCGTTTCAGGATGTCCGAACAGGTTCTTGGGATTGATCTTGGGCGTAATGAACATTTCCCGAATCGTGTTGATGTTATTGTTATTCACTTTGGCGTTGGCTGCCATTGCTGCTTCGCGTCGTGCGGTATTCTCGGCAACGACGAGCTTTTGCACCGCAGGAGTGGAGAAAGCGTTATTTGCAGCACTTACCCCTGAGAAGATATTCGCAAAGGAGCGATAGTCCGATTGCGTCCAACGGTCAGTCGGGTGTTTGTGACATTGGGCACATTCGAGACGCACACCCAAGAACGCTGCGGCTACCTTTTCGCCCCACTCGTTGGCAGGAACGGCAGCTTGACGACGCCAGAAAATATCGAGCGTTTCGCGTTTGGCATACTCGCTGTAATCACTTTTTGCAGCAGCCTCATCAATCTTCTTAATTTGTTCGAGATAGGCTTCTGGCTCTAACCCTTCACGGCTTGTGGCGGTGATGATTCCCTTCACAAGTTGGTCGTAGGGGGTATTATCTTGCACCCGTTTGCGTAACCATTCGTGCCACATTTGGCTCTTACGGGTTTGCCACTCAGCAGGTTGCTCAAGGGCGAGGGTATTATTACCCGTCACGTCCGAAAGTTTCGTTGCCCAGACTGCGGCATGCAACGGGTGTTTGAGTAACTCGTCAATCTTCTTTTCACGTTTATCGGGTGATTTATCGGCAAGGAACTTGCGCACGTCGTCTGGCGTGGGCAGGTTACCCGTTGTGTCGATGGTGACCCGTCGCAGAAACTCAGTGTCACTGGCTTTGTCGGAAGGAATCACGTTCAACAGTTTGAGCTTTTCTTGAACCTGTTTATCAATCGTGTTGACTTGTTCGACTTTAGGATAGCTGAAATCTTTCTTGGCGGGTGTCGGCACAAGAATACGGGCGGATGCCACTTGCCCACGATAAAGGACTACGAAACCCGAATCGCCCGGCTTCTTGGCACTGAGCTTACCCGCTAAATCGATCTGAGCAACGGCATCGTCTTGAACACGATACTCAGCAAAGGGAGTAATATCTTCTTTGCTGTCATCAGCATAGGTTGCGGTAACTTTAATGCGGGTCGATTCACCCGATTGGATGGAGATATATTCTTTGGGGTTGAGTTCGATACTTTTAACTTCGCCCGACCCTTTATTCCATTCCCCACCGGACCGAATCCACTCTTTGAACACGGCATACTGCCACGAATCTTTGCTGAAACGTGCCCCGCCATCGTGACCGGTTAAACCTGCTGCTTTTTGGAGGAGCAAACTCGAATCAGGATCGCCAATGTTAATTCGTCGGCCAAGTTGTTCGCGTGTGAGGGCTTTGAAATCTTTTTCCGGTTCGAGACCGAATAGGGAGAGGCGAAAACCGTTCTTCCCTTGAAACGACCCGTGACACGACCCGTTATTGCAACCCGATTTACTGAGCAGCCCCATGATGTGGCGTTCAAAATCGACTTTCTTAAGTGTTTCCCCTGAAGGAAGTTGCACATCCGCCCGACTTGTGAGAGGAGAGAAAGTAACGGCGAACAACAACAGATATAGGTATCGCATCCGAAAAATACCTCGGATTAAATGGCAGGATTTTGGGGCGCAGACAGAGATAGGCTTACCGATTGAAACCCCACTCGTTCAGAGGAGTTCCGAAGTTTTGAGGAAAAGGTGAAAATTTCGTTCTCGGGAATCGGGAATCGGGTGTCGGGAATCGGGTATGGGTCTGGCAAATTTATCTGGCAGAAGACAAAAGCCAGTAACGCAGAGGACGCAGAGACACAGAGACGAGAAAAGAGAAATCTTGGTCTTATTGCTTCTCATTATTGTCTTTATCTGTCTTTGGTTTTATCTGTGTTCATCCGTGTTTATCTGTGGCTAACTCTTCTTGTCTTCTTTGCGTCCTCTGCGTTACTGGCTTTTGTCTTCTGCCGTATTTTTTGCGACACCCGAATCCCGACACCCGAGTCCCGATTCCCGAACCACGCCTCACGATCCAAAAAAGTCCCCTATGAGATTCTGGCGAATGGACTATCTTAAAGAATGTGTTCGTTCGTTGAGGACAACGTACTCGCATCATGGCCGATTCTCAAACTATCGACGGTCAAACTTCGGGGCCACCCCCAGTCGAGGCTCCTGCGCCCGATTATGCGGGGCGGGTGTTTGGTGATTTCCAATTGGTCCGGCGTATCGGTCAAGGGGGAATGGGGCAGGTCTATCTTGCCCGTCAAAATAGCCTCAAACGTCAAGTCGCAATCAAAGTTCTGAAACCCGAACTTGCTGCCAACACCACTTCGCTCAAGCGATTCCAAGCCGAAGCCGAAGCGGTCGCAAACATTACGCACGCTAACATTGTGCAAGTCTATGCGATAGGTGAAGTTGAAGGGATACACTACATGGCCCTTGAGTTTGTCGATGGGCGTAACCTACGCGACCATCTGACGAAAAAAGGATTGCCCGATCTTCCGTTGGCCTTGCATATTATGAGGCAAGTTGCTGCTGCGTTGGATCGAGCCGGAGAATTGGGATTCGTACATCGGGATATCAAGCCTGAAAATATCTTGATCTCTCGCAAAGGCGAAGTGAAGATTACGGACTTTGGCCTTTCGCGTTGCTTTGCAAGCGAAACGCCCGCCATGAACCTCACCCAATCGGGTGTGACAATGGGGACACCGCTTTACATGGCCCCAGAGCAAGTGCGTGGGCAGCCGGTCGATCCGCGCACCGATATTTATTCCTTCGGCGTCAGTTGTTATCACATGCTCAAAGGGGAACCGCCATTTCAAGGGGTGACCCCTTTCGATGTAGCGTTGCAGCACGTGCAAGCCGAACCTCCTCCGCTTCAGGAAGCACGTCCCGACCTTCCTTTAGAACTGTGCATGATCGTCCACAAGATGATGGCCAAACGTCCCGACGACCGCTACCAAACGGCACGGGAGATTCTCAAAGACCTCACCGCACTGCGCGAACTCATCGGGGCAGGTAAAACGACCTCGGTGGGTACACCAAGCCTCACGACGATCCTTTCGCCCTCATCGCAAGCCGTTGCTGCGGTGGCGGGTTCTGGTGTTGTCAGTCACCCCGTAGCCACGGTGCCGATGGTTGCGGCAAGGGGTTGGGGGCGTTTGGCGTGGTGGGCTTTTGTGCTGTTGGGGACAACAGGGCTTGCCTTTGGCGGGGCTTATTTTCATCGCAGTAAAACGCCCCCTCCTTCTAACAATTCGGAGCTTGCAGAATCGGCCCTTGCGGATGTGGACCCTTCGCCCTCAGCCGTGTTAGAACGAAAACTCCTCGAACGGATCAACGCTCGCGAAACTCGTGCCGATGTCGCCGTCGAAGATTTGCAAGAGCTTCTGGAAATCTATCTGAAAGAACGACGTTTTGCGGAAGCGACTAAGTTTTTCGATAAAGCCAACCTCGAAAAGAAGAAATCCCTCGAAGGAGTCGCACCGGGCCTCGACGGGAAACAGCGTGTCAGCATCCTGAGTTTGATGGGTCGCGGAGTGATATTGGCGTATCAAGATCAACCCGATAAATCGAACGAAATCTTCCGGCAGTTGTTGAAGGAATACAGCTTTGCGCTGATCCCGAAGAAAAAAGACCCACCCGGCAAATCGATGCTCGATTGGTTCTTCACCTCCAAACAGACGATGGAATGGCGTCACATGGTCAGCGATGCCATCGACCGCAACGCCAAAAACCAAAACGGTAAAGTCCCCGACGACCTCAACAAACTGCGGATTCTCCCAACGCGATCATCTGGGAAATAAGGGTCCGGGGGTCTTGCGGAAGGGTTTCAACTTCGTTGCTGGGTGTTTTTCCTCTTTCTAAAAAAGGGTGGCGTTCTAAACTATTAGCAACCTTCGAGGAAATGTCATGCCTTCACCTTATGCCGTTTTGGGTGTGACTGAATCGGATGACGATGCAACGATTCGGGCACGCTACCTCACACTCGTCAGAGAAAATCCGCCCGAACGCGAACCGACGAAGTTTGCCGAGATTAGGGCAGCCTATGAGAAGATCAAGGATTTGCATACTCGGTTGAATTTCTGGCTTACGCAACCGCAAAATCCAACCGAACTGGAAGAACTCATTGCAGACCTTTCGACGAATATGCAACGAACCCGAATGAGTTTGCCCCAGATGCTTCAACTAATCAAACCGAAACGATGAACGAATTCGAGCAAGAAAATACCACCCCTACCCCAACAGCTCCCCTTCTGAGCGAATCGGAAATCGAGGGGGTATTACAACAGTTTCGCAGTTGGCTTACCGAGTTAAACGAGCTTCCTGCCCCTTCCGAAGAATCAACGCCAACAATCGATCTCGCAACGTTGACGGGTCACTTCACGGCGTTACGCCAAGAGGTGAACCTGCAAACTAAAGCATTCCGCACGACAATTACGCAACTCGAACCTTTACAAAAATTGCCAGAACAACTCAGCGACGTTCAAAAGAAGTTGGTCAAATCGGAATCACCCCCTCCGAGTTCCAACGATGCCGAGTTTAAGCCGTTACTCAAATCGCTCGTCGATATTCACGATTCTCTCGTTTTGGCGTATCGGCAAGTGAGTAAACAAAGCGACGACATCAACGAACTGCTCAACGTCGATGTTCTCGAACCTCTCGAATTCCCTGAAGAATTCAACGCACCCGCAACATCCGAAACGCCTGTCCAACCCGTGAAAAAAGGCTTTTTTGCCAAGCTCTTCGGCGGAAAACAGACAACACCTGCAACGGGTTCCTCTTCGGACAAAGTGGGTGAACTCAAAGAATGGCACGATAGTGCGAACGAGCTTTTGGCCGAGCAAGCCCAGAGTCTGAGCTACGCCCAAGATCGCCTTGCAACCTCGCTGGGAAGTTTGCTGGCAGGGTATGAGATGAGTATTTCACGGGTCGAAAAAGCCATTGAGAAAGCGGGTTTAACCGCAATCGAAACCGAAGGCGAACCCTTTGACCCCGAAATGATGGAAGTGGTTGACATCGTGCAAGATAGCGAGGGGACTTCGGGTACCGTTGCCGAAGAAGTCCGGCGAGGGTATTTTCGCGGGCAGGTTGTGTTCCGCTATGCTCAAGTCAAGGTCTATCGCTAACCCACGTTTTTCATCATCTGTTGATAGATGGAAATGGTTTGGCACAATTTTGCCAAGTGAAGAGTTTAGCCCGTTCTGGTCCTCCCGTTCGCAAAGATTCAAGCCAAGCCGAATCGTCAACGGCTCGTTGCATGGCCTCACGCCACGCCGTGACATCTTGAGCAGGAATCTTGGTACCACAACCTGCAATGACTTCTTGGATCGCTTGGGCATCCGAAGCCAAAACCACCCCTCCACAAGCGAGCATCTCGGCAGCAGGCATGCCGAAACCTTCGTAATAAGAGGGATAAACAAGGGCACTCGCTCCACAATACAAAGCAGGCAAATCGGCTTCGTTGGCGTAACCCAAGTGAATCACCCCTGCACTTTGAGCAACATTCGTGAAATAATCTTGCACCTCTTGGGTGTTCCAACCCCATCCTCCAACCAACACCAGTTTGGCTTGTTTACGAACGCTTTCCGGAAGGCTTACATACGCTTGCATCAGTGTCAGAAGATTCTTCCGAGGTTCCACCGTTCCCACATGCAGGAAATAACCCTTCTGCAAGCCCAATCGGGCTAACACAGGGGCAGCTTCTGCCTCGCTCACGGGGCGTAAATGCTCACGCACCCCCATATACGTTACTCCCACCCGTTCTGGGGGAAGGCCCAGCTTTGTAATCATTTCTTGGCGGATCGTCTCGGAGATCGTGATAAAGTGGCTGATACGCGAAAGGGTCGGCGGAAAATTCTTTTGGAAGAATTCGTTTCGGTCGGACGGGTGCCACTGTGGGTAAAGTAACGGTGACAGGTCGTGCATCGTCACAACGGTGGGCAAGTTAATCGGCAAGCAAATAAAATTGGGTTCGTGATAGAGGTCGAAGTTACGGGTTGAAAGGTAACGATGCGTACTTGAACCATACGCCGCCCGTCGGGCGATTGCGAGAACCTTTTTGAGTTGATGCTTAACCCGCCTACCAAAAAAAAGAATCCCAGATTCTTCCGTTGCTCGGACCGGCTTTGGCCAAGTTCGACGATCAATTGCTCGCGGATATTCTGCGCTAAGAGAGAGTTCTGAGGTTTGTCCAAGTGCGGAGATCAGTTCCGTAGCATAGTGACCAATCCCTGATTTTTGCCCGAGTGTGGCCTGATTGTTGATAAAGACTCGGAGTGGCCGGTTGCTCATATTATATCTTAATGAAATACCTTCTAGAATTTTGAACGGGTAAGATTGTTATAGGCCATTACATGTTGGTAGATGGAAATGGTTTGTGAGGCACAATTTTGCCAAGTGAAGAGTTTAGCCCGTTCTGGTCCTCCCGTTCGCAAAGATTCAAGCCAAGCCGAATCGTCAACGGCTCGTTGCATGGCCTCACGCCACGCCGTGAC
>VYLT01000258.1_pt1 | contig 13110 bp, 9 predicted proteins | sample 5114261 | NCBI WGS metagenome assembly VYLT01 (sample SAMN12291815, study PRJNA351875) | freshwater metagenome | isolation source: freshwater lake | place: USA: Michigan, Little Long Lake | collected 2011-07-12 | reverse complement strand
GTGAAATTATCACGGGACACCCACCCTACGTCGGCGATCCTGCGGATGTGAGGGCCAAAGCTCAAGCCGGGGCTTTATACGAAGCCTATCAACGGTTGGATCGTTCTGCAACCGATCCGAGTTTGGTCTTACTCACAAAACATTGTCTTGTCGTCAACCCGAAGGATCGTCCCGAAAGTGCAACGGAACTGAACGAACTTTTACAGGACTATTTTTCTAAATCACAAGCTCGTGCCCGTGCGGTCGAGCTTCACCAAATGGCCATTGAGAATCAAGCTGCGGAAGCTCATGCCCGTGAGAAACTTGCGAAACGCTCACGCCAATTCAGTTTGGTGATTGCTGTCGTAAGCGTTCTTTTTGCAGGTCTTTTGGTCAGTGGTTTTGTCTTGGCCATCAAGGATCGTAATACCCTTGTGATGGAGGCCAACGAGGTTCAATCGCAACTGACCCAACAGCTTGAAGAGAAAGATCAAGAGCTTACGTTACTTCGGTCTGGTCAATCGTCTCCGTTCAAGGTGGGTTCCGTTCTACCTGATGATCCTGACCCACTCGGACAAGCCCTCGAAGCGAAACGATACCCCGAAGCGATTGCCCTACTCACAAAACAACTTGCAACTCGTCCCGACGACCCACGAACGCGCAAGCAATTGGCCGAACTTCTGGAAGCCACCGAGAGCTACACCGAAGCCGAAAAGGTCTTGTACACAGGTGCGAACCTTCCGAACCAGAACGGGGAATGGTCCCAGCCATTGGAAGAATTCCAGAAAGCCTATTCCCAAACTTCGGCTTGTTTGAACGACCTGAAAAAACAATTAGAAGCCGATCCCAATAACGTGAACTTGCGTTGGAATCTGGCACGGGTACAAGTCGAGCAAGGCCGTTACCGCGACGCCGTAAGCCAATACCGAACGCTCACGGGTTTACTTGGCGAGAGCCAACCCGAACAACTCGCAAAAGCCCAAAAAGAAATGCGTGAGACCTCGAACTTGATGGCGTTGCAGTTGAAACTTCCGACGCTTTTGCAAGGCGATTTGCCAAGCTCTTGGGAAGAGCAAGCTGTGATTGCCAAAGTGGGCATGTTAAGCGGAAAGGCCAAAGAAGTGCTACCCATTTGCGAAAAACTGCAAGATAACGACTCGGCTTATTCCACTCTTGCGATCCGGTGTGCCCTGATGGTCGGAGGTGACATCAACCTACGCAAGGCTCTTGTATGGTTCAACGAGGCGATGCAGACCCGCAAGACTTATCAAAAAGATTCCAGCGACCTGCGACAGATTCCCGAAGCCCGCAAACTCGCATTCACTGGGGTTCAAGGTTGGCGTGAGGCGTTGCGTTAGGCTCACCGTTTCATGAGCTTTTCGTGAAGTTCATGCCACTGTTCTGGTGTCAACGTGCGACACTCGTAAATAACAACCTGAACTTTATCGGGTGGGGCATCGGGTGGGTAGGAGTAGATAATTTTTCCCCTCGGAAGTAGGAATTTGCCAACCTCGTACAACGGCGTAATCGATTCAGGTTCTTTGCCGTTCGGTTCCCAGACAACGTATTGCATCGGTCCCATCGTGGGGTCGTGCATTGGCGGCATATCGAGTGTTCGACCGGAGTAAAAACTCACCCAACCGTAGGGGTCGATAATCCAATAGATTGGCACCTGATACTTTTTCAACCACAAGCCCGCCTCTTTATGTCCAAGTCTCGATTTGTGCAAAGACTTGAAGCTCAAGGCAAACGGCACAACAAGAAAAATCACCGAAGCCAACGTCACCCATTTGAAGGCAGTGCCGACCCGAAACACTCTTTGCAACCAAGCACCATAGGCCCAGAATCCTCGGCCTGAAAAGAGCATACACACCAACACGATAGGGAGTGTGTGACGTTCCGAGATGTACCCCGCCACGAAGGCCACCACAAGCAATATCCCGAAATGCAATATCGCCCACGTTGCCAACATCCATGCGAGTAATTGCGAGTTTGCCCCTTTCGGAATCGGAGCAACAATTTCTGTCGAAGGTCGCGAACGCAACAGAAGCAAAAGGCCCGTGAATCCGAATAACGGGAAAAGGTAAAACGAACCTTTGAGGAATTCCAATGAGGTGTTTTTCACGGCCCAGCTAATCGCTTCCGACTTGGACGGGTCTTTGATCGTTCGCCACGATGCAAAAAGTGGAAGCTCTTGGGGGGCAAAGCCCACGTTAGGGATGGGTCGTTCGTGAATGTTCTTTTCGACTTCTTTTCCCGTGAGGACATCGCCAACGGCATCGCCTGTTCTTTTATTGGTCCAACGTCCGATTAACGAGCGATAGGGCAACATAATCGAAAGGGTTGCCGAAGTAAGCAACAATCCGCAGACCAAATTCTTGAGCCAGTCTCGGTTTGTTTTCAATCGTCTCAGCGAGATGACTAACTTACCCAACACTACAAGACCCAACGACAGCCCCAGCACCGCCACATCGGGACGAACCAGAAACCCTAACCCGATAAACCAACCGCTCAGGATCGAAGAGTAAACCAACGAAAACCACTTCCCGCGAAAGGCATCGACCAAGCAACGAATTGCCATCACGCAAAACAAAAGTGCCAACGGGTCGGAGATTCCATTTGCAGAAACCTCTACCCAAACGGGTAGCACGCTAAAAATCCCGACGGCGAAAAAGGAGAGATACCCCCCGTAAAGTTCCTTTCCTAAAAAGTAGAGAGGGATAATCAGCAACAAAGACGCCACAATGCTTGCAAGTTGCGTTGCGAAAAGGATACTCTGAGGGGTCGGCGTTCCAGAACCGTACAAAAATTTATGGACCAAAAGAGCAGTCGCGGGAAAGCCCGGCGGGTGTTCGGCACGTTGTACCACTTCTTGTACGCCATCCATTCGACGATCCCCGTTGCGGTGGTCGATAGGAGGGGTGCCGAGAGTGACGGCATAACGGGCAAAGACAATCGTATCGCGTGAAGGGACGGCTGTGTGCGTTAGCATCCATACACGCGGAAGAGTTGCTAAAACCAATAGCAATAAAAGGCGAACCAAATCTTTTTTTCGACTATCTGATAGAATTGGATTGGTATCGTGATTCACAATGTTATCCCTGAAACGAGGTCAACCACAAGGATACCGGAAACGGTGATTCTGACGAGAGCAATCAACCACAAGGAGTTGAAATGATCCCTATCACCGAAACGATTTTCCTTCCTGAAGAGGAACTCGAATGGAGCTTTGCACGCAGTGGCGGACCGGGCGGACAGAACGTCAATAAGGTCGCATCGAAAGCGATCTTACGTTGGAAGTTTGCGACGAACACAACGGTACCACCCGAGGTAAAAGAACGCTTTCAAACAAAATTCCCGTCACGGGTCACGGTCGAAGGCGATGTGATTATCACTTCGCAAAAGACACGCGATCAAGATCGGAACAAGGAAGATTGCGTCGAGAAATTGGTAGCTCTTGTTCAAGCTGCGATGGTGGTTCCGAAGGCCCGCAAAAAGACGAAACCCTCCAAAGCATCGAAAGCCCGTCGCGTCGCTGCCAAGCGTCACAACGCCAGTAATCGCTCGAAAAGGCAAATCCCTAACGACTGATTTACCCCGTAGAAATACGGCATTTCCGAGAATCAGTCCTCCTCAATTTACTGAAAAAAAGGGTTGCAACATTTTCTGAGCAAGGAAGCCTTGACTGGTGAAAATTTCTGCGTAAAGATACTTTTTGAAAATAGCCGATGAAATGCGATGTCCTCAAAATCTGTCCTTCACCCCCACAGAGTTATGAGAAGATTTGCTACCTGTTTGACAGCGTGTTTGTTACCCGTTTTATTTGCCAGTTGTGCTGCGGTTGCCAAGCGACCCGACACCCCTGCTGCCCGCATCGACGATAAGCAACTTCAGAAAGAAGATACCTATCCGACGACACGGTTTTACCTGATGGTCTTCGGTTCCGAAAACCAGCTACGCCAACCAAAATATACCCACACTTGGGCTTCGCTTGTTACCGTAACCTACAAGGCTGCGGGAGAAAAACCCTGTACACGTTTGGATACAATTAGTTGGATGCCAAAAACCCTTGAGATAAAACCGGAACGCCTGAAGGTCGAAGAAGGGATCAACCTTGACCTTGAGACCTCTCTGAAAGTTTCGGAAAAGACCGATCAAATTATTTCGATGTGGGGACCCTACGAAGTGTGGAGCGGGTTCGCCAAGCGATTCCTTGCACAAAAAGAATTCATGGAAAGTGGAAAGGTCGGTTATCAATGTATCGACACCGTTGGGGAGGCTGCCAAAGAGGGTAATGGTTGCGATTGCATCCATGCCATCACCGACATGGACCCCCGTTACGGTCGGATACGCTATCCGTTGGCATACTATGGCGAAGTTGCAAGCGCCCAAGTCGTCCGGCGATTCATGCACTCACCGGTTATTATCGATCCACCCAAAACGCATGACTGGATTATCGAAGAGTACGACCTGAAACGCTACAAGATCAATTTCAAGGAATATCGCGGGCGTACCGTTCCGTACAAACCCGGCGAAGATGCAGGTCTTTCCGTCGTGGACCCGCTCGACGTGCTGAACCCTGTGTTACCCGTTATACCCGCAGTGGGACGTTAAAACCACATTACCGAATGAAGATAAATTCCTTCGTGTTAATCAGCACATGGGCGAGGTCGGCCCATGTGCGTAGTGGGTCGGCTTTAGGGGTTTCGGCCTGTTGCGATTCGATAAATTTTAACGCAAGGGCTGCCTCATTTTCTGTCGGGGGACGGCTGAAGGCTTCCAAGTACATTTTCTCGATTCTTTGAGCATCGGTTTTCATGGGTAATGCCAGAATCTTTTTGGCCCAAACTTCGGCTTGTTGTTGCACAAACGGGTTATTGAGCATTGCAAGGGCTTGAGCAGGAACGTTTGTAGACCCTCGTTTGCCAATAGTTGTGAACGGAGTCGGGTAGTCGAACGCAACGAAGAACGAATTCAGAAAGTTGCGTCGAACTTGCAAATAGATACTGCGACGGCCTGCCCCATCGAGCGGACCAGAACCCCCCGGTCGGCCACGGCCGATATCGTGCGAGGTCAGGTAGGGCATCACTCCGGGGCCGTATTCTTTCAGGTCGATCCTTCCCGATATGCTCAAGAGACCGTCGCGGATGGCTTCGGCTTCGAGGCGTTTGAGATTCTGCGAATGGACGTATTTATTCTGCGGGTCGGTTTCGCCGTTCTTTGCATCGGGTGTGCTAGAAAGCTGATAGGCAGAACTCATCAATATCTGTTTATGCAACCCTTTGATCGAGCCCGTTTTTTGGAACTCGCGTGCCAACCAGTCCAAGAGTTCGGGGTGGGTTGGGGTTTCCCCTTGAATGCCAAAGTCATCGACACTCTTCACGATCCCCTCGCCGAAATGCTGCTTCCAAATTCGGTTGACCATGACCCGTGAAACGAACGTGTTTTCGGAATCGTTGAGCCACTCGACCAGTTCACGGCGTCCGCTTCCGGATTTCGGGGCAGTCGAAGGGGTACCCATCAGGAGGAATTGTCGTGCGACCTTTGGCCCGGTTGAGTTGTGGTTTCCTCGAATAAATAAGGGTTCATCGTAGCCGTTACCTTCGTGGGTCGCGATAGTGCGACGCGGGTGAGTAACTTCGTTTTGCAACTTGGTCCACGCAGTTTTGGCCTTTTGCTGATCGTCGGTTTCTTTAGGGGCATCTTTTCCAAGCATTGTCAAAAGGTGGTTCAACAGTTCCGGAGAGACCTTTGCGGGTTTGCCGTCTTTCCAAAGGGTGACTTGCTCCTTCCAACGGTCGAACAAACTTGCCTCGGTATCCCCTTCTTTGACCTCGTAGGCAGGAAGGGACGGCGGAGCCTCATTGCCGTTGGCTTGATAGCAATCATCAAGGGCGATGCCGTTATTCTGATCGTCGATGAGTTCGATATAGGCATTGCGGCCCTTCCACATCGAGACTCGCATGACACGCCAGCTACTTTCGGGATTTCCGTTGTTGAAGGCAATCCCGCCGTAAATCGGGTCTTGAATGAGTTGAAACCCTTCGAGGATCAAACGCACGCGACCCGTTCCACGCACCTTGAACCAGATATGGTCCCCGTCGATGACGAAGGTTTCGGAACGGGCATTGCCAAAGAGCTTCCCTGCAATGCGTGTCGAATCGGCAAGAGTATTCGAGGTGATTCCAAGTTTGTCGGAACGGGGCGATAATGTCGAGAGCTTGCTTTCAAAAGCATCGCCCGAAAGGAACCACTCGCCGCGACCAAGTGGGGTTGCCTTTGTCCGCTCTCTCCACTTGGTGAAGTTCTCGTTCATCGCTTTGGTTTGCTTGACGATTTCGGGAAAGTTCGGCAGGGTACGTTTGCGATATTCCTCATTCTCTAGGTTTTTCAAAAGCACTTCACCCCATGCAGAACGGGTGAGCTTCTCCCAATCGTTTCGGGCTTGAACGAGATGGGTACGGGTCTTGGCACGGGTATCGGGATCGTCGATAATCGCACGATCATATCGAGTATTCGAGAGTATTCCGTAGAGGGCATAGTAATCCTTCTGGGCAATCGGGTCGAACTTGTGGTCGTGGCAACGGGCACAAGATACGGTCAACCCCAAGAAGGTTTTTGCAAAGACATCGATCTGATTATCAACAAGGTCCGATTGTTCGCGGCGTACATCAACGGGTGAATGTTTCGCCTCGCCGAGATACCAAAAGGCGGTTCCTTGAATCGATTCATTGGATTGATCCAACGGGTTGCGTCTCGGCTGTTCGAGTAAATCTCCGGCAACGTGTTCGCGTATGAGTTGCGGGTAGGGGACATCGGTATTGAATGCTCGTATCAGGTAATCGCGATAACGCCATGCCTCAAACATCTCGAAATCGAATTCGTGTCCTTGTGTTTCTGCATAGCGTGCCAAGTCCATCCAGTGACGGGCTTGCCTTTCACCATAACGTGGCGATGCCAGCAAGCGGTCAATCAATTTTTCGTAAGCATTGGCATCGGTATCCATCACAAATTTCTCGACATCGTCAGGGGTCGGAGGAAGCCCCGTGAGATCGTAAGTCATGCGACGTATCAACGTCCGTTTATCTGTTAAACGTGCGGGTGTGAGTTTCTTTTCTTGCCACGTTTTCCACAAAAAGGCATCGATAGGGTTTGTCCCGAAACCGGCTTTGGTTCCGGCCTCGCTTTGGGGAACTTGAGGTTTTTGCATTTTCTGGAACGCCCAATTTTTATCGGTCACTTTGTGAGGTCCACCGACTTCAACAACGTCGGTTCCACCATCATCAGGCCATGCGGCTCCATTCTTGACCCAATCTGTCAGAAGGGTAATATGCTCGGCACTGAGCTTCTTACGGGGAGGCATTTTCAACTCCCCTTCGTATTTAATGGCTTTGATAAGCAGCGAGTCTTCGGGTTTGTTCGGGATAATCACTTTACCCGATTCGCCACCTTTGAGAGCAAGGATTTTGCGATCAAGGCGAAGCTCCCCTTTGACCTTCTTTTCGGAATGGCATTCGTGGCAATGCTCGACAAGGATAGGCCGAATCTTCTTTTCAAAATGCTCGTTGTCCGCCCAAGATTGGGAAGTGAGGGAGAACAACAACGCCAGACCAAGTAGCAAAGTAATACGCATCGAATGGACCAAGAAAAGCCATATCGGAGGGATAGGATTAGTATAGAGTGGATAGTGGACAGTGGATAGTGGAAAGTGAAAGCAGAAGAGAATCGGCATCGGGTGTTGGATTGCCGAGGGTTTGTCCCGTCATATCGCCTAGCCCGCCCGTTGGGCAAGGGCTAGGCTATTCAGGTGCGACCTAACGGGCTTTTCCATCGATCCGCTCGGGAAAATAAGGCATTTTTTGTTTTCGCTCGGACGAGTCTTCGAGACCAAAGCCCGCATGGGCGCACCCGAATAGCCTAGCCCTTGCTCAACGGGTGGGTTAGGCGGACTGTGGGGAAATTCGATGTGATTTCGGCACCCACGAACCCTGCCTTTTGTCTTCCCCAAATCCCGAATCCCGAACCCCGAACCCCGAATTTTGAGGAGATTGACTCGCCAAAATCCCTTTCGCCGCCTATCTATTCCTGAAAAGGTTAGTTCACCCACCAAACGAGGTTCCTGCCGTGAGCGAATCGCTCTCTTCCAAGATTCATGCTGCTAAAGAAGCCCTTGATAAGCAAGTCCGTGAGATTGTGCAGTGGCACTTCTCACCCGATACGGGCACTCCGTTTTGGCTCGACAAAGCCAAGACCTACAACTTCAATCCTCTCAAAGATATTCAAGGGTTTGATGATCTCAAACTTTTTGGGCTCTTTGAAGATGAGTGGCTTCGTGCCAGTCCCGACACCGATATTTCTCGCTGGGTTCCGCGAGCCTATCAGGGCAAGAAACCCGTTTACGTTTTTGAAACGGGTGGCACAACGGGTATTCCTAAATCGCGTATCGTGATTGAAGATCATTGGATCGATTACGAGATGATGTCCGAAACCCTACCCGACGAACATTTCCCTCGCGGTGGGCATTGGTTGATGCTTGGGCCAAGTGGACCTCGTCGATTGCGTTTGGCCATTGAACACCTTGCCCAACACCGGGGCGGGATTTGCTTCTCGGTTGACCTCGACCCTCGCTGGGTGGTCAAACAGATCAAGGCCGGTAAAGGGCCAGAAGCGAAAGCCTATGCCGAGCATTGCATTGACCAAGCCCTGACGATCCTTGCAGCAGGGCACAAGATCAAGTGCATGTTCACGACACCGAAACTTTTGGCAGCGTTGTCGCAAGCCCTTCTTGAAGGGAAGTTAGAGAAAAAGCGACGCGAAATTGGCTTCCCCGTCAAAGAAGGGTCGCTGCGAAGTATTGCGGATGCCGGAATCACCGGGATTTTCTCAGGCGGAACCGAGTTCACCCCGCAATTCACTCGCGAAGCATGCGAAGAGATGTTGGAAGGAAAGGTCTACATGACCCCGACCTACGGCAATACCCTGATGGGCTTAGCCTGCTCGAAACCCGTTGGCCCACACGACGGCTACAAGATCAGCTACTACGCCCCACAACCACGAGCTGCCATCCAAGTCGTAGACGACAGTGACGAAGCCTACGATAAAGTTGTCCCCTACGGCAAAACCGGACGGGTACTATTAACCACGCTGACGAAAGAGTTCTTCATGCCCCGCTTCCCCGAACGCGACGAAGGCGAACGCGAAGAACCCTTCGATACATTCCCATGGGATGGCGTATCCGGCGTACGACCATGGTCGAAGATTGCAGCACAAACGACGGTCGGAGTGTATTGATTTAGTGCCGAACACGGCACATGGGGCGTTCGTTTGCGAAAGCTGCAATCCCTTTACTGGTAATCCATTTCCTTGAGATTTGCAGGTGACAGAGTTTCTTGAGGGAGTGCAGTTCGGAAAGCCCCTTGTCTGTGATTTCTGTTTCCGAGATGTTTATCTCTTCGAGGTGGACCATTTTGCTAACGAATACCAAGTCTTTGTCGGTTACGTTGCTGTGTTCGAGATTCAATTTTTTGAGGTTTGTCAAAAGAGGGAGATGTTGAGCAAAACCCTTACCGAGTTTTGATACCCAAAGGCTGAGAGATTCCAGCGATTTCATTTCGCAAATTTTTTGGAAACCCTCTTCAGTCATTCCGTGATCGCCGATCTCCAGATGTTGCAGTCGTTTTAGTTTGGTGATTTCTTTAATGCCAACATCAATAATTTTCGGGTCACTAATCGATAACACCTGAAGATTTGGTAATTTCTCGATGATTGCTTTCAGACCATCGTCGCCAATCGGAACACGTCGGAGTTTGAGTACCTTGAGCGATTTGAGTGTAAGCACTTGCTCCAACGCATTCGAGGTAATCTTCGTAAGGGAAAGGTCCAGTACTTCAAGATTCTTGAGGTTCTTGAGATGCACAATTTCGATGTCGGTCAACTTAGTTCCACGCAACCCGAGGTATTTCAGATTTTTCAGTTCGCATACTTCTCGGAAGAATTTATTGTTTAATTCTACACAGCCGGGAAACGTAAGCGATTCAAGGTGTGGCAGTTTCTTCAACTCGGAAAGGGATTCGACTTCTTCAAGACTTCCGAGTGAAAGGAATTTGAGATTCTTGAGCTTTGCGATTTCAGTAATCGCAACTTGGGTTAGCATAGCTGCTCCCAGCGAGAGGCTTTCTAACTGTTCAAATTCTCCAAGCGTTTTGTAGCCGTCGTTAGTCAACCCAACCGCGAGTATTCCCAATCCTTTAAGATTTTTCATATTCTTCAACCGTAGCAAATGTTGGTCATCGGCTGAAAAAAAGTTGACGGCAAATGGGACTTGGGGTTCGGGAAAATTTGTGGTCTTAAACGTTTTTTCGTCGAGGCTTGTCGAAAAACCTGCTATCGGATTTTTGAGTTCAGAGGGATCGTCTCGACTTTGGAGGTTACCAAGCGGAGCCACACCAACGAAGCCCGGACGAGCGTCCGCTTTACTCCATGCCTTGATGACATCAGAGGAAATGCTTTCCGGCCCGCCTGTAGCAACGCCGGAATCGTTGGATTCGCTGGCAGATAAAGTAGAAGTCGTCGCAATGATTATTGCAAGTAGAAGCAATCTTAAAGGGGTAGGCATTGAAACCTCGTGGCATAGGGTACGAAATGTGCTCTTACTCAGAATAGGCGGATTTACGATTGATGGCAAGCGAATGGTACGGACGGTTCACTTCCTCAACCGCACCTTCGTAGAAAAAATCGTCTGGGTTTACTTTAGCTTGACTGGTTTGGGGGAAATTCTACTATAGGGATTAGAATAAAATGACTTCCGATTCGGTCATCAAAAAGTGGTTCTTCATGCTCAAAAAATTTCTTTATCTTGTGATCCTTGCCGGTTTTTGCCAGAGTATCGCTTGCAATAAAATCCTTAATCGAAAGGATGAGATTGGCGGGGCAGGCCCCAATTCTCAGTATGCTCTCGTTGTGAAAGCCGAAGACTTTGGCGAGGACTTGGCAGACCTCATCAGGGCAAAGGATAAGTACGACCGATACATTGGCAAGCGAATTGAGATGAGCGGAACGATCCTTAATTACTCGCGTGACGGGAACGGGGTGATCATTCTTCACTTCGATACCAACAAAGGCGAATCGCTCCGGCGTGGGGGCATTCAATGCCGTATGGATGACCCCCAGCCGTGGGCGGGTTCGCACCCCGGTCAGCAAGTCCGAGTTGCAGGGACACTCAAAGAGATCGGGCTTGGAGCAACGCTCGAAAATTGCCAGATCAACGAAACAAATGGACCGCAATTAGCCGTGCTCGATGCAATCGATTTAGAAGCTCGTTACGAGAAAAACATGGAAGCTATTCGACCACACGTCTATATGAAGCGTTTTTTTGTTGAAGGAATCGTCATCGAGGGCAAGGACGTTCGGGGGAATCCGATTCCTTCTCTTGCGACCAATTCAAAACATCCCATCGCCATCGAGTTTCCTCGTTTCTCAAATACCGAAAACGGTCGGCTCAAGGTCGGTGAGAAGGGGCGTGTGCTTGCAGTCATCAACGGGTTTGGTGTCGGGAATTATCAGGTCGTTCTCACCGATAGCCTTGTCATCAGCAGCACACCCGTGAAGTAGAGCAGCGCGACTTGGGCTTACCGAAAGGAATCTCTTCGCGTTGGTCATTGTTTCTATCATCTCAAGACAGGTTTTTTCATAACGGAGGTTCATCTGATGAAGCGATTCTATTGGCTATTGTTCGTTGCTGTGGCAACGGGTGTTGTTGGGTGCGACAAGTTGCAAAAAGTGGGGCCGGACACTACCATCCCTGCCAAAGGGCTTGACCCGAATAAGGAACCCGATTTCAAACTCAGCGCAGACGAATACCACGCCGAGTTCAAAAAGGATTTGCCTGCTGCGAAAGCAAAGTATACCGATAAGCTGCTTGAGATAACTGGTGTGGTCGAGGGTTATTCAAAAAATTTGGGTGGCGAAGTGCAAGTGTTGGTTGCGGTGAAAGGCCAAAACTTGGGGTTAATTTGTTTCTCCAAAGATCAAAGCCCCTGGAACTTTGCAGAGCCGGGACAAACCGTTACTCTTCGTGGTCGCTTCCCGATCTTTGCTTTCGCGAGTACTCCTTCGCTTATTGAATGCCATATTATGAGCGCAACAGGGCCAAAAGCAATCGCTTTGGATGCCGAAGCCCTCGGTAAGGAATATGACGCCAACCCAGAAGCCACCGAAGAAAAATACCGGAACAAACGGCTTTTCATCAAAGGAATGGTCGAGACCAAAAAGGTAGAAGATAAATCGGTCCGCGTGATTTTCAAAACAAGCTCAAAGATCAAGGTCGCAGCATCGTTCATGCCCTCCGACAAAGCCGACGGCGACAAGGTTCCCAAAGGCCAAATAGCCCGAATATACGGCGAATTTAGCCCCATCTACTCCGACGATGGCGAAATCGCAATCGGCGGTTGCTTGTACACGCCGGAGAAGTAAGGAAGGGATAGGATCACTAAAAAACGATCTTGCAACCGCATAAGAATTTCGATTGAGAAAGGATTTGTTTTCCTTGGTGGGTCATCTTTGTGTTGGTAATGATTAGGCTTTTCAGGTTTGGAAAATTTTCAGAGCAAGCAAGATACTTTGCCCCTTCGTTAGAAATTGGATTATCAGAAAAATCAAGGTACGTTAATCCCCTCAAGTACCGACTTTGGCAAAACTCTTTCAGGCAATCGTCATTGATAGCATTTTTGACCAGCGTAAGCGAATAGAGGTTCGAGAAATTAGGGTTGAGTGCAAATCGGAACATAGCGTCCGAATCAAACTTCGTGTTGCATAAACTGAAATGAGCGAGATTTTGAAAGTGTTCAGCATGAGCCAGAACCAACGGCCCCACTTCATCGTACTCATCCATTTTATTGATGTCTAAATGTGTGATATTGTTCAATTTTGGGTTGTCAAAAAAATCGTGTATAAGGGTCATCTTGATCCAATCAATCCCGATACCAAAGCACCAATCCCAATCAATTCCTTCAAATATCCATAGGAGTTACGCAGTTGACATTTTAAGAAACTTGCGCCGAGAGGAAAAGTAGGGTATAACTGATGTATGAACGCTGCGAAAGTGCAAGCCGAGGATTACATCCAATTTGTGCT
>VYLT01000257.1_pt1 | contig 13177 bp, 7 predicted proteins | sample 5114261 | NCBI WGS metagenome assembly VYLT01 (sample SAMN12291815, study PRJNA351875) | freshwater metagenome | isolation source: freshwater lake | place: USA: Michigan, Little Long Lake | collected 2011-07-12 | reverse complement strand
ACTGGATCGGGACAGAGAAAATCCGTCCCGAAGTGAGTTCAAAAAAGAGTTGATCGGCGGGAGAGGAGGGAGTGTCGAACCTGTTTTTTTCACAAGCCCGTAAGTGACCGGTGTTTTCAACCACCGCGAAACTCAAAACACACCATTTCGCACTCACAAACTCCTCTTGAAACTTCTGTTACAAACGTAGGGTATACTCCATACCGTGCCCCGATGTAATTATTTTCGGGGTGAGGGGTTCTTCTTCCAAAAGAGGATTTATTCGTGAAAGTTCGATTCTTGCTCACGGTTGCGCTGTGTGCTGTCGGGACACCGTTATTCGGTGCCGATCCGACGTTCAACAAAGACGTTGCACCGATTCTTTGGAAACATTGTGCCAGTTGCCACCGCACTGGGGAAGTCGGTCCGTTTCCGTTGCTTACCTACAAAGATGCCTCGAAGCGGGCGAAGTTTATTGCCGAAGTAACCGAATCCAAACAAATGCCCCCGTGGAAGGCCGAATCAGGCTACGGCAAATTCGCTCACGAACGCAAACTCACCGAAGCAGAACTTGCGACCCTCAAAGCGTGGGCCAAAGCAGGCGCTCCCGAAGGCGACGCCAAAGACCTTGCCGCCGCCCCCAAGTTTCCCGAAGGGTGGCAGATTGGCAAACCCGATTTGATTCTCGAAATGAAGGAAGACTTTACGATCCCCGCCGATGGACGCGATATCCAACAGTGCTTTGTGATTCCCATTCCTATCGACGAAGATAAGACCGTTTCGGCTGTCGAGTTTCGACCGGGGAATCGCTCGGTTGTTCACCATACGATTATGTACCTCGATACATCAGGTGTAGCACGTCGAAAGGATGAAGCCGACAAGGGACCGGGTTATAAAACCTTTGGCGGTCCGGGGTTCTTCCCTTCCGGCGGGTTGGGGGCATGGGCACCGGGTACAGGGGCCGACCAACTCCCGAACGGCGTGGGCAAGTACATCAAAAAAGGGTCCGATCTTGTTTTGCAAGTTCACTACCATCCCACAGGTAAGGAAGAAAAAGATAAATCGCAGGTCGGCATTTACTTTCACAAAAAACCTGCCGAGAAAATCGTTGGCGGTATTGGTCTGGCGTACACCAACTTGAACATCAAACCGGGTGACAAAACCTATAAAGTCAGTTCATCGACCGAACCCGTTCCTTGCGATGTCAAAGCATTGAGCGCCTTCCCGCACATGCACTTACTCGGAAAGGAAATCAAAGCATGGGCAGAGACCCCCGAAGGGAAAGAGATTCCTTTGATTTGGATCAAAGATTGGGACTTCAACTGGCAAGGCTCGTACTACTTCACCGAACCCGTAAAAATCCCTAAAGGCTCGAAGGTCAAATTTGAATCGACCTTTGATAATAGCAGCGAAAACCCACGCAATCCCAGTAGCCCGCCAAAGGTTGTTCGCTGGGGTGAACAAACAACCGACGAAATGGCGCTGTTCGGCATTCAAGTGATTACCGATAACATGGACGATCTGCGAAAAGTGATGCGAATGAAAGGTGCTGGCATCGGTCAGTTGCTCGGCTCAAGCCCACCTCCCGAAGTGAAAAAGAAAGGCGAATCGGGCATTCCCAAAGAAGGCTTTGTTATCCCCGCAGCCCTCAAAACAATTGCCGACCCCTACGACAAAAACAAAGACGGTAAACTGACCGAAGACGAACTCGATGCCGTCCCCGATTTCGCCCGCGAACGTGTCATCGAGTACCTCAAGAATAACCAACCAAAACCTTGATCGAACAGGTCGTTCCAATTTCCTTTTCACGTTCGTAAAAACCTGCTAAACTATCTGCATCACCAATCCTCAACCCATTCGAGGAGCCTTCATGTTCCGATTCTTATTTGTGTTACTTGTCGCAAAAGGTTTCACTTACCCCATCTATTCGCAAGCACCCGATAAACCGAAGGGTCGCAAGGTTGCGTTTCTGGTGACCGTTTCGGATTATGGGGCAAGCGGGCTCACCTCGATTGATAATGCCGAGATGGAAAGTGATTTGCTTGAATTATCGCTTGAGGTTTCGGGGTATCTGCGTAAGGATATTCACACGCTTACGAAACTCGATACTGTCCAGAAGGGACTTGAAGGGGCACGCCCAAACGCTTCCGCCATTCTTGAACAGCTTCAAAAAATTTGCAAATCGTTAGACGAGCATGATACCCTTTTATTTGCGTTTAACGGGCATTGTGCAAGGGTTGATAGGTTCAAAGAGAAAGGCTTGATGCTTCTTCCGCAAGAGGTCAGACTATCAGGTGACGAGTCGATGATCCCCCTCACGCAAGTTTACAAAGTGTTGGAAGAGTGCAAAGCGAAGCAGAAGCTGGTGCTGCTCTCCCCTTGTCGTAGCGATATCGTCAAAGACGAAGCTACACGGGAACGAATTGGCTCGCTGCTGTGTCCCACACTTCCCGACCCTCCCAAGTCGGTTGTCCTCATTTCGTCGTGCGGTCATCTGGAGCAATCAGCCGTTACCAAAACGGGAAGCAATCCGTTCTTCGTGAAATTCGCCGAGGTTCTTTCCACCCGAATTATTGAAAAGCCAACTCTCACAGGATCGCAGATTGTGCAAGCCCTGAAACCAATTATCTCCGCCAACGATGTCGCTGATTTTGTGAAAGGAGACTTGAAGGGGTTGGAATCATGGGTCTTGTCTGATGCCTTCGTCCGCCCTTCAGCAGTGGTGGAAGGCCCGCCGATACAATCCTCCAAAGAATGGGCAGAGTACGCTTCAACCAGTCGAAAAGTTATTTTTGAGAAAAACGAACCCGTAGCGGTAATTCTTGAAATTGAAAAAGAGGCTAAACAAACCACCTTTTCGATTATCGACCCTTTCACGAAAAAGAATAACTTCCGTCCTATTCAACTCGATCCGTACCCTGTTATTGTGGGCTTTAGCAACGATGGAACGCAGACGTTTGTATCAGCAAATACCTCTCCAACCGTTGTTATGAGTTCCAAGACGACGGAGATAATCCAAAAGGTCGAACATCCGACACCCAAAGTCGTTTTACCCAACCAAATTACTCGCGCCTGTTTTAGTCCGATGGACGATTATTTCCTCACTTGCGATAGGCACGGGAATGCCGCTGTCTGGGATTTGAAAGAGAAAAAACAAGTTCGCGTTGTCAGTCACGATTCACCCGTAATCGACGCCTGTTTTCTTCAAGGCGGGTTCAGTTTTGTGACCATCACCGAGAAAGGAGAGGTTCAAGTATGGCCAACGAAGAAAGGAGAAATGCTATGGGGTACAAAACTCCCGACCTCGGCATATTCGCTTGCACCGACACCCGACGGACTCGCTATCGCTATTGGGCGTAGCGATGGAAAATTGATGATGTGCAGTTCCATAACGGGAAAGACAATCTCAGTCGAAAAAGTGTTAGATGGACCCATTACCCAAATTCGATTTAGCCCGAGTGGAAGGCAAGTTGCCGTGAGTGGTTGGGACAAAATACTTACCTTGTGGGACACGACCAGCGACGAATTTTCGACCTTACGCCACGATTCGCAAATTACATTTAGCAGCTTTAGCCCCGACGGCAAAACTTTGGCGACAGGGGATCGAAATGGTGTACTTAAAATCTGGGATTTCAAAAACGGTAAACGAATTAACTCCTTTGAATGCAAGGGGTGGATAACACATCTTGCCTATAGCCCCGATAGTAAAAAGCTGGTCGTGATTCTTCATCATGGCGAAGCCCAAGTTTGGGATACTGTAACGGCTAAACGTCTCGACAAAATCGAAGAGAAGAAAAAAGAATAGGTTCAGCGGTTCGGGGCAAAGTTTATCTCACCCCAACACCCTGCACGTCTGGAAAGTTGAAAAACTGGTCAGGAAAGGCTCTTTCAACTTATAAATTCTGATTATAATGCCAATATCCCTCCGGAGTTCTCTTATGATACACCTTCAAACTACTCTCTTCCTGTTAACCCTTCTCGTTCCTTCAAGTGCGATTGCACAAGGCGACAGAGAAAAGCACCCTGTTCTCGAAAAGCTCGAAAAGCTTGGGGCCGGTGCCAGAATCCGAAACGGTTTTCCGACCGCTGACGATGTGACGGTGAACCTTTGGGGAAAGATGTCGCCTGAAGTATTTCGGGAGATGGTTAACATCAAAGGGCTGAACAACATCGTCATCGGTAATGCTCGCATCACGGACGATATTCTCAAAGCTCTTGCCGAAGTGAACTTGCTCCATGCCCTGCAAGGGGCCAGAGGCGAAGGGAACAAACGCCCCGCAAACGCCGAAGAGGTTCAATCCCTTACACTGTTTGTTGCACCCGTAACCGATGCCGGTTTGAAAGAGTTGAAATCGCTGACGAAACTCAAATCGTTGAATCTGATGGCTACCAAAATAACCGACGAGGGGACGAAGGAACTGAAAAACTTTCCCATGCTTACCCATTTGCACCCCGGCGGATTGGTGACTGATGCTGGATTGAAAGAGATCAAACAGTTAAAGCACTTGGTGAGCCTCGACTTAACCGGCACAAAGGTAACTGACAAAGGTCTTCCCGACCTTCAAGAGATGCCGAGTTTAGAAGCCCTGATGCTCGGAAGAACCCAGGTGACCGACAAGGCCGTGAAGACCATTGCAGGTTTGAAGAACCTGAAAACCTTAGATATGGGGGGCACACAAATTACCGAAACGGGCCTGCTTGAATTGATCGCACTCAAGCGATTCACCACGTTGCAAATGGATGGCAAAGATATGACCGACAAGGTACTCCAAGCCCTTGTCGAAACGAACAAACTCGACACGTTCCAACTTTTCGATGCACCCTACATACACCATCCCAAGTTCGACCCCAACGCCAAAGAAGGGGGAGCACTCGGTCTTTCTGGCACAAAGGTCACCGACGCTGGTTTGAAATCACTCGAAAAGGTCAAAGGTATCGAAACCTTAATCTTAACAGGTTTGAACATCACCGATGAAGGCGTAAAGTCGTTGAAAAATCATACGAATATCAAGCACTTGTACCTGAGAAAAACAAACGTCACCGATGCTGGTTTGAAAGAACTCGCACCCCTTACCAATCTGGAAACGCTCGAACTTTCCGAAACAAAGGTCACCGGTGCGGGGATTAAAGAATTGAAACCCTTCAAGAAACTCACTTCGCTTGCCCTTGCCCAAAATAAGCTCGACGCCGCCGGTATCAAAGACCTGCACGAGTTTAAGAGTCTACGTTACTTAGACCTGCACCACATCCTGAATTTAGAAGCCGAATTTGGCGAACTGGATCGGGCGCTACCGAGTTGCCAAATCGGACGCAACCGACGGTGAGTGGGGTTAATGTCTTGTTAGACCGGTGCGCGAGCAACGGACGTGATTTGTCGAATTAAAAACTACCGTTGCTTGCGCACTGGTCTAACGATTGCACTCACATCTCACAGAAAGTTCGCCTCAGCATCCAAGCTCATGTTTGCGAATTCGCCCCGTTTGTATTTCTCGATGGCGAGGGCGGCCATTCCTGCATTATCGGTGCAGAGTTCCTTTGGCGGGATGAATAATTCAATTCTTTTGGCGTGGCATTCTCGCTCTAATAATTCGCGGAAGGGGGTGTTTGCGGTGACTCCTCCTCCCACTGCTAATCGGGTCAGGCCATTTTGTTGCGCGGCTTGGATGGCTTTGCCGACAAGCACTTCGATGACGGCTTGTTGGAAGCTGGCAGCGATGTTGGCACGGGTGGGGCCGGGGGCTATCTTTTCACTGGTCTTGGCGTCTTGACCTTGTGCGGTGTACAGCACGGCTGTCTTGATTCCCGAAAAGCTAAACTCCAATTTGTCTTCTTTCAAGAAGGTTCGTGGGAAGTGATAGGCTTTCGGATTACCTGTACGGGCTTCGCGTTCGAGGTTGGGGCCACCGGGGAAACCAAGTCCCAAAATCGCTGCGACTTTATCAAAGACTTCCCCCGCAGCATCGTCCCGCGTCCCGCCGAGAAAGCGTGTGGTCAACGGATCGGCACAGTGAAAAAGGGCCGTGTGTCCGCCACTCACGACAAAGCCAATGCAAGGATACATCGGGCGTGGGTCGTTCATCTGACAGGCGTAAATATGTCCGACAACGTGGTTCACCGCAATCAGGGGGATATTCAAACTGAGGGCCAGCATTTTTGCAGCACTAACCCCCATCAACAAAGCCCCAACCAAACCGGGTGTATTGTGAACCGCAATACAACCAATCTGGTCTAGAGCGAGATTCGCTTTGCGAAGAGCCTCATCGATCACGGGGAGAAGGTTACGCAAATGGGCACGCGATGCAATCTCTGGCACAACGCCACCAAAACGGGCATGCAATTCCGTCTGCGATGCAACCACGTTAGAAAGGAGTTCGCCGGTATTTGTGAATACCGCAGCCGCCGTCTCGTCACACGATGATTCAAGGGCGAGGAAGTAGAGGGGAGAGGTCATGGGGAAGCCTCCCACATAACGGATTGCAGAAAGAAAAATCGATGTGAGTTGACCTGCCCTGCCCCTCTCCCCTTGTGGGAGAGGGGCAGGGGTGAGGGGGAAAGCCCAGTTGCTTCGGAGATATTGAGTCGAAGCGAAAAGCCCACTCCCTCTCCCATGCTTGGGAGAGGGAGTGGTTCTTCTGGGAAAAGCGTGTAGTTTTCTGGGGCAACAGAGCCTTACCCCTCACCCCTGCCCCTCTCCCACAAGGGGAGAGGGGAAAAGCAGATCGCAAACTCTCACACGTACTCACAAAGTTTTTCATACCGCTCACTCGCCTTGTGGGTGAGAGTGGGCCAAGTTGCTTAACCATGCTGCCGACGAAGCATCGGAGGGCATGCGCCAGTCGCCACGCGGGGAAACGCTCACCGAGCCGACCTTTGGGCCGTCGGGTAGGCACGACCTTTTGAACTGATTGTTAAAGAATCGCTTGATGAACATTTGCAACCATTTCTGAATTTCTGCAAGAGGATATTCGTGATCGAACTTCGTTTGTTGAGCAAGGTAAAGTATCTTTTCAGGGGGTGTGCCGAACCTCATAAAGTGATACAAGAAAAAGTCGTGTAACTCGTAGGGGCCGACCGTCCCTTCGGTCGATTGTACCTTCCCCGTTTTACTTGCGGGGAGAAGCTCCGGTGAGATTTCGGTCTTCACGATATCGATCAAGATCGCTTTCACGGGGTCTTCGTACTGATTCTCCGCCACCCACCGCACAAGGAATTTGACAAGGGTTTTGGGAATGCTCACGTTCGGGTTATACATGCTCATGTGGTCGGCATTGTAAGTACACCAACCGAGGGCCAATTCGCTCAGGTCACCCGTCCCAATCACGAAGCCGGAGTTCATTAGCAAATTGGTACGAATGCGTGCTTGGACGTTCTCAAACACAAGGTCGTTAAGGCGATCTGGGGGAACCTCTCGCAGCGATTCCGTAAGGGTTTCGCGTGTGTGACCTTCCAGAGAAATCCCGAAGGGTGAGTGTTGAAGGGCACGCATTTCTTCGAGGGCCATTGTGCGAATATCGACCGTGTGATACGGGATTTGCAAGGCTTCCATCAAGAGCGTAGCATTATTCTTTGTGCGTGAAGTTGTGCCGAAACCGGGCATCGTTAAGGCTCGAATACGGTCCCGTTTCCAGCCGAGGGTGTCGAAGGTCTTGCACAGCACCAAAAGCGCAAGCGTCGAATCTAACCCCCCGGAAACCCCTATCGAGATTTTCTGCGGGTTGACCGTTTCTAAACGCCGACCTAGACCCGTTGTTTGAATCTGGAAAATCTCTTCGCATCGTTCTTGGAGTTGTTGCGACTGCGAAGGGACAAACGGATGCGGATCGATTGGACGATGCAACTTGCGTTTGACCTTTGCATGTGCGAACGAAAACTCAACCTTACGATATTCTTGTTTGAGTCCCGAATACATCAGAGCATCGCCGAAGCTGGTCGATTGTATTCGCTCGAAGATCAGACGATCAACGTCGATATCGGCAATGGTCAACGTCGATTCCCGTTGAAAGCGTTTCGATTCTGCAATCAAGGAACCGTTCTCCGCAATCAGCGAATGCCCACCGAAAACGATATCCGTTGTTGATTCCCCGCTCCCTGCTGCCGAGTAGACATACGCTGCTAAACATCGTGCCGATTGATTCGTCACTAACGACCGACGGTAATTCGCCTTTGCTACAGTCTCGTTGCTGGCCGAAAGGTTTAGCAGAATCGTTGCTCCGTGAACCGAATGCAAACAACTGGGCGGAATCGGCACCCAAAGGTCTTCGCAAATCTCGACGCCCAGAACTACCCGATCTGGTGACTTACTTGCAAACAGAATATCGGTTCCAAAAGGGACGTGCTGCCCTAATAGATTCACGCTCTTGGAAAGGGCCGTTGCAGCAGGGGCGAAGAAACGGGCATCGTAAAATTCTTTGTAGTTGGGAAGATACGATTTCGGAACGATCCCCAGAATTATGCCACGTTGAATGGCAACCGCACAGTTAAAAATCTGGTCGTCAATAACAAGGGGAACGCCCACAAACAGCACGCCCGAAAAAAGCGTGCCCGATGCCGAGACCACAACCTTCAACGAGTCAAGGGCTGACGATAACAGGGTATGCTGAAAGAAAAGGTCGTTGCAAGTGTAACCCGTCAACGAAAGTTCGGGAAACACCAACACTTCGACCTCGTTTTGCGACGCCTGCTGCATCAGGTCAAGAGTCACGCCAGCATTGTGTGCGGGGTCGGCCAATTTGAGTTGAGGACTCGCCGCCGCCACACGATAAAACCCAAAAGAGGACATTGCTTTCTCGAAAGAAGGAATCGTTTCGTTATTTTACGAAATCGTGTGACGTGTGACGTGGTTCGTCAGCGTTCTGGGGTAGTCTACATTTTTTCCACGACAGACGAACCACGTCACACGTCACACGCTCTCGATTACTTGGCAAGGTCGTCGAGTTGTTGCCAGATTTTGGCCCATGTCGCTTGGTCTTCTTTTGGTAGCTTGTCGAGGAATTCGGATTCGCGGAAGGGTGCAAGGCGGAGATCGGTCTTGATCGTTCGACAACGACGACGAGCATTGTCAGGTTCGGTCTTGGCGAGTTCTGCGAGCCGCGCGAGATCGTAAGCCAACCACAACGAAGCGATTTGACTCCATTCCGTGCGATCCCGAGGAAGTAGGTTTGCGGAGGTATCGGGGGCTTGACCCGTTGCAACCAGAGCAGCCAGACACGCAACGGGGTAGCCGATACGAATAGAAGTTTCGCTGATGAGTTTCGGGTTGTCGCGGAAGGTATTACGGAAAATCTCGGCAGCCTTTGCGGGTTGATTGCCAATCGGACGGGCTAACCACACCGCAACCGTCACGGCTTGTTCCGGGTTGTTGTATCGTGGAGGCATTCCGCGTGTGTGAAGAATGAGCTTGCCACTCTGATAATCTTCAAAACGTTCGTAAGCAATGATGAGGCGTTGAAAACGGGCAACCGCAGCATCGGAAGGAGGATTCCAACCGGGGATTTTTACGCCAATCTCACACCCCTTAAGATGGAGTTCTAATGCCTTATTTGGGTTGCCCCAAAGGGCGTACGATTGCGCCAACTTGAGATAAACGTCTGGGTTATTCGGTGCGAGCTTCAGGGTGTTCGCAAGGCGTTGTTCGTAAATTTTCGGGTCGGTGGAGCGAACAGAAATTTGCGTATAAGCCAGATGTGCCCCGACACAATTGGGGTTCTGGGTCAGCACTTTTTCGAGAATCTTTTCCGCTTGTTCGGGTTGCTTTTCTGACAGTAACTCAGCAAGGAAAAGGAGAATTTCAAGGTTGTTCGGATCGAGCAAATGGGCGATGCGAAGGGCATCGATTGCGGTTGGTTCATCACCACCCAGACCGAGGACCTTTGCCCGTAAAAGTTCGTAACCCGCGTTTGATTCTCGTTGAGGGGCTATTTTCGCAAGGGCATTTTCAGCATCCCGATACTTCCCTGCCCTTGCCTTCTGTAGAACCCCGATTTCCACAGCCGTTTGAGGAATACCGCTTTGGAACAAGTAGTGCTTAAATTCCTCGGGTTGGTTAAACCCGCTGAGTGCATCCAACAAGGTATCGGTCTGGGGTTCGGTTAGGGTCCATTTTGGTTTGAGCGCCTGTCCCAAATTCAGGTGACGTGAACTCTGATCGGTGTTATCAGTGATATTCCGAAGCAGCACTGCCCCCAAAAGGGAATGGCTCCAATAGTTTTCGGGTCGCTGACGGGCGTTCTCGGCGGCGAGACGTTCGGCTTCATCGTTCATCCCGTGTCGAATCAACAGTGAAAGTAAATGTGTGAGGTGGGTACATGTGCAGTCTTTCACCCGAACTTCGCGTGCCAATTCCTGTAGGCGTTGCGGTTCGTTTCGCACGGACGATTCACGCAGGGCCGTTGGCAGGTAGGCTTCCGGTTCCAGTTCGCCGGCAACGTCATGCAGACGCTTGGCGGTTTCCGGATTGCTTCGCTGCATCCCCCATGCCCAAGCATCAAGGGCTGCAACAACCTGTAGCCGTGTGGACCGATTCTGAAACTTTTTGATAATGGTTTCGAGAGGGGTTTTGAGTGGGTGGATTCGGTAAACGTCGAAGGCACGTTCGATCAGTTCGCAGAGTTTCGGATCGAGATTGAAACTCGGATCGAGTTCGGCTTCAGGTCGGCGCACCTGTTCCAAGAACCCCAGAAACAACGCATCTTCCTGAATGGCTAACGCCTGTGCGGAAAGGTTTTCTTGATTCGATTCCTTGAACAGTAACGAACCGTTCTGAATGGTCTGAATCGCCTTTGAGTAATTCCCGCTGAACAGATCGTTTTCGGCAACCGAAAGGAGTGGAACAATTTGTAATTGCAAAGCCGTTTGCCGACGTTCTTTTTCAAGCTCCCAGTGATACTCCCTATAGGCACCAATTGCACCGAGGGCTAACACAAACCCCAAGCAAATAGCAATGCCGAAAACCAACTTTCGGCGTTTAACAGCCGATTTCGCAAGCGTTTCCGATTCAACGCGGGCCAATTCTGCGAGGTGTGCCCGTTGCTCTAACGAGTCTAAGTACCCTTCGATCTTGGCAAGAACCTCCCCGCCGTCTTTGGGACGTTCTGCGGGATTAGGTCGCAGGCAAACTTGCACAAGCTCCCGTAATTCGAGGTCGATTTTGGCTTGCTCTAACCGTCGTTGCAACATCGATTGGTCGCCTTTCTCAGCGAGTCGATGTATCTCTTTCGTGTCGTTACCGGTATAGGGAGGTTGTCCGGTAAGAATTTCGCAAAGGATCGCCCCAAGCCCAAAGACGTCGCTTCGGGTGTCGATGGATTGCGAAAGCCCAATCGCTTGCTCGGGCGCCATATACGCAGGCGTGCCAATCAAGTGACTTGTCTGGTTGTGTTTATCGACTTGCGTTTCGGCATCGGACCGGTGGGGGACAGGGTCGTTCAACGGGGAATCACCGAGTTTTCGAGCTAACCCCCAATCGACGACGAAGACTTCGCCGAAGTTGCCAAGCATGACGTTTCCGGGCTTCAGGTCACGATGCAAAATTCCTCGGCTGTGTGCAAATGCGACGGCCTGACAGACTTGCCGGAAGATATTCAGATAATGGGGTAAACTTGTTGGCCCTTGATGAGAACCCGACAGGGCTGCTGCAAGCGTTGTTCCATGAACGGCCTGCATGACGAAGTAAGGGCGGGTATCTTCGAGGAAACCCGACTCGTAAACCGGAACGATATTCGGATGCTGTAATTGCGATGCGAACGAGGCTTCTTCGATAAAGCGATTTCGCAAGTAGGGGGTTTCATTTAGGATCGTCGGCAGGACTTTGATAGCAGCTTCGCGACCAAGCTCCGAATCGAACCCACGAAGGATAATCCCCATTCCTCCGCGACCGAGTTCGCCTTGTATTTGGTATCGACCAATTGTCGCAGGAATTTGGTCGAGTTTGAAGGGTTCGACCTCAGTGGAAGAGGTCTCCGGAAGGGCCTTCGGTCGGCGCAGATTTTCTGTACGGATTTTTGATGGTGCTGGTAACGACGCCGATGATGTGGAAGACATCCTCCCTCCTTGAAAGAGAAAACCCACGTCCCTGAGGTTTTTCTGGTGTAAGGTCTCAAGACCTTCTCTAACAAAGAAAGAGTATCACAGGTTAGTAACGGATTTGAAGCAAACACGGACGAATAAAGCCAAGATTCTTTCGCTGGGCGCAAAGAATTGAGGAGGATGGAAAAAAGAGAGTGGCTTACCCCTTCAGCAGAGCCATTGCCTCGGCGTGTACTTTGCCGTTGGTGAATAGCACGTCGGGTTTGTGAGGGTCGCGTCCACCGTCCCAATTGGTAAACTTTCCGCCTGCTTCTTCGACGATCACGATTAGCCCCGCCACATCCCAAATTTTGGTTCCGTAATCGACTAGAATTTCGCACGAACCCTGTGCGACAAGGACCATCCCGTAGAAGTCGGAATATCCCCGCGAACGATCAACAGCTTTTCGCACCTTCTCGAAGTGGTCCGCTTTACCGACCGGATCGAAGAGTCCAACATCGGTATAACACAAAAGCGATTCTTTCAGCGTTGCGATGTCTGAGACCTGTACCTTGCGGTCGTTGCGGTAGGCTCCCATCCCTTTGAGTGCGTGCCACGTTTGACCCAATGCCGGTGCAAAAGCGAAACCCGCAATAAGGTCGCTTTTATATTCAAGTCCGACGAGCGTTCCCCACAAAGGAATGTTGCGAATAAAAGAGCGTGTGCCGTCAATCGGATCAATTACCCAACGATAGCCGGAGGTTCCTTGTTCGTCGCCGAATTCCTCGCCGAGAAACCCGTCTTCAGGAAAAGATTCTTTCACAAAATCCCGAAACACTTGCTCCGCCGTTTTATCGGCAATGGTGACGGGTGTGTTATCGCTTTTCCATTCGACGGTCACATCTTGGTCGAAGAATTTGAGGGCAGCTTGACCGGCGTTTTGTACGGCTTCTTGGGCGATCTCGTAGCGGTTCCACCACTCGTCGTTCATGATTTTGCTCCGAAGGTATTGCGTGCGTAAGCGGCTGCCCCTGTGATTCCGGCATCGTCGCCGAGTTGGGCGGTTGCACAACGCATATTCGTAGCGGCACCCGGTAAAATAAACCGGTTGGCAACTTCCCAAATGCGTTCGGTCCATTGTTCGCCGAGGGCCTGCGCCATTCCGCCACCAATCACAATGACTTCGGGGCTTAAC
>VYLT01000645.1_pt1 | contig 13198 bp, 13 predicted proteins | sample 5114261 | NCBI WGS metagenome assembly VYLT01 (sample SAMN12291815, study PRJNA351875) | freshwater metagenome | isolation source: freshwater lake | place: USA: Michigan, Little Long Lake | collected 2011-07-12 | reverse complement strand
TGGGACTTTGTTCGGTTTGCGCGTGAGAACGGTATCCCCTGTAGCGCACGGGGATCGGGCTGCGGTGCGGTCATGGGTTATGTATTATTTTTATCGCACGTGGACCCGTTAGAATACGATTTGCTATTCGAACGATTCCTCGACCCGAACCGGTCCGAAGCACCCGATATTGATATTGATTTCTGTCAAGAGCGGCGGGAATTGGTGATTGATTATGTGAAGCGTAAATATGGTGAATCTTCCGTTGCTCAGATTGCAACCTTCGGAACGCTGGCAGCAAAGGCAGCGTTAAAAGATGTGGGGCGAGTGTTAGATATTCCCCTTGATCGTGTGACTTACATGACTAAGTGGGTATCGCCGAAACCCGGCACAACGATTGATGACACTATCGAGACCTCGCCGGAATTTCGCAAAGAATACGAAAACGACCCCCTCACACGCGAATGGGTTGATATCGCCCGTAAATTGGAAGGGACTAACCGAAACGTCGGTACGCATGCTGCCGGTGTTGTGATTGCGAATGGGCCAATTACCGATTATGTCCCCGTCCAAGTTGTGAAACGTAAAGACGAAGAAGGAAACGTCAACGAAGCCCTCACGACGCAATGGGTGATGGGCGACCTTGAGAAAGTCGGTATGCTCAAGATGGACTTCTTGGGGTTGCGTACTCTTACGCTTGTCGATCATGCCGTTAAGCTGATCAAGAAAACGCGAGGGCTTGATATTGATATTTATCAACTTCCGCTTGATGATGCCGAAACGTATAAGATGCTGCAACGGGGCGATGCGAAGGGTGTGTTTCAATTTGAATCGGAAGGGATTCGGGAATTATTGAAACGAATGAAGCCCGATAATATCCGTGATATTATTGCATCGACTGCCCTTTATCGGCCGGGTCCTCTCGAAGGGGGTATGGTTGACGATTACATCGAATGCAAACACGGACGCCGAAAACCTGTCTATCCCCATGCCATCATGGAAGAAGTTCTTGGCGAAACCCATGGCGTGATGGTCTATCAAGAAGCGGTTATGCGTATCTTAAACCGACTCGGCGGAATCGAGCTTTCGAGTGCCTATGCTTGTATTAAAGCCATCAGTAAGAAGAAAGAAGATATTATCAATGCTCGCAGTAAGGACTTTATCAAGGGGGCGGTTGATCGCGGATTGGCCGAAGAAAAAGCCGACGAGATATTTAACCTTATCGTGAAGTTCGGCGGCTATGGCTTCAATAAATCACATTCGGCAGCGTATGCCCTTTTGTCGTACCAAACGGCGTATCTCAAACGTCATTTTACACCGGAGTTCATGGCCGCGTTATTGTCAAGCGAAACCGATAAACGCGATTTATTGCTCGATCATATTAACGATTGCAAGAAATTCGGCATCCAAGTTCAACCTCCTGATATCAATCAAGGGGATGTTGAATTTAGCGTCGTCAATGGCAATATCGTCTTCGGGTTACTTGCAATCAAAGGGCTTGGCGAAAGTGCTGCCAAAGAAATTGTCCAGAACCGAAGCGAGCATGGCCCCTACAAGAGCCTGTACGATCTGTGCGAACGAATCGATACAAAAATTGTCTCAAAGTCGGCACTCGAAAAAGCAATCATGGCGGGTGCATTAGACGGGTTCGCCCAACCTTTTGCCCATCGGGCGCAATTGATTGCAGCTTTACCCGGCGCTCTTGCCTCCGCCGTCGGCACTCACGAAGATCGCAAACGGGGCCAGCGTAGCATCTTCGATTTAATGGACGAAGATGCGGGCGAAACGGATAAGCCAAAGGAAGAAGTGCCCCTTCCGAATGTTCCGCGATGGTCGAACACCGAATTATTGAAATACGAAAAGGAATCGCTCGATTTCTATTTCTCCAGTCACCCGTTGGCAGAGTACGATAGCACACTCAAACGCTATGCAGGGACCAGCGTGGCGCAAATTATGCAAGCAAAGGCAGGGGCCGAAGTTCGCTTCGGCGGAATGCTTTTGGGTGTCCGTTTTATGACAACAAAACGGGGTGGGCGTTTTGTTCGCTGTAAGGTGGAAGATTTTACCGGCCAAATGGAATGTGTGATGTGGCCCGACGATCTTGGCCGTTATCAAGAATTTTTCATTGACGATCAGGTTTATCTTTTCGATGCCGTGATTGAAGATACCGAAAAAGGGAAATCGGTCGTGTTGAAAAAACTCATCACCCTCGACCAAGCGAAAAAAGAGTTGACGAAAAGTATTATTCTCAACCTCGATCTCGGACGCCACGAAGCCAACGTGATCGAAACCTTGCACGGGTTACTCAAACGCAAGCCCGGCCCCTGTCCGGTTTACCTGCACGTTTCCGACCCATCAGGCCGACGTGCCCAATTCAAATTGGGGCAAGAATTCAACGTCGATCCCACCAGCTTCCCCGTGAATGATCTGGAAATGCTCCTCGGTGTGGGCGGCGTGAATTTCTCGGGACGATAGGTTGATAGTTGATAGTTGACAGTGAAAGACAGAAGACATATGTGACAGAGCGTTGTTTGCAAGCCCCCGAAGTCCACCCAGCCCCTCGCAACGATCTGACAATCGTCTTAGGGATAAACTGGGCTATACTACGGGATTTCCCAGTAACGATACACGGTCCCTGTCTTTTGCCTTCACTATCAACTGTCCACTCTCCACTCTTTGTTACATCCTCTTCACGGGGTTATCATATCCCGTTCGTACCCTATAATATCTCTGCCCATCTGCCGGTTTTACCTCTCACAGAAAAGGTTTATCGATGTTTACTCCTGAAAAATGGTACCCTATAGCGTTAGTGTTATTGGTGCTTACGGCGTGGCCCCTTGCTGCACATGCTGGCCCCGAAGGGTTAGAGCGTGCGAAGAAGGTTATCGCTGCTCACGAAAAGACCGTGAAACCCCTTGAAATTGCCGCCGCCGAAGCATGGTGGGTTGCGAATATCTCTGGCAAAGATGCAGACTTCACCAAGAAAGAAGCTGCTCAGAATAAGATTGACGAAGCTCTTTCTAACAAAGAGACCTTTGCCGAAATCAAGGCCGTGAAAGCTCTTCGTGATAAAGGTGAAATCGAAGATAAATTAGTTGCCCGTATGATTGACCTTTTGCACTTGATGTATCTCGAAAAGCAAGTCGATCCGGAACTTCTCAAAAAGATCACCGCCAAAGCCAACGAAGTCGAAAAGAAATTCAATGTCTTCCGTGCGAATGTTGATGGCAAAGAATTGTCGGACTCCGAAGTGCGAAAGGTTCTCAAGACCTCTTCGGATAGCAAGGCACGCCAAGCCGTATGGGAAGCCAGTAAGAAAGTCGGGGCCGATGTTGCGGGCGATCTCAAAGAACTCGTTAAATTGCGTAACGAAATGGCAACCAAACTCGGTTTCAAAAACTATCACCAATTGCAATTATTTTTGAACGAACAAAATGGCGATGAACTTATCAAACTTTTCGACGAGTTAGACACTCTCACGAAGGAACCTTTCGCTAAAGCCAAAGCCGAAGTCGATGAGAAACTCGCCAAAAATTGTGGCGTAAAGGTCGAAGAACTGATGCCCTGGCACGTTCACGATCCGTTCTTTCAAGAATCGCCTGCCGTGTTCGATGTGAACCTTGATGAACCCTTTAGCAAAGCCGATATCCTCAAGCTCTGCAAGGATTTCTATGCCGGTGTGGGGCTGCCGATTGATACGGTACTTGCTCGCAGCGACCTTTACGAGAAGAAGGGCAAATCACCGCACGCCTTCTGTACCGACATCAATCGCGAAGGGGATGTCCGCGTACTTGCGAATATCGTCAACAACGAATACTGGATGGGTACGATGTTGCACGAACTCGGACACGCCGTTTATAGCAGTAAGAACATTCCACAAACCGTTCCTTATATTTTGCGAAGTGAAGCCCATATCCTCACAACAGAGGGCGTCGCCATGCAGTTCGAGCGATTCTCGAAATCGCGTGCATGGATTGAGAAGATGGGTATCAAGGTCGAAAAGCCGGAAGCATTCGACATCGCTGCCGAAAAGGTTCGTAAAAATCAATTGTTAATTTTCTCCCGTTGGTGTCAAGTCATGCTCCGATTTGAAAAGAGCATGTACGAGAATCCCGATCAAGACTTGAATAAACTCTGGTGGGATTTGGTTGAAAAATATCAGATGCTCAAACGTCCTGCCGACCGAAATGCCCCCGACTATGCGAGCAAAATTCACATCGTTTCGGCACCAGTGTATTATCACAATTACATGATGGGCCAACTGTTTGCATCACAAGTACATGCAACGATTGCCAAAGAGGTCTACAACGGAGCCGATCCACAAACCGTGATTTACATTGGTGAAAAGAAGGTCGGCGAGTTTATGAAAAAGAAAATCTTTGAACCCGGACGCACCCTCGATTGGCGTGACCTGACCAAATTTGCAACCGGTCGCGAACTCTCGGCAAAGGATTTCGCAGCTGACTTCGGTGCCAAGTAGGGGTATCGTGTGACGTGTGTGGTTGCCCCCATTGTTCGGACAAAAAACATAGGCAAGCTAGATAGACGCTTCTGCTTTTTGACTTGGTTTTTCCGAACAAACCGCTTGCCCGAAAAATTTGCCAGCCCCATTACCCGAACCGTTTCGGGTCGTAAGGGCGTGTATCAATCGAGGGTGTTTGCCCGTTGGCGAGTTCGGCGATGAGTTGACCCGTTGCAGGCGCCATCGAAAGGCCAAGCATGTTGTGACCCGCAGCGATAAGCACATTTTGAAGAGCAGGGGCAAAACCGATCAGGGGGCGTGAATCGGTAGTCATCGGGCGCCAACCAAACCACGTTTCGAGGATCGGGCCTGTCCCCGGATCGTGCAAATAACGGCTTGCGGTCTCTTGTAAATATCGCAATCGCTTTTCGGGGATGGTGGTGTTATACCCCACGAACTCCATCATCGAGCCGACGCGGTAACCCGTTTGCATGGGGGTGACTGCAACGCGATCCTCTTCAAAAATAAGAGGAATCGTCGGAGATTTTTCGGGGCGGTTCAGCGTGAGGGAATAGCCCTTACCCGGTTGAATGGGGATACGACAACCAAGACGATCATTGAGAAAAGGTGTCAATGCCCCTGCTGCCAGAACGAAAGTATCGCCTTCGATATTTCCTTGTGTGGTCTGCACACTCACAGCAGATTTATCCTTTCGCTCGAAGCCTTTGACCTCGGTATTCTCCAGAATTTTTACGCCATATTTCTCGGTCAATACGCGACGCCATTCTTTCATTAACAGATCGGGCCGAAGATGGGCATCGTGTTCGTACCACCAACCCCCTGCAATGTCGGGCTTGAGTGCGGGTTCGAGTTGAATTAATTCGTCGCGTGTAAGTTTGCGGGCAGGGGCTTGAAATTTTTCGGCGAGTAAATGGTTTATTTCGCCGTAATGTTCAAAAACTTTCGGCGTGCGAAAAACGAACATTAGCCCTTGCTTTTGCCATTCGCATTGAATTTGTTCGTCTTGAAATAACCGGTCGTACAAACTGCGTGAAGTATTGAGTAGCACTTGGATAGACGGGGCCGATTCGAGCATATCTTTATTATTGCAACGTTTGGCAAAATCTAACAACCAACGCCATAAGGTAAATCGAAAGCCGGGCCGAATTTTGAACGGGGAGTTCCACTTGAGCATGGCTTTGAGTGTCGTCCCAATCGCACCGGGTGTTGCAAGGGGGAGAACGTGACTTGGGCACACAAAGCCACAGTTCCCGTGCGAACATTGCGAGGCAAATTTCCCCTTCTCCAGTATCGTGACAGCCCAGCCCGTCTTCGCTAACGAATAAGCGCACGCCGTACCAATCACCCCACTGCCAATCACAATCGCCCGACGTTGATTCATGCTACCCCCGTAGCCCGTTTGCAAACGGGTCGCGTTCTTGTAATATCAGTACTCCTTCGCCGGTGATGTACGCTTCGCCCGTAATCGTTGGTATCACCTTCGTGCCCGAAGAAGCCCACACGGCAGAGCCTTCAAACACGCTGCCGACAACGCTTTCTTGACGCCACACTTGCGCCGGTTGTAGTACCCCGTCACTCATTAAGCAGGCGAGTTTGGCACTCGTGCCGGTTCCACATGGCGAGCGGTCGTAGGCCATTCCCGGACATAACACAAAATTACGAGCGTTATTCTTGGAATCGAAGGCGTGACCTATCAATTCAATGTGATCGATTTCTTGATTCTCTTCACCGGTAATGTTATTTTTATCGAGAGCTTGGCGTATTAGGGTGGCGTAGGCCATTAACTTTGGAAGGTTTTTTAAGCCAATATCACAAGGGGCTTTTGTGAGAAAAAACCAATTTCCGCCCCAAGAAATATCACCGGTGATATTCACCCCATTATCTAACGTGAGATTCACATCTTTTCGATAACGATAACTTGGTACGTTCTGAATCGTGACCTTCGCTCCACCGTAATAATCAATCTCGATGATACCGACGGGCGTTTCGAGTTTATGTTTCCCCTCTTTGATACGCCCCATTCTTGCAAGGGTGACACCGACCCCGATAGCACCGTGTCCGCACATTCCCAACGTGCCGACGTTATTGAAGAAGATCACTCCTGCACAACAATCAGGGTTCAGAGGTTGCACAAGCAATGCGCCGACAAGGACATCGGACCCACGAGGTTCATGCACGATAGCAGAGCGGAACCAATCGTAGTCACGTTGAAAGATCGCCCGTCGCTCGGCAAGGTCGCCCGTACCGAGATCGGGAATCCCGTCAATGACCACGCGAGTCGGTTCCCCACCTGTGTGAGAATCGATTATCGAGATACGCTTTTCCGTTGACATGGCTTATATCTTCGGTCGGTTTTGGTCGGCGTCACGAATCACCTTCAGGACTTGTGCGCGTTCGTCACCCGCGATACCCAATCGAGGCGCGCGGGTAATTTCGTTTCCGCGACCCATCTCCGCAGCAGCAAGCTTGATGTATTGCACCAGTTTTGGGAAGGTATCCAGATGCAGCAACGGGGTATACCAACGATAGACCGTGCGGGCTTTTTCCCAATCGCCTGCGAGGAGCAAATCCCACAACAGGCGATTCTCTTTCGGGAAGGCGTTCACTAAGCCCGATACCCAACCCGTCGCACCGAGAGCAAAACTTTCCAACACAAGGTCATCGACACCGCAAAACAGAATGTAGCGATCCCCGCACAGGTTTTTGATATCGGTGATACGTCGGGGATTTTCGGAAGATTCCTTGATGCAAACGAAGAGGGGTTCGTTCGCCATTTCTGCAAAGGCTTCGGGGGTGATATCGACCCCATACGCAGGTGGGTTGTTGTAGCACATAATCGGTAACTGACCGGCATTGGCAACCTTACGGAAGTGATGGACCGTTTCAGGTGTGTCGGATTTGTAAACCATTCCGGGCAGAACCATAAGCCCATCGAGACCGATCGTCTTGGCGTCTTTGGCAAACCGGCATGCTTCGCCCGTCGTCGTTTCGGCCACCCCTGCCAGCAACGGGACACGTTCGCCAACGGTTCCCAGCACGACCATCCCATGCACGCCATCGGTAATCAAACGATCGATTAACGAAGCCGTGCTATCGAGATTGACGGATTCGTCCGAGTTAAATTGAGTGGTCGCAGCGGGGAACACCCCATGCCAATTCACGCCCATAATTCCAATATCCAAAGAAGCGGGAGAAGAGAGATTATCGTGAATGGTCCCCGAAAGGTCACTACCTAGATAAGGTTTTTTGCGAATCGAACGGAAGCTATTGGCTTCATGCTTTGGGTTACCCTGTTGATTTTTGGGCCTTCCCCCTTAATAATGGGACATCATCACTTGAATGGAACATCATGACCAATCGTATCACAAACCTTGCGGAATTACGGGCTTCGGGTTGGAAATCGCGTAGCGTAAAAGAGGAAATTCGCGCTAACTTTATTCGCCAGTTGCAGTCGGGGGAGCCCCTCTACCCCGGCATTGTCGGCTACGAAGATACCGTTATCCCCGAAATCAATATCGCCCTTCTTTCCGGGCACGACCTTTTATTCCTCGGTGAAAAAGGCCAAGCCAAGTCGCGCCTCATGCGGTCCCTTGTGCGTTTTCTCGATGAGGAAATTCCGTATCTGCATATTCCCGGTTCACCCGTTCACGAAGACCCCGACAAGCCGATCACACGGGCAGCACGGGAGCTTCTTGCCAACGACCCACCCGAAGGGATTCCTATTGCGTGGTGGCCTCGCAAAGAAAGGTATGCCGAACGTCTTGCACCCGGAACCAAGTTTGCCGACATCATCGGCGAGATTGACCCTGCGAAGCTGGCATTGGGGACCAGTCTTTCGGCGGAAGAGGCGTTGCACTTCGGGTTAATTCCGCGAATGCACCGAGGGATATTCGCCATGAACGAGATTCCTGAACTCGACGAACTGATTCAGGTCGGCTTGTTCAACATCCTTGAAGAACGTGATGTGCAAATCCGAGGTTACCCGATCCAGTTCGATCTGGATGTGATGATTCTCTTCAGCGCCAACCCTGCAACCTACAATCGTTCGGGTAAGGTTATTCCGCAACTTAAGGACCGGATTGGCTCGCTGATTCAGACCCACTATCCACGCGAACGCGACATGGGGATTCAGATTATCGATCAAGAGGCGGGCTTGAATCTCGGTGGCGATTTCCCCGTGCAAGTGCCGTACTTTATGAAGGAGATTATCGAAGAAATTAGCGTGCGTGCCCGCAAGTCCAAGTATGTCGATCAGCAATCGGGGGTGAGCGCCCGCTTTGCAATTGCCAACTATCGCACAATGGTTTCGAGTGCCCGTCAACGTGGCATTCGTTTGAATGAGAAACCGGCAGTGCCACGCATTTGCGATTTAGGCCACCTGCCGACAAGCTCGCTTGGGAAGCTCGAACTCGACCTGATGGGGAGTAACCAAATGGGCGAGAAACAAGTTCTTGAAGCCATCATGGCCGAGGCTATCGGCGTGGTGTTCGAGGAATACGTGAAAGAACACGGGCTTGAAGAAATTGCAGGTATTTTCTCGAAGGGGGTGAAGGTCGAAGTTGGTGATATGCTCCCCTCATCTGCGTATGCAGAACGCCTGAAGCGTGTCCCTAAAGCATGGGAAATCGCGTTTGAAGTGAACCCCAACGAAAGCGAAGCCGTGCGGGCATCGTGTGTCGAATTCGTCTTGGCAGGGCTACACGCAACCGACCGTATCTCACGCTCGACACGATTCGGAAAGATCGTCTACGAAACGTAAGAGGGTCACACCAGAAACAAATCTGATAAAATCACCTTATACCCAGATCGCCCAATCACTCGCCCACTCGCCCACTCACTCACGTTGCGAGCACCCCCATGCCTAACGATGAACGCCATCACTACGACGATCAAGAAAAACCTTCGGAGCTGAATCCCGTTTACCCCGTGCTGGTGTCAACAGCGGGGATTATTTGCTTTGGGATTGGGCTATCGATTTGCACCGTTGGCTCCGGAACTTCGATAGCGATGGCGATTGATAAGGGTTTGGATTACGCTTATTTGGGACTGGCGGTAGTGTGTTTGCTCTTTGGAGCGTGGTTTAGTTTTTACGGGTGGCAGTTACTTCAAGGGAAAGCACGCGACCCGTTTTGGGTGGCAGCAGTGTCATCGTTATTAGGTTTCGCTGGAACAATGAGTTCGATCCCAATGCTGTTGGGATTTATGGAACAGCACGTCAAACGGAACCGGCCTATCTTTGAAGAATTTATTATCACGGTGGGTTATTTCTGTGGATCGATCATTCTGATGTTGAGCGGTATATTTACTTTGGAAGGGAGAGCCAAGTACCGCGAATGGCAGAAAGCCCAGTACTTGCCAACCAAGAGGAACCCCCTTGAATTACCCTGAACGTGGCGACTATCGCGAGTACGAACCTCGAACGTGACCGGTTGTGCCTTCAACGGTGTTGGTCGAACGTGCAGGGAAGATTTACACGCTCACAGGGGTGCTACTCTGTTTGGGTGGCATGAGTTTTATATCGGTAGGTGCGTCCAGTAAAGGGGATATTGAGTGTGGCCTTATTGTGATGGCAATTTGCGTTGTGATTATTGGAACGTGGTTAGGTTTGCTTGGCCGGAGATTGCGGCAACTCAAAATTGAGGACCCCAATTGGGTTCCGGTTGTCACCTTCCTTTTTGGATTGATGGCGACTGGTATTTTAGGAATTTTCGCTTTTCTACAATCGAAAGCGATTTCGCCTCGATTTCCGAGCGAGTGGATTTTGACCGGCATACCGATACTTTCGATGGGTTTATTGATCTGTGCTGCGGCACTGGTCACTGAGGGACGAATGCCCTACCTCGAATGGCGAAAATCGCATAGAAAAACAATTGTGAGGAGGAACCCCTTCGATGAACCCCGAACGTGAAAACTACCGCGAACCCGATACCGACGACTTCGAGCCTTACTTGGGATGGTTACTGATTTTGGTAGGCGTTATATTGATTTATGGGGTTTTGCGTTACTGGTTGTACCTGATGGAAGACCCAAAAATTAGGCGAGATTCGGCCGAAATGCTGCCGGGTTTTCTGGGGTTTATTGTCGCAGTTGTATTGATCGAGTTGGGTAGAACTAGGAAATAAAGTATGCCCAACCAAGAACGTGACGACTACCGCGATCCGGAACCCGAACCCAGCGAACGTGACCCGAACCCGCGTGTTTTTCGGATTTGTGTCGGACTGTTATTTATTGGTGTTGTGTTATTTTATTGGTTAATTAGTATTGCAATTTTTACGCCAGAGGGTGCTATTGATTTGTGTTTGATGGGCGTGAGTGTTTTTGTGTTTATCGCGGGTATATTGTTTCTCAGAAAAGGCATCTTTCGGGAGTAAGTGTATGGCCAACGAAGAACGCGAACACTTTGAAGATATGGGTGACGATACCCCTGCGCCGGTTTGGATTGCACCGAGGCCAATTACAATTTGTGGCATTGTCTGGATTGCATTAGGGGGGAACATACTTCTGGCAGCTACTGTTCCGTTTATCGCACCGAAGTCCTTTTCGTTGTTCTCATCCAAGTCGGTTGGTCTACCTCTTTTGGATTGCTGCATCTTGGGGTTGCTTGTCCCCGTGTTGGTTTTCGGGTTGCTATTTCTGATTCAAGGCTTTCGCATGATTTTTGGCATGCTCGAAGAAATTGTTCACATGGCGTTTGCTTCGGTTTTTGTTGGGGCGATTATCCTCTTAGCAGGTATTGTCTTCATAATCCAAATCAGAAACTCGAACGACTTTGTTGGCTATCTCTGGGAAGCGTTCGCCTGTGGAATCGCAATTGTCGGTGTGGGGATTTTATTTATGGTCTCCGGATGGCTGGTCTTGAACAAGCAACCTCTTTACGAAAAATGGTTTGGCGAGATTCACGAATACCAACAGAAAAAAGAGATGCTGAACCGACCCAAAAAGACCCCTTGAGGATGGTTTCTTCGTGTCCGATCCCGAACGCAACAACTACGACGAGGATTTTGCCAAAGGGCCTAAATACCCGTTTGCGATGACCGTTGCGGTGTGGATTTGGATGAATGGAGGAATTTGGATGGCTGGGTTTGGCATAAAGTATTTGATTGACGAAATCATCAACAGGCGATTAGATACTCAGACCGTTGCCTTCTCGTTGTTGTGGTACCTTGCCGGAATAATGATTGCCATCGACGGAGGCCGATGTTGGCTTGGAAAAGCCCAGACTACACGACGATTATTCTTTTCTTCGGTCGTTCTGGTAGTGCTTTGTTGTTTGGGATTGCTCGCAAAGGCTATCCAGTTTTTATCCCTCAAAAAAATAGGGCCTCCACCACCGCAAAAGCCCTTCGATCACGATCTCTTTCCGTTGTTACTGATAGGAGGATTAAGTTACTTCACGGTTGTGCTTGTTCGTCAAGGGAGTGCTGAATATCGAATTTGGAAAAAGTTCCAGATCGAGAAAGAACAATCCAAGAACCTATAGAATGAACCCTTGCCTACTGCCCTTTTACTCGCACAAAAACATGTCCGATCAAGAACGCCAAGACTACGACGATCCCGAAATACCTCTGATCGATTATCCCGGATCGGTTGCACTTGCAGGCTTGATCTGGTTTGGCTTGGGGTTGGTAATTGTCGTGAGCTTGGTTGGTGTCGTACTCTTTTTCCTGATTGAAGATCGACTCGGTTTTTTGTTTATCTTGTTCTACAACGGGTGTGCCCCTCTCACGTTTGCCTTTCTTTTTGGTCACGGTTGTTGGTTAATAGTCTGGGGAAGGCGCTACTGGTTGGGGATTGCGGAAGAAACTTTTGTCATTGTGAATTCGTCGGTTTTGGCTGCGATCTTCTATGGCATAATTTTGTTTATGGGTATTGTCCTTGCATCCGAAATTGCTCGTGGGTTTCCCACTGAAATCTTGCTTGGATTGGTTGCCCTTCTTGGGTGTTTGACGGTCTTATTTGTGGTCGCCGCTATTCTCGGTGTGAATGGGCGAACCCGTTACGAGCAATGGCAATTGAATCAGGCCAAGCAGAAAGCAACCCGTCCGAGCAACCCTAATCCGCAAGCCCCATGAATAACGAAGAACGCAACGACTACGACGATCCCAATCTATCCACCTCAACGGCAAATATCATTACCGTTTGGATAGGGTTGATGGTTGTGTTTGCGAGTCTCTTTTTTATCGTAGTGATGTTCTACGCGAAAAAGCCAACCGAGAGTATTAACCCGTATGTACTTGTTGCAATCGTCATTCAACTGATAACAGGAATCTGGTTTATGTACAAAGGATGGTCGGGAAAATAAACTGACGTTAAGAAAAAGGCGATCCATACAAAAGATTTCACTTGAATAACGAAGAACGCGAAGACTACGACGACCTTGAAAGCCGTTCCGCATTCCCCGGAACCGTGACGGCAGCAGCAATCATTTGGGGTATTGTGGGCGTTGCGTTGATGTTGCTTGGGCTTATCGGTTGTGGGTCGATGCTACTCGATGGACCGAAAGGGCTTTCCATTTGTTTGGGGTGTTCTTCGGTTCCGCTGATGTTGGTCGGTCTTTGGTTTGCAATCACGGGGCGTCAATATGCCCTTGCAACCCAGGAAAATACTAAGTTTTTAGAATCTGCTTCGATTGTTATAGGTATTCTGCTTGGCTTTTTTGCATCGGTGACGGGCTATGCTGCTCTGCATGCAATCGGGCCGGGGGTGTGGAATTCGATATTGGCATTGAGCGTATTC
>VYLT01000256.1_pt1 | contig 13211 bp, 13 predicted proteins | sample 5114261 | NCBI WGS metagenome assembly VYLT01 (sample SAMN12291815, study PRJNA351875) | freshwater metagenome | isolation source: freshwater lake | place: USA: Michigan, Little Long Lake | collected 2011-07-12 | reverse complement strand
CATCCGGGTCCATCCGCCAGGTGGAGGAGTTATCGATCACGATGGCGCCGGCCTTGGCAATCTTGGGCGCCCATTCCTTCGACACCTTCCCGCCGGCCGACATCAGCACGAGGTCAACGCGGCTGAAATCGAACTGTTCGAGGTCATGACACTTCAGCGTACGGTCGCCATAGGAGATTTCCTGGCCGATCGAGCGGCGCGAGGCGATGGCGTAGACTTCGTCTGCCGGAAACAGGCGCTCGTCGAGAATGTTGAACAGCTCCCGCCCGACATTGCCGGTGGCGCCGACGACTGCGATGCGTGTGCCCATGATACTCTCCTGCTCAGGTCATTTCGGGGCCTTATGGCGCAAGTGGTAGCAAAGTCAAAGCAGGGTTGGCTGGAGCTCACGGAACCTGCGAGAGATCCAAACTGCCCAAGCCACAGTTTGCAAAGCACACATCCGTAAGGCCGGGTATCGGTTGCAAATCGGACCGGCCTTCACAAGGAAGACTACATTGGCGGGCATCCATCGAGCGCGTGGCTCGAAGCACGACATCTGCCGCATCCTTTGTCGAAAGGTCCGGATTGGCTGACTTTACCAGTGATATGGCTCCAGCCACAATCGCTGCTGACGCTGAAGTCCCAGTCTCGATCGAGTAGTCGCAGTCTTCGGTTTTAGCCCCGCTTTCCGCTCGGCAGTCTACAGAATACTTCGCCCCAACTAGGCCATCTGGGTAGCCATCGAGGTTCCGATCAACCGTATTATCGCCTCCGGGCGCCATCAGATCGGCGCCGCTGTTTGTATATGGCGCTGGCTTCCCACTCGGATCGGTCGCGCCCACTGAAATTACACCGCGGCAACTAGCGGGCGCTGTCTCGCTTTTTGAGGACCGCGTATTTCCCGCCCCTGCAATGACAATCGCGCCTTCCGCGCGCGCAGCGTCAATGTTTCGCTGAAGAGATGCGGGACACTCAGACGGCAGGCTAAGAGAGATAAGTATGATATCTGCGGGGTTCTGATTTATCGGGGCACCTGGGCCCGCATCCAGGCCAGCTGCCCATAGTATTCCGCGATTGACCTCTGATAGCTTCCCGCCGCAGTTTCCGACTACCCTGATGGGTACGATGCTCGCGTCAGGTGCGACACCAATCATCTTTGATCGCCCTTCGCCTCGGGCGATAAGAACCGATGCATGAAAACTCCCGTGAAGCTCAGAACCACCGTCAGTGTTAAGCGCATCACACATGATGCCAGTGTCCGAAGGGTCACTGTCCGGGCCGTCGGCATCACCAGCCATTTCCGGATCAGAAACAAAGTCAAATCCTTGCAGAAATCCCGGGTGCCGGACGAATTCGTTGTGCTGGAAATAGATGCCCGTGTCGATCTGCGCGATCACCACGCCCTTGCCGCTGGCTCCTGTGCGCTGACGATACTCCTGAATGCCTGAGCCACCGTTTTCAGCCGGACCCAAGTGCCACTGAAGCTTATGAAAAGGCACATCCGCCGCCGCAGAGTTGGTGTTGGATACATCCGCTGGCTCTGCCAATGAAGCGATGGGATCAGGCTCAATTGTGGACGCACCCTCCGGGACCACCGGAACAAAGTGCCATGCACCGATCAATACACCAGCAGCTAGCGCAAAAGCTGCGGCAACCTGCACCAATCGCCTTGGCAAACTCGTGCCGCTTGCAGGAGACCGCAGCGGGTTGATCCGTGGGAGCTTGGCGAGTTCCGACTTTGTGTCGGGAGATAACTCGGATGCATGTCCGGTTCGTTCACAAATCTCTTTGACTAACGAATCGAGCTGCGGGTCCAGTATTGAGCCATCCCAACGCTCGAGATGATGCGCATGCAGATGCTCAAATCCTGCTGGAGGCTGGACTTTCTGCAAACGAATGGGAAGTAGCTTGGCCTCAGCAAGCGTCGCTTCCCGCTTTACCCAATCAGACTTGATGCTTTGTTCGCACCAAACCGGAATGACTAGTTTTGCGGATGTGATTTCGACTTCGATTTGCTGCTTGAATGAAGTTCCAGCTTCAAGACCGTAATCCCACCAAACCGACAAGCCGTGCGCTCGCAGAATGGTCGCCAAACGCGCGACAATAGCCCGCCGCTCGTCTGTGTTCCTGTAAGACAAAAAAACATCCGCCATTGCGCTTCTCCCACAACCCCTCTGAAACATACGCAAAGATGCGATAAGGTGAAGTCAGAATTGCTTGCACGCTAGTGCCCGGTGAGGCAGGTAACTCGGTCTGTGGCAAGGACAACCAAGTGCTGGACGAGATCATCCGCCGTTACATCGCGAGCTATAATGACCGGGACATCGACGCGATGCTGGCCTGCGTGACCGATGATGTGGTGTTTGAGAACATCTCGAATGCCGGCCAGTCGATGCGCCTCGATGGCAAGGGCATGATGCGGCAGGTGGCGGAAGTCTCCGGCAATGCATTCTCGTACCGCCGCCAGCGGCTGATCAACCTGGTGACCAGCGAAGCCAAGGCGGCGGCGGAGATCGAGTTCGAGGGCCGCGCGGCGGTGGACCTGCCAAACGGCGTGCGGGCGGGCGAAACCGTAAAAGTGCGCGGGGCGAGCTTTTTCGAGTTCCGCGGGCCCCTGCTCTGCCGGATCGCGGATTATAGTTAGGCCGCTCTACTCTTTCGGTTTGAATACGCCCGAATAGGTTATGCCCGCGAAGCTGACGAGGAAGGTGCCCAGCAAGGCGTAAACCGCCTTGGCCCAGGTCCAAAGCGTAACTTCGTCGAACAAGGTCACCGCCGGCATGGCTGGCAGGAAAGCCATGTCCCCGGCCAGGCGCGAGAGCGGGATACCCGGGAACAGGCCAGCCTGGCCGATATCCGCCGGATCACAAAGCGACTCCTGACGCAGGTCGATGATCGGAATGGCCGTATCCAGGGCGTAAAGCGCCGGCACAAGCGACAGGCAGGCTTGCGGGTCGCCGCGGCTCGAGAGGTCGACCAGCACGTTTCGCGCGAGCATGGCCTCGGCACCCACGATGCCGCCGATCCAGAATGCAATCAGCGTCACGGTCGCACGCAGCGCCGAAAGACCAAAGCCGAAGGGAACTTCCGCAAACACCCAGACGAACGGCCGGATCCAGAGCGGACGGGCCCGGTTTTCCTCACGGTAGCCTTCGCGCTGGATCCGGCGTGCGTCGGTATGGCGGCCCGACCGCGCGAAGGCGACGGCGCACTCCTGCCACGGATGCGGGGATACGATCCGATGGCCCTTGGCGGTCTGGTCGCTGCTGCGCTTCAACCATCGGGTCCGGGTTTGCCATGGCACGCCGTCGGACGAGTCTACTTCGATCTGGCGCAGGCTGATACTGTCGAGGCGGATGCGGCGGGCGCCGGACCAGGCGGAGTCGGCAAAGCTGCCCAGCGTATCGATCCGGGCATTCGACAGATCGACGATACCATCAAGCGTGTTGTCATGCGCGTAAAGTCCGCCGTCTACGGAACATGCGCTTGCATTGAACGCTACACCGTCGGGCCGCGTGAACCGGCCGCCCTGGCAGACGAAGTCTCCAGCCACCCGCGCCTTCCAGAAAATGGTCGTGCCGTCCGCCTCGAACTTGTGGTGGTTCATCGCGACGAGCCGGACATGGCCGCCGACGGCGCAGGCGCTGGCATCCAGCGCGTCGCCGTCCGGATGGCTCAGCGCTGCACCCAAAAAGCTGAGCGACTTGCCGATGCTTCCATTGGCCAGCCTGACTTCACCGGTAGATTCGAACCGGAAATCCTCATAGGCATCAAAGTTGGCAAGGCCGCCAATCTCGATACCGGCGGCGGCGAGCGCGAGCCCGCCAGGATTGTTCAAACGTGCGCCGTGGCACGCGAAGTCCCCGGCGACCCGCGCGTCCCAAAACAGGCACGCCCCTTCGGCCTCGAACCGCGTCCCGTCGATCGGCATCAGGTGAACATGGCCGCCGACGCTGCAGGCGTTGGCATCCAGCGCGTCGGCGCCGGGATGGCGGAGGTTCGCACCGAAAAAAGCGAGGTCCTTGCCGATGGTCGAGTTCGAGAGCTGCACCTCGCCCTCAGCTTCAAAGCGCGAACCATCGACCATGTCGAAGCCGGCCCGCCCACCCACCTGGATGCCTGCAGCCGCAAGCGCAGTGCGACCGGGCGCAGACAGGCGCGCGCCGTTGCAGATGAAGTCGCCGGAGACTTTCGTGTCCCAGAAGATCGCTTGGCCACAAGCCTCGAAGCGGTAACCTCTGGCGACGGTCAGGCGAACGTGCCCGCCGATTGTGCTGGCACTGACATCGAGCGCGTCTCCGTCAGGGTTTGATACGGAGGCGCCGTAAAAACTGAGATTCTTTCCGACGCTGGCGTTTGACAGGCGCACTTCACCTTCAGCAACAAAGCGGCGCTCGTCGAGCAGGTCGAAGGTTGCCTCGCCGCCGATGTTGACGCCGGCCGCATCGAGCGCGAGGCCGTCGCGGCCCTTGATCGTGGAGCCGTTGAATGCAAGGTCGCCGCCGATGAAGGCGCTCGACATCCGCACAACGCCCTCAGCGACGAAGCCCATCTCGAACAGGGCGCTGCCCTCGATCCGGGCAAGCCAGAGGTTCAAGGCCGGGGGCACCATTGTCAGGCCGCGCGGCACGTCCCCGGGGCATTTCAGCAATGCCCCGCGCGCCCACAGATCGCCGCCGATCCGTGCCGCCCGCAGGCGGATATACGCCACCGGCTCATCCGGCGACGGCAACGGAGAAGCGCCCCTGAAGTCAAAGTCTCCGCTGACCTTGACGCCTTCACCCCAGAGTTCGCGAAACCGGCTTTGGCGGATCGAAAAGCGGGAGAGTTCCGCATTGGTAATGTCAATGCGGCCGGTGAAATCACACTGCTCAAGGGCGACAACGCCAAAGCCACCGCCGCCCGGCGCGGTGCAGTCTGCGAGGTCGAGATCGCCGTCCACCCGGAGACCCCGAATCCGCAGGCCCGACGGGAGACCGGCAACGCGGCTATCGAGCCCGAGCAGCATGTCCCGGAGGAACCGGGCCGAGACGACCGGTTTGACCTCGGCGTCATATCCCGGTGCCAATGTCAGGTCCGCCCAGGCCCCCTCACGCAGCGCCGCGATCAGCGCCTGCTCATCAGCCAATGGCCCCGCACCAAACCCGACTTGCATCCCCAAGATCCCCGACCCGGCTTTTGCCGAGGATGGATAGGCCAGACTCCGGCGGAGGCAATAGCCCTTTGCCAGAAGCGCTGACAGCTCAGTGGTTCAGGGTTTCCAGCCTGGAAGCCTGGAAGCCTGTTTCACCCATTTTGCCAGCTGGGCCTCGTCGAACTCCCCTTCGTAGAGATCGATCCAGCGGGCTTCACCGCTCTTGGGCGTGAATCCGGGTAGCGGCGGGTCGAGTTCGGCGCCCTTGAAGAAGGTAACCTTCACATACCGCGTCAGCACATGGAAGGTGACGAACCAGCCCTGCCCTTCCATGCCGTAGAACGGCGAGTTCCACTTTACGGCTTTCTGCACCTTGGGCACGGCCTTGACGATCAGCGCGTCAAGGCGCGCGCCAACTTCCCGTTTCCAGCCCGGCATGGCCGCGATGTAGGCCTGCACCGGCGCGTCGCCCTCGCCCTTGGCGATCTGCGGATTGCCGCCGGAAAGAAGGACGACTTTCGCGGGCTTTGTCTCTTTCGCCATCTGGTTCAGGCCGACTGTTGCAGTTTCGGCCGCCGCAGATCCGCCGCGAGCCCCTCGCCCATCAGGTCGATGAAGTTTTCCGAGTAGAAGTTCGTAACCTGCGCCGGCGTGCAGCCCGCGAGGGTTTCATCAAAGCGTTTGAGCGGGTTTCGGCCGCCTTCGACATGCGGATAGTCCGACGAGAAGAGGCAGATTTCGTCGCCGGCATTACGGATGATCCAGCCGGCATCCTCATGCGGATACGGCGCTGCGCGGAAACTCCGGCGTACAATCTCGGACGGCTTCGCGGAGAGCTTCTGCAGCCGCTCCTCATTCCGGACGAACGCATGCGCAGCCGAATCCATGGACCGCATCCATCCGGGCACCCAGGCCGCGCCAAGCTCGATGGCGCCCCATTTCAGCTTCGGGAACCGGTCAAACACGCCGTCGAAGATCAGCGTCGCTAGCGTCTGCATCGCCGATTGCGGGATCGGCATGTAGGAGACCGAGGTGAAATTGTCGTCGCCGCCATGGAAGTCCGGCACCGGTGGCAGGCCGTTGGCCTTGTAGACCGGGTTCATTTTCTCCTCGCCGCCGACATGCAGGAGGATCGGCAGGCCCGCCTCTTCTGCAAGGCGCCAGACGGGGTCGAGGCCGATATGGCTGGGCGAATGCTTTTGTGGGCACACGGACGGCACCATGATCGCCTTGGCGCCAAGCCTGATCGCGAGGCGAGCGGTGGCCTCCGCGCGCGCGAAATCTTCGAGCGGCACATAGGCGACCGGCAGCAGGCGCCGGTCGATCGAACAGAAGTCCGTCATCATCCGGTTGTGCGCATCGGCGGCGGCGTAGCAGAGCTCCATGTCATCCGACTGGTCGAGCCCGAAATTGCCGAGGCAGAAAGTCGTGAACACAAGCTGGCTGGCGAAGCCGAGCCGGTCGAGTGCGGCAGGACGGTCCTCGCGGCGGAATGATCCGAGGGCGGTATAATTCTTGTTGAGCAGGATCGCATCAGCTGCGGCAGCGCGGTAGGCGGCGTCCTCATGGCGGGCGCGTTCTTCGTTCATACGGTCGGCATGGGCGTGTTTCCACTGGTAGACCGGCAGATCGTGATACCGTGCGAGCAGGCGTTTCTCGAAATAGGGGTCGAGTACGTCGGTCATTTCCATCAGGTGGCTGTCGGCGTCGTGAATCAACCGTCCGGCGGCGTAGGACATTGCGTGGTTCCTCCCGGGTCTTCTAGTTTTGCAGGAAGATGTCACAAGGGCGCAGGCTTGTCCAAACGGCGGGTCATCACGATCATCCGGCCGGGGCCGTCCCAGAGCTCTTCTTCTGAATCGCGGGTCACGGCGAAGCCATCGGCGAGATACATCTGCATCGAGGCCGCCAGGCCGTCCGTGGTCTCCAGATAAACCTCCCGCCAGCCCTGCGCGGCGGCGTGGTCCATGGCCGCGCCAAACAGCGCCTTGCCGAGGCCGAACCCGCGCGCCTCAGGCAGGAGCACGACCCAGCGCAGCTGGCCGCGCGCGCCCCGGTCAATCATCGCAGCGCAGCCGAGGGCCTCGGCGCCGCGCTCGGCGAACCAGACGCGGCTGGCGTTTCCGGGGGCACCAAGGCCGGCTTCAGCAACCGTCAGATCTACATAATCGGCGAACCCGGCAGCGAACCGCAGGCCTTCTCCGGCATAGCCGCGTCGGTGCAGGTCGACGATAAGATCACGGTCGCCCGGGCGCCAGTCGCTTCGCAGGCGAATGCCGCGAGGCAAGGTACCTGCCGGTGGGGGAAAATCGCGTGACATTTTTGCCTGTCCCAAAGTAATTTCGCGGCGCAAGCGCTTTCCGGCGGGCCGGGATATTTGTCCGGTGCGCCCAGCGCGTTAGTTTCCGGTCCAGAGGCAGGAGACGTCAATCCGGAAAACCGGGACGCCCTGTCCATCCGGGAGGAAAGAATGAAAACCTACATGAAGTTCAGCGCCTCAGCGCTGGCGTTGGCGTTGATGGTGGCCACGCCGCATGCCTTTGCGCAGGAAGCGTCCGAAGACGCCGAAGCGCGGCAGAAGACGGTTATCGTGACGGCGACCAAGCGCGCCGAGACAATCCAGGACGTGCCGTTCTCAATCAATGCGCAGACGGCCGAGGACATCGCGCGGACCGGCGCCGGCAATCTTGAAGACGTGGCCCGCTCGGTGGCGGGCCTGTCGATCCAGAACCTCGGGCCGGGCCAGAGCCAGGTCGCCGTACGCGGCGTCTCGGCCGGCCAGATCGTGCGCGACCAGCCGGGCGTGAAGGAACAGGTAGGCGTGTATCTCGACGAGTCGGTCGTCTCGCTTTCGCTGTTTACGCCGGACATCGACCTTTACGACCTCAACCGCGTGGAGACGCTGCGCGGGCCGCAGGGGACGCTGTTCGGCTCCGGCTCGGTCGGCGGCACGGTGCGCTACATTACTAACCAGCCCGTGCTGGGCACGCAGGAAGGCAGCCTCGAGGCGAGCCTCAACACGATCAAGGACGGCGGAACCGGCGGCCACATTAAGGGCATGGTCAACCTGCCGATGGGTGAGACGGTCGCGCTGCGCGCGGTCGGCTATCACACCGAGTATGGCGGCTGGATCGATGCGACAGGTCCGGCGGCCGGCGAGGATGTCAACAGCGGCAGCCGCACCGGCGGGCGCATCGCGCTGACTTTCCAGCCGACCGATACGCTGACCATCACACCGCGCATCCTTTACCAGGAAATCGGAGCGGATGGCTTCAACCGCTCGGAGGCGTTCAACTGGCTCTCGCGCACCACGACGCTGCCGAAGGACACACAGTTCCTGCTGCGCGAGGAGGAATTCTCCGACGAGACGATGATCGCGGACCTGACCGCAAGCCTTGATCTCGGGGCCGTGACGCTGACCTCGGTCACAAGCTATATCGACCGCGACATCCTGGTGAGCCGCGATGCCAGCGCGCTGACGCAGAGCGTATCGTTCGACCTCGGCTTCAATCCGGCAGCGTTCGCCCTGCCTTCGAACCTGCGGGACGTGACGACCTATGAGAGCCTCACGCAGGAAGTACGCCTCAGCTCCAACTCCGACGGCCCGTTCAAATGGCTCGGCGGCGTGTTCTACTCGACCAATGACCGTGACTATAACCAGCGCCTGCCGACGCCCGGCTATGACGCATTTACGGACGCGGCCCTCGGTGCCGGCACATCTGCCGCGGTCGCCAATGGCTTCCCGCTCAACTCGCCGTTCAACTCCGACCTCTTCTACTCACTGACGCAGTGGGCGGCGTTCGGCGAGGCGAGCTATGACCTCACCGAGCAACTGACGGTGACGGCAGGCGGGCGCTTCTACGACTTCGAGGAAGACCGCACGATCTCCTCGGGCGGCCTCTTCGCCAACGGCGACTCGAACGTCCAGGATACGACGTCCTCGGACGGTTTCACCCCGCGCGTGCTGGCCAGCTATGAGCTGAACGACACGGTGACCCTGAACGCACAGGCCAGCCAGGGCTTCCGTCTCGGAGGCGTCAATGATCCGCTGAACGTGCCGCTCTGCACCCCGCAGGACCAGGCGATCTTCGGCGGCTTCCAGAGCTATGGCGACGAGAAGCTGTGGAACTACGAAGCCGGCCTGAAGGCGCAGACCGGAACGGTCACGTTCAATGCGGCGGCCTTCTATACCGACATCAAGGACCTGCAGGTCACGCTTGATGCCGGCTCCTGCTCCTCGCGCATCGTGTTCAACGTCGACAAGGCCCACACGGCCGGCGTCGAGGCAGAACTCGGCTGGAGCCCGGTGGCAGGTCTCGACCTCAACCTTTCGGCCAGCGTGCTGGAAGCGAAGTTCGACTCCACCGTGCGGGCGGGCAACGGCAACGTCATCGGCGGCATCGAGGATGGCAACCGTCTGCCCTCCGTGCCGGAACTGCAACTGTCTGCAGCCGGCACCTATCGCTGGACCCCTGGCTGGGTGAACGCCGATGCGTTCGTCTCCGGCTCCGTGCAGCATATCGGCGACCGCTATACGCAGCCGAGCGATCAGCTGCCGACGCAAGGCCTGCCGGCTGCCACCGGGCTCGCACTCGGCGCCCTCACGGGCCTTGAGAACCCGCGCAACCTGGTGGACCTGAACCTCGGCGCCTACACGACGCTGAACGCCAGCACGGGCCTCGAGTTCGAGACCTGGTCGGTGACACTGTTTGCCAACAACCTCACGGACGAGGACGCCCAGCTCTCCTTCGACCGTGAACGCGGCGGCCGTGCCCGCCTCGGCTTCCACGGCAATCAGCCGCGTACCTTCGGCATCACGCTGCGCAAGACGTTCTGATCCGGATACGGACAGTCCAGAAGGAAAACCCCGCAGCGTGCTGCGGGGTTTTTCATGTCGGACCTCAGAGCGCGGCGATGATCGCGTCGGCCATCTGGCGGGTGGTGAGGCCGCCCCCGAGATCTCGGGTGCGGGCGCCCCGGTCGAGCGCCTTGCCGACGGCCGCGAGGAGCGCGTCCGCCGCCTTTTCCTTCCCGAGCGACCAGCGCAGCGCCATCTCAAGCGAGAGGATGGCGGCGCAGGGGTTGGCGATGCCCTGGCCTGCAATGTCCGGCGCCGAGCCGTGTACGGGCTCATAGAGTCCGGGCACACCCGGCGCACCGAGCGAGGCCGACGGCAGCATGCCGATCGAGCCGGTAAGCATCGCAGCTTCGTCTGAGAGGATGTCGCCGAACAGGTTGTCGGCGAGGATCACGTCGAACTGCTTTGGCTGGCGCACGAGTTCCATGGCGCAGGCGTCGGCATACATGTGGCTGAGGGCGACGCCGCCGCCGAACTCGGCATGGGCGAGCGTAACTTCCTGGCGCCAGAACAGGCCCGATTCCATCACGTTCGATTTTTCGACCGAGCAGACACGGCCGCCGCGGCCGCGCGCAATGTCGAACGCGACACGCGCGACGCGTTCGACTTCTGGATGGGTGTAGATGGCGGTGTCATAGCCGCGGCGCAGGCCGCCGGCTTCGTCGATGCCGCGTGGCTGGCCAAAATAGACGCCGCCCGTCAGTTCCCGGACGATCATGATGTCGAGGCCTTCGACGCGGTCGCGCTTCAGGCTGGAGGCGTCCACGAGCGCCGGGAAGCAAAAGGCGGGCCGCAGGTTGGCAAATACATCAAGGCCTTTGCGCAAGGCAAGGAGGCCGGCTTCCGGGCGCTTGTCGCGCGCTGCGCCAGCCCATTTCGGTCCGCCGACGGCGCCGAGCAGGACCGCATCCGACTGGCGCGCCTGCTCCAGCACCGCGTCCGTCAGCGGCGTGGCGTGCGCATCGTAGCTCGCCCCGCCGACGAGGCCGGTCTCAATGACGATGTCGGAGACAAGCAGCTCCGCAATGCGGCGCGCCTCGGCGACAACTTCGGGCCCGATGCCGTCGCCGGGCAGGAGGAGAAGGGTGCGTTTCATGTGGGCAAATCTCTTGGAGTGCGCTCGGAACGTGGGGCCAGGCAGATCAGGGCTGAACGCCCTGACGGGACGTGCTCAGCAAGCCTTCGCTGCGCGCCTTCTCGTCTTCATCATGCTTGGCCCAGTCTTCGACCGTGCGGCAGTCCTTTTTCGGAAACTTCGAGCCGGTGACCTCGATGGAACGGCATTCCTCTCGTTCGTTGGCTGCAAGTTCCTTGGGCGTGCCGGCGCAACCAGTCAGCGCCACCACCAGGACTGCGGCAACTCCAACAGTTCGGGTCATTGGTATCTCCATAGCAAGTTTGCCGGACCCGCTATCGGACGCGGCTGATCGAGGCAAGAACTTACATCGTGGCGGGATTGGCGTCTTGCTTCGAGTTGTCATAGAGGCCGACATTGCGGGCGCGGTCTTCTTCATCCCGGATGGCCCACTGCTTCGGCGTGAGGCACTCACGCTTGATAATGTTGGAGCCGGGCATCGGGGCAGCGCGGCAGACTTTTTCCACGCCGGGCTCTTCGTCGGCCCGCATAGCCGGGCTACCCGCGCAGGCGGAAAGGCTGACGGCCAGAGCGGCAACAACAATCGGATAGCTCATGGGTCACTCCCTTCTGCGGCAGCGGCCATGGCTACCGGCCGGAAAACCGGTGGGCAAGCCGGAAATGGACCGGAAAGTCAGATGGGCTCGGGAGCGGCCTCGTAGAGGCGCAGGGACCGGTCCGTGATGCCAAGCTGCGGGAAGAAGGATCGCCAGGTGGCCATATGAGCTGCAGAGAAATGCGCCGTCAGCGCCGCGCGGCTCTCCCACCGCTCGGTGACGCGGATGAGGCTCGGATCCAGCACATCGACCGCGTAGGCGTAATCGATACAGCCCGGCTCGGCGCGGCTGGCACGGATCATCTGCTCCATCACCGGGCGGGCGGCTTCGAGGTTTTCCGGCGGGATGCGGACAGTGCCTTCGATGACAATCATGGTTGGGGCTTCTCCGGCTCGGCCGTCTGGGTTTCTGCGGGCTTCTCCGGGATCTTCACGCCGCGCACTTCGGGTTTCGTGCCGAACGGATCGGTGAGACAGCCGGCGAGGCCGGAGAGCAGGATCAGCGGCAGGATCAGGCGGGCGGCGCGGGGCATAGGATGTGTCTCCGGTTGCAGCCCGATCTGTGATCAGCGGGCGGGTTCGAGCCAGGGGGTAGCAAGGCGGCGCTGCGCCTCGAACGTGTCGATCTGCGGCGCAGCTGTCAGCGAGGCGCCGATCTCGTCGAGGCCGGCCATGAGGTTGGACTTGCGGCCGGGGTCGATCTCAAACCTGTGCACTTCGCCATCCGGCGTGGTGACGGTCTGCGTCGCAAGGTCCACAGCAAAGACGTGGTTGGCGCCGCCAGCTTCCTTCGCCAGTTTTTCGCACACATCCACTGGAAGGCGGACAGGCAAGATGCCGTTTTTGTAGCAGTTGTTGTGGAAGATATCGGCGAAGCTCGGCGCGATGACGCAGGTAATGCCCTGATCCAGCAGCGCCCAAGGGGCGTGCTCGCGCGAGGAGCCGCAGCCGAAATTCTCGCCGGCGATCAGGATTGAGGCTTTGGCGTAGGCCGGCTTGTTGAGGACAAAGTCGGGGTTCGGCGAGCCGTCCGACTTGGTTTTCAGCTCATGGAACAGACCTGTGGCGAGTCCGGTGCGGGTCGTCGTTTTCAGGAACTGCTTCGGGATGATCATGTCCGTGTCGACGTTCGACATCGGCTTGCCCTTCTCGAGAAGGGGCGCGGCGGTTCCGGTGAGAGCAGTGAATGGGGTCATGTGAAGTCTTTTAGTCGGCCACGCCGGAAATGAACAGGGTGGGCACGCCCATCGTGCCATCGCGAACGGTAAAGACGCGCGTTCCCGCGCGGCGGCCCGTGCGCACATCCGAGATGTTGAAGCCCTTGGCGGCGAGGCGGTCATGCGCCGCCTCGATGTCGCCGACGCGCCAGGTGAGACCCCAGAAATTGTCGGGCCCGGCGGCATCCTCCGCCTGCCCCAGCCGGTGGGCGATCTCAACCGTCAGCCCGCCGGTGCGGAAAAAGATGAGGCGCACGCCCCATTCCGGCGCAGACCTGTCGAGCGCCAGACGCAGGCCGAGCTTGGCGCCATAGAGGGCCATCGCACGG
>VYLT01000255.1_pt1 | contig 13216 bp, 8 predicted proteins | sample 5114261 | NCBI WGS metagenome assembly VYLT01 (sample SAMN12291815, study PRJNA351875) | freshwater metagenome | isolation source: freshwater lake | place: USA: Michigan, Little Long Lake | collected 2011-07-12 | reverse complement strand
GGGGATCGAGAAGCGGCCCGCAAACTCCTTGCAGAATTAGCCCAAAAGGAATCGGGTAATCTGGTCTATGCTGCATTATTAGTAGACGATCTTATGACCGATGGACAATCGGCCCTTGCTGAACCCGTTGTGAAACGACTCTTGGCAGGGATTCACGATGTACGTATTGCCGGGTCGGTAAGTCGATACTATACCCGTCTGAATGATGCTCGCAAGGCAATGGAAGTGGTCGAACGGTTTACCCGCTCGGTCGATCCGGGCACACGCGAAGCGATTATCCGTCAGAATCAGGCTGCCGAGATGCTCGATATTTGTGCCCGTATTGCTGCCCGTCAAAGTCTGAGTGGGGCGAAGATTCTGGCCGATGCTGCGGATGATCGTTATCGAGCCGTGCAAGCCAACGTGCCGGAACTTCTGGCCCCTCGCACTGCCCTCTTGGGGTATTTTGGCAAAACCGAAATGGCGATTGACCTTCTGGAAAAGAGTACCCTTTCGCTTAACGACCGTGCGATTGCAGGGGTAGGGGTGTTGCGTGGTGGACAAGGCCAGAGCAACGATTATCAAAAGGTCATCGGGTGGATAAACGAAGCGATGACGCAAAATCCCGAAGCGTTGACCCTTCGCTTGGGCCTTGCCGAGGTGCAAGTACTGCGACAAGATTTTAACTCTGCGGAAGCGAACTATCGCGAGATTCTCAAACGCGAACCCGAAAATCTGGTGGCGTTGAATAACCTTGCATGGATTCTCTCACCGAAACCTCAGACCGCAGAGGAAGCCTTAACCCTGATCGAAAAAGCCATTAAGGTGACGGGTTCCAGTCCCGATCTTTTGGATACTCGCGGGCGTATTTACATCTCGCTGGGGAAAATGGTCGAAGGTGTCCAAGACTTGAACGAAGCCTTGAATCAAGGGCAGTCGTCGATTCGCTATTTCCACCTTGCCCTCGCGAAATGGAAGAGCGGTGAAGAAGAAGAGGCCCGAAAATTCTTCAAAATGGCTCGGACCATCGGGCTTGACCCCCGAATGGTGCATCCGACCGATCTTCCTATCTTCAAACAACTTGCGTCGGAGTAGCCCGTTAGAATCGCCGTGAGAATTGCTCTCATCTTGAGCGAATTGCTTGGGATTTTGAACGATTCGTTTTTTTTTTCACATTCGTCCTAAAATAAAGCTATCTTTTGGATAGGCGCTAATCCGAACCCATTGAGAGTTACTTGGGACATGCTCTCTCCCAACGAACTATTATCGTTCTTGGTCAAAAACCAATTCCTGAGTTCGTCTCAGGTTGACACGGTCTCGAAAGAGTCGCAACTCTTTTCGTCAACCGTTCAACTCTGTACTCATTTGACGAGCCGAGGGTGGCTTACGCCCTATCAACAAACCCAAATTTTATCGAGCCAACACGACCGATTGATACTTGGTCAGTACCGGATTATGGAACCCCTCGGCGAAGGGGGAATGGGGTTGGTCTTCAAGGCCAAGCAAGCGAAGTTGGATCGCCTTGTTGCCCTGAAGATTATTCGACCCCAGATTCTCGCTTCACGCCCCGAAATTCTCTCGCGGTTCAATCGGGAAGCTCGGGCCATTGCCCAAGTCAACCATCCGAACATTGTGATTCTGTTCGATGCCGATGAGGTCGAAGGGACACACTATATCGCAATGGAGTACGTCGAAGGTCAAACCCTCGAAGGACTTGTGCGGGCCGGCGGACCGATGGGCTTTAAGCAGTCGTGCGATTACATTCGTCAATCGGCACTGGGTCTGCAACACGCCTACGAAGTCGGGTTGGTCCACCGCGATATTAAACCCTCGAACATTCTCGTTGCTCAGAAGAACTCACCCGAAGCGGGTGGCTCTTCGATCAAGTTGCGACGCCCTGCCCTTGTGACGATTCAGCAAAAAGAACAAGTCATTGCTGGTACGATCACAACGCCGACCAAGTTACTTGGCTCATGGGGGCAAGTGAAAATACTCGATATGGGGCTTGCGCGTCTCACGGATGGGCCAGACGAAGATAATGCCCCTCGGAGTGATGTGACACCGTTGACCCGTGCGGGTGCGCTATTGGGGACACCCGATTTTATTGCCCCCGAACAAGCACGCGACGCTCGCAAGGTCGATCATCGTGCCGATATTTATAGCCTCGGTTGCACGCTGTACTATCTGCTGACGGGACGACCACCGTTTGCGGGTGGGACCGATGTGCAGAAGCTGTTGCGACACGTCAACGAAAAGCCGTTCCCAATTGAGGAACTGCGACCGGGTATCCCAACGGCGCTGAGTAGCGTACTCAACAAAATGTTGGAGAAAAAACCTGAAGATCGCTTCCAAACGCCATCGCTCTTGGCGAACGCTCTGGAAGCAATAATCGTGGGGAGTATCACCCCAATCCCCAGCTCGGACATGATTGCGGAAACCCCCGCGATTGGTGATACACCGATTCCCCCACAGGATAAAATCCCCGAAGGGGCCAAAACGGTCGTCAGCCAGATACCGCTCACCAATGCCCCTGAACAGAAAACCCTGATCGGTTCGCCGCCAACATCACCGGCACAAACAACCGCCCCCGGTCCCATCAAAGCAGCGATTCAGACGGTACAAGTCACCGCTCCGACGATTGTCGGACAGCTTCCGCAAACGCGAGCTTACGGAACCGTTGTTGCCCATTCGGGGATGGTCGGCGGGGTTGCTGTCTCGAACGATGGTCGAATTGTTGCCAGTGCCGGTGTCGATTCCGTTGTTCGTGTTTGGGAATTCAACGGGTCGCAACCACGCGAGATGGCCCAATTCCCGGCCAAGCACGTCGAGTTTTCGGCTATCGCTTTTTCTCCCAATAATGATTACCTCTTGATCTCGGGTATCAATCGTGATGCCACCCAGCTTTGGGTCTGGGAATACAACTCTAATATCTTAACCGATCTGGGAACATTTGCTGCCAACAACGGTTGCTCGGCGATTGCATTCTCGCAAGATCGGGTCGCTGCTGCGGTTGGCCCATTTGTTCTCACTTGGAAACTCAAGGGAAAGACCTTCGGCTCACGCGATACCCTGAAAGGTCACACGCAAGCTGTGCGTTGCCTTGCGTGGTCTCCCGATGGTCGCAATCTGCTTTCGGGTGGCGAAGGGCGACAAGTACGGGTTTGGAAATGGGGTTGGCTTGGTGCCAGCGTTGCCCACATGATTACCGGGCATAACGACCACGTCACCTGTGCAGATTACAGTATCGATGGAGGCAAAATTGCTACCGGTTCGCTCGACCGTAGCATTGTCCTTTGGGATAGCAAATCGCCTGCACAAGGTACGGCAGTCCCGTTATTCGGACACCCCGATAATATACGCCGTGTGAAGTTTCTCCCCGATGGCAAACACCTGCTTTCGATTGGTGAGAGTGGCCAAGTCTTCTTGTGGGATACTTCGACCTCGTTGCGTGTCGCCGATTTCCGCCTCAGTCAGTCGGCTGCAACCACCACCGCCATTACTCCCGATGGCCTTTTCTTTGTATCAGGCTCACTCGATGGCAAAGTAACCCTCTTCCGCCTCGAAAACGACCCCCTTCTGGCAAGCGCGAAAAAGGTTTGAGCGATTCAAGTCAAATACCCACCGACCACAATTTCAGAATCGCATCCTCACTTCGACACTCAGGTTTTCATTCGTAATTCCTCGCTCTCGAGGTTGTTTTGCTCTTTTGATAAAACCCTTGAATGTGTAGAACAACTCTGTTGGCCCAAACTGAAGGATATTGGTGATGTCGAATGAGCAGGTGACGGAAGAGCCAAAACGCTCGGCAGTCGAAGGTTTGAAAGAAGGGAGCCGTTGGTTGCGTGGGACGCTTCATGAGGAGTTGGCCCAAGAGACCGATCACTTTAGCGATGACGCCAAGCAGCTTCTCAAGTTTCACGGTAGTTATCAGCAAGAAGACCGCGATGCCCGCAAGAACCGCTCGAAAGCAGGGGTCGGCAAGCACTACATGATGATGATTCGCCTGAAGCTCCCCGGCGGCAAGCTCAACGCCGAGCAATACCTTGTCCTTGATGACCTTGCCGAGAAGTACGCCAATCAAACCTTGCGGTTTACGACTCGTCAGAGCGTGCAATTTCACGGCGTCCTCAAAGGGAATCTGCGACCACTTATTCAAGAGCTTAATCAAGTTCTCGTTTCGACCCTCGGTGCCTGCGGTGATATTAACCGGAACGTGATGGCGTGTCCTGCTCCTTTAGGCGATCAACCTCGCAAAGACGCTCAGAAACTCGCCGACGATATTGCTGCCCACCTTGCTCCACGCTCTAACGCTTACCACGATATTTGGCTCAATGGCGAAAAGATGTCGCCCGATGCCGACCAAGAAAACGACGTCGAACCCATTTACGGAAAGGTCTATTTACCCCGTAAGTTCAAGACTGCAATCGCGCTACCTCACGATAATTGCGTCGATATCTATGCCAACGACCTCGGCTTCCTTGCCGATGTTCAGGGAGGTCAGACCGTTGGGTATAACGTCCTCGTCGGCGGTGGATTTGGTCGCACGTCAGGGAATCCGAACACCTTCCCACACTTGGGGCAGAGCCTCTGCTATGTGACGCCAGACGAGGCCGTTGCGGCATCGGAAGCGGTGATTAAATTCTACCGCGATCACGGCAATCGGGCGGATCGCAAGCGTGCCCGTATCAAGTACGTTATCCACGATTGGGGAATGGAAAAAGTACGCGAAGTCTTTGCTCGCGACTATTGGCAAAAGGCGATTCAACTTCCGAAAGAATTACCGATCACCGGTTCTGATTTGCATCACGGCTGGCATCCGCAAGGCGATGGCAAATGGTTCTTGGGCCTTTCGGTTGAGAACGGTCGAGTGAAGGACGAAGGGGATTTGAAATTACGCACTGCCCTTCGCACAATCGTCTCCAAGTACAAATGTGCTATGCGAGTCACCGGTCAACAGGACGTGTTGATCTGCGACGTGGTCCCGGAAAATAAATCGGCAATCGATGCGATTCTCGATTCACACGGAGTCGCCCGTCCGAGTAACCTTTCGTTGTTGCGTCGTTGGGCAATGGCATGTCCTGCTATCCCGACTTGTGGTTTAGCAATCACCGAAAGCGAACGTATTCTCCCCTCGATTATCACGCAACTCGAAACGGTCGCCAACGAACTCGGCTTCGGCGATCTCCCCCTCTCGATCAGAATGACCGGTTGCCCCAACGGGTGCGCCCGACCTTATAATCCTGACATCGGCCTTGTAGGTCGATCCGGTGAAAAATACACGTTGTTCATCGGCGGAAACCAACTCGGAACTCGTCTGGCATTCCTGCTGCAAGATTTAGTTCCCCGTTCGCAACTCCCCGAGATTTTCAAGAAGCTCCTCACCCGTTACGGAACCGAACGCGAACCGAACGAACCCTTCGGCGATTTCTGCTCCCGCCTCGGCGTCGCCAGCCTGTGCGAAACGCTCGGATTTGCATTACCGAAGGGCGGAGTGTGAGGTGAACATAATCGAAAGTGATTTGGTGTCGAGCGTCGCTGGTAAAAACCGTAAGTTCGCCTAGTCCGCTCTTCGAGCAAGGACTAGGCTATTCGGGTGCGCCCTTACGGGCTTTTCCGTCGCTTCGCTCGGTAAATCAAGGCATTTTCTTGTTTTCGCTCGCTCGAGTCTTCGAGACCAAAGCCCGCTAGGGCGCACCCGTTTAGCCTAGTCCTTGCTCGAAGAGCGGACTAGGCGAACTAGCGGGACTTGCGTGAAAAATCGCAACCCCGACGAACTCCGACTTTCAGCGTTTTCAGAACCTAAAAACTTGCTAAAAATTCGATACCAAGCATGCTACCCGATTCTATCGTTTACAATCCCGATTTTCAGGCGTTGTTTGAACCTTTGCGTGAGAATCCCAAAGACCCCACAAAGGTGAATATCGATTACGGGCGGGCAAACATTTTGGGCGATTGGCTCGAAGAACACCAAGACGACGCCCATCCGCAGATACTCTGGTTTGCGAATTTGATTCGGGGTGACTTGAGCGTTTTGGTCAAGCCGAAGCCGACGAATCCTGTTTATCAGGGGAAAACATTAGTTCAAATTTTGAATGCTTGCTTCCTTAAGAAAAGTGAAGAAAGATTTCTTGGACCGTTCTATAAGCTGAAAACGCCAAAAGCATTACAACGAAGGATACTGGATGAGTTAAGCGGCTCAGAATTTTCTTTTGAGAGTGATGTGTGGTCATCTGCATTCAAACTTGTCCAAATGATTAACGTCTACATCAGGACGCTTCGACGAATCTATCAGTTCAGTGCCCATATCTGTACACCCACATCAATAAGCCCAAAACACGCTCTCTTATACTACTCGAAAAAATTTCATTTCCATTATCCTGAAAAGTGGACCGACGCCCTCCGCGACTTCTCTCCAACATGGCCCATCACCACAACGCCTCTCAAGATGCAAGACGTGTGTAAGGAATTGTTCCGACGTATCTGCGACGAGACGATTCAACGACAAGATTGGAAGTGGTTGTTTAAGCAGAAGAGGGAGTAACTGTCGGTTGGTTATCAGAAGGTTTTTTCGCCCTTGCTAATGCTCTCGCTTTGATCTCTTCCCACGGCGTAACAACTTCGGGATGAGTGATGCTATCTGCGAGACGGCGTTCAAGTGCCTTCATTTGCTCCTCGGTGAGAGGAGCTTCTTCGGCTGGTATGGTTGACACGTTACCCCTTGATCCCGTTCATGCTCAGGAATTCTTTCAAGAACTCGACACTCCCTTCGTCCCATTTTTCTTCTTTGGCGAAGCCAATCAGGGTGTCGAGGTCTTCTTTGACTCGTTTGAGGTCGGCCCCTTTGACTCGTTGCAAAGAGTTTTCCATCATGCTCAGGGCTTCTTCGGCGGCTGCGGGGTGGACGATATTATCTTCCGAACCTGCTAGGAAAACGTAGCTTTGCAACATTGCTAAGAAGAGGGGAGATACACCCAAATCTTCGGGGATTTCGGGGAGAATCGAGACCCCTTCGGGTACTTCGATGTAGTCTTGGTCTTCGTTGGTATCGAAGGCTTCTTTGTCGGCCATGTTCATCCCCCTGCCACTGCTGGCACTAAAGCAATCGTCTGACCATCGCTGACGGCAGTGTCCATCTCGTCGAGGTAGCGAATGTCTTCGTCGTTGACAAAGATATTGATATAAGGTCGAATCTTCCCGTTATCGAAAAGTTTTGGCCCAATTGTCGGATATTGCTGAACGAGCGCATCAAGGGCGGTACGCACAGTCGTCGCCGAAACGGGCACATCCACAAGGTTACCGGTAAACTCTCGCAACGGAGAGGGAATTTCAATTTTGACCGCCATAAATCGTCTCAACATTCAAAGTTAGGGGCGAACGGGCTTGGGTTGTTGTTGGGGGGTTGTCCCGTCAGTTCGCCTAGCCCCCCACTCGGTGCTACGCACCTTCGAGGGCAGGGCTAGGCTATTGGAAGAGTACGCCCTACCGGGCTAAGCATTTTTTAGCTCAACGAAATCAGAACATTTTGGGATGACCCAGAGACAACAATGCTTAGCCCGGTAGGGCGTTTGCATCGTGTAGCCTAGCCCTGCCCTCGACGACCTTTAGGTCGGAGTGGGGGGCTAGGCGATCTTCGGGGCAACACCGGTCACTAACGTTCCCGGCTCGATCTCAACTCTGTTCTGGCCCGAACAGCGAGTTAATATCCCCTTCTGCGGGTTTCTCTTCCTTCTTCTCGCCTTCATCGCTGGGCTTCTCTTCCACAACCGCTTCAGGTTCGGTAAAGCCGACGATCTGTTCTTCGCCTTCGGGTTTGGCTTCGCCCTCTTCGGCCTTCACTTCGGGTTCTGGCTCTGGCTCTGGTTCGGGTGGGTTGGCCCATTCGGGTTCGCCTTCGCGGTCGATTCGGTTGGCTTCGTCCTCGGCGTATTCGAGCATGTCGTCGGCAGCTTCGGGGTCAAGCCCTGTCATCTCGGCCATATCTTCGGCAGTGAGGAACGTCAGCGACCGGTAAGTAAAGAAGCCTTCCGTAATCAGAACTTCCATTACTTCGGGGGGCATTCCGGGGATACGGTTGAAGAATCGTTCGGCCTTTTCAAGGTCGCGTGTGAGTTCTTCGACGGTCATCACGTCGATATCCCACCCAACCAGCTTGCTGGCAAGGCGGACGTTCTGACCCCGTTTACCGATAGCAAGAGAAAGGTTCTTCTCGTCCACTAGAACGATAGCTTGACCGAGTCGAGCGTAGAGTTGAACGTCTTCGACTTCGGCGGGTTGCAAGGCATTGGGAATCATCACCTGCATCGAGTCGTTCCAACGGACGATATCGATACGCTCTTGATTGAGTTCATCAATGACGTTTTTGATACGGCTTCCACGCACCCCGACGCATGCCCCGACGGCATCGACCTTCGAGTCAATCGAAGTGACTGCCACCTTTGAACGATAGCCGGGTTCACGGGCTACGCTCTTGATTTCGATTGTCCGATCTTGGATTTCGGGAATCTCTTGTTCAAACAATGCCCGCACAAAATCGGGACTGTTACGCGATAGCACGATCTTCACGCGAGTACCGGTCTTGCGAACCTCAAGGACCACGGCGCGGATTCGGTCATTGACGGCATGTGTTTCGCCGGGGATTGTTTCGCTTTTCGGAAGGATGGCTTCGACGTTACCTGTTGCGGATTTGCCGTCCTTTGCGACTTGAATAATGTAAGTTCCGCTTTCGACACGAAGCACGGTTCCAGAGACCAACTCCCCTTTGCGTGTGTTGAAGTCGGTATAGACCCCTTCGGATTCGGCCTCGCGGATTCGCTGCGTCATCACTTGGCGAGCCGCTTGGGTAGCGATACGGCCCAAGAACTCAGGGTCAATCGGTTGATCCGACTTCTGAGCGATGATCTCACCGCTTTGCCGGTCGATGTGAATCAGAATATCGTCGTCGATTTCGATGGCGCGTTCCATTGCGGATTCAATCGCTTGCTCGATGCTTGCGAAGATGACCTCACGGCTTACGCCTTTCTCGCGTGCCATGTTCTCGATGAGGGTCAGCACCATCTGAGTCCGTGCCAGCCGTTCGCGCTCCTGCTCGGCGATTTCGTCCTTCTTCTTTTTCTCCGTCGCTTTCGTCCGAGCCATACTCTCGTTCTCCGAAGTCTATCAAGTAGAAATTTTATGTACGTTGTTCGTCGATTCGTTCGCCCGTCTCGCTGTCGAACCAACACCACTCTTTTGCGTATAACTCAACCTGTCCACTCAATGGAGTTGGCGATACCCCTTTGAGTTTCGTTTGTCCGTCAATCAAAGCCGTGAACCAATAACTTCCTGCAACGGGTCGGCAATCCAATATCGTTGCAGTTCCTAAGCTCATTCCGCCCTGTGTGCTTAAACATTCGGGGCGTATCCCTAGTGTTAGCTTTCGGTGGTTCTCTTCTCTTTGGCTTGTCCAATGAATGAGATTCATTTGGGGGTGACCAAAAAGAAAACCGACCGTAAGGTTACTCGGACGAGCATAAACTTCTGCCGGGGTTCCGGTTTGAAGTAAACGCCCATCATCAAGCAACCCGATGCGGTCGGCTGAGGCCATCACATCAATAAGGTCGTGGGTGATAGAGATTATTGTGAGGTCCAATGCCCGTCTTAGCAAGTCCAATTCTTGAGATAATTCATTTTGTAACGGCGGATCAAGCCCCGCAAACGGCTCATCGAGCAACCATAACTTAGCTTCCCGAATCATCGCACGACCGAGGGCTAACCGTTGTTGCTCCCCGCCCGAAAGCTCGAAAGGTCTATTTTTTAGGTACTTTTCGATACGCAAACGCTCGGCCGTTGCTTGCACCCGTCGCGTAATCTCGCCGGAATTGGGACGAACCTTGCGGGGTAAAACCCTGAGTGGAAGGGCTAGATTTTCAAAGACGTTTAGGTGCGGAAAAATCACCACTTTCTGGGGAACAAAGGCCAAACCCCGTTCGTGAGGGGGCAACCCCGTGAGTTCCACCCCGTTCCAACTAACCCCGCCCGAATCGGGTTTCTCCAACCCTGCAATGAGTCGTAACAGGGTCGATTTCCCCGACCCACTCCGCCCCATCAAAGCAAAATGCTCCCCCTTCGAGATGGTGAGAGATACCCCCCGCACCCCGCGAGAATTGGGATAAATCTTCGTTAATGTGTCGATGGACAAAATGGACCGGGGCCGAAGACCCCGGCTAAGAGAAAACGCCCCGTTGGGGCTGGGGTTTTCCGACGGCGCATTCATTCTGCAAACCCCAAAAGTTTTTTGAGAAAACCCGAAAGGCTTTGTTGTGAGTGTCTGAGCCCCAACGGGGCGTTTTCTCTTAGCCGGGGTCTTCGGCCCCGGCGTTGATTGCCTTACCCCACTTCAAACCGTATCCCTTGTGCGAGGGGGAGGTCTTTGGAGTAGTTAACCGTATTCGTGACTCGTCGCATGTAGGCTTTCCACGAATCGGAACCCGATTCTCTTCCGCCTCCGGTCTCTTTTTCACCGCCGAAGGCTCCGCCGATTTCGGCTCCGCTTGTGCCGATATTCACATTAGCAATCCCGCAATCGGAACCCATCGGCGAGAGGAAGTATTCGGCTTCGCGGATGTTATTCGTAAGGATCGACGACGATAGCCCTTGTGGAACGTCGTTATGCAATTCTATGGCTTGCTCGAACTCGTCGTAGGTCAGCACATAGAGAATCGGTGCGAAGGTCTCTTCCTTCACGATCTCGGTTTGCGAGGGCATTTCGACCAATGCCGGTTGAACGTAATACCCTCCACTTGGTACACCTTCGGTAATACGCGATCCGCCAAAGACGATTCCCCCGTTCGATGCTGCAACCTTGAGGGCGTGTTGCATCCCGTTATAGGCTCCTTCGTCAATGAGGGGGCCGACCAGTTTGCCATTCTCGCGGGGATTGCCGATAGGAAGGCGTTCGTAAACCCGTTTGAGTTTGAGGATCAAATCATCTTTAATTGATTGATGAACGATTAAGCGTCGCAGTGACGTGCAACGCTGTCCGCAGGTTCCCACGGCTGCAAACACGATTGACCGAACGGCTAAATCGAGATCGGCACTCGGCGTTACGATCATGGCATTATTTCCACCCAGTTCCAGTAACGATCTTCCCAAACGTGAAGCAACTGTTTGTGCGACTGCCCGCCCCATGCGAACAGAACCCGTTGCAGATACGAGCGGAATTTCCTTCGCACCCGAAAGGGTTTGCCCAACGCTCGAATCGCCAATCACAAGGGTCAATAAACCTTCGGGAATATCGGGGAACTCTTGCAGGACTTCGCATGCAATCGCATGGGTGGCGAGGGCACACAGAGGGGTCTTTTCCGAGGGTTTCCAGATAATCGGATTGCCACAAACAAGGCCGATCATCGCATTCCATGCCCACACTGCGACGGGAAAATTGAATGCGGTAATCACAGCCGCTGGCCCTAAAGGATGCCACTGCTCCATAAGGCGATGGTGCGGGCGTTCGCTGGCGATGGTCAATCCAAAAAGCTGGCGAGATAGCCCAACAGCGTACTCGCAAATGTCGATCATCTCTTGCACTTCGCCCAGAGCTTCTTGGGTGATCTTGCCGACTTCCCACGAAACGACTTCTGCAAGTTGGGCCTTTTTCTCACGTAGCTTCTCGCCAAGCCTGCGGACAAACTCACCCCTCTTGGGAGCCGGAACCGCACGCCACAACTTGAACGCCTCTTGCGATTTGGCAATCACGTCCCGTACCTGTTCGGCGTTCGCAAAAGTTAAACGAGCAAGGTCGCTGCCATCAATCGGCGAACGCCCCACACGTTCCACGCCGACCCCTTCGATTGACCTTCGACCAATCTGAATCGCAGCCAACGACGGAAATAATCCGAGTTTGTTTAACAAAGCATTCAACGGCATGGCAAACTCCTAAAAAAGAGGGGCTACAGGTATTATAGGGTTGCATGTGACGTGGGTGGTGAGAGCCGGTTAGCGAAAAAAGCCCCGCCCCTGAAGCTCGTTGAAAAACGCAGTACCCCTATATGATGAGCGAGGGGGATGACGTTTGCAGAACTTTGGGGAACCCAACCAAACTTTCTGGATCGTAGAACCTCGAATGGAGTTGTGAAATGTGGGGAACGGAATTGCTTGTGATGGCGTTGATGATTGTTGTCAATAGCATCCTTGCAGCCTACGAAATTGCCCTCGCTTCGATCAGTTTGGGGAAGCTCGAACTGCTTGTGTCCGAGAAGCAAAAAGGGGCAGTTGCAGCCTCGAACATGAAACAAAATGTCGAACGAAGTTTAGCAGGAATTCAATTGGGTATCACCCTTGTCGGGGCCATCGCTGCGGCAACGGGTGGGGCCGGTGCCGAGGAGCAACTTGCTCCACATCTTCGTGAGTCTTTCGGGTTATCTGCCAGTCTTGCGGAGTTGATTGCCATTACCACCGTTGTTATACCGTTGACATTTATCACTATTATTTTCGGAGAGTTGATTCCCAAGATTTTTGCTTTGCGAAATCAAGAATGGGTCTGCCTAAAACTCTCTCCTTCGATTCAATTTTTCGTCCGTGTCGTTTGGCCGGTTGTCTGGATTTTAGAAACCGTCGTAAACAAGCTGATGAAACTGATTGAGAAGAACTCACCCGAATCGGCATCCCAAACCGTGAATTCTCAGTTGCAAGAATTGCGGTCGAATGCTGCCTTAGCTCGAACCTTGCGTTTGATAGGTCCGCAGGAAGAAAAAATTATCGTCGGTGCGACCGACCTGACAACCCGACCAGTCCGAGAAGCGATGATTTCTGCGGACGGGATCAGCACTCTCGACGCCAACGACGATATCGCATCGGCACTTGTGGTTGCTCATTTAGATATGCACACTCGATTTCCCATCACGGAAGAGAAAGCCAATCCGCAAAGTATTATTGGTTACGTCAACTTCAAAGATATCGTTGCACATATGCGACTTTCTCCAAAATCGCTTTCGTTGAGGGAGTTAGTACGCCCTCTGCCAAGTTTTACCGATGACACCCCCGTTTCAGTGTGCTTGGAACGTCTCATTCGTGAGCATGTCCACATTGCCTTAATTCGAGACTCGGCCCAAAAGGTGGTTGGGATGGTCACTCTCGAAGACCTGCTCGAAGAGTTGGTTGGCGATATCGAAGATGAATTCGACCATCTCCCTTCGCATGTGGTCCCTATCGGAAAAGGTTGGATTGTCGGGGGCGGGTGTACCCTTCAAAAAATCGCAGAGCT
>VYLT01000254.1_pt1 | contig 13244 bp, 7 predicted proteins | sample 5114261 | NCBI WGS metagenome assembly VYLT01 (sample SAMN12291815, study PRJNA351875) | freshwater metagenome | isolation source: freshwater lake | place: USA: Michigan, Little Long Lake | collected 2011-07-12 | reverse complement strand
CGCGAGGAAGCTTTTGGGCAAGGGCGTGGCTTAAACCTTCGATTGCATATTTCGAAGCGCAATACGGGGCCACACTGGGAGAAGTCGAACGACCCCATCCACTCGACAGGTTCACGACGATCCCTTTTTTCACTTCGACCATTGCGGGTACGAATGCCCTAATAACATTGGCAACACCCATCACATTCACCCGTATTAGTTCATCGAACTCAGAAGCTGGGACTTCCCATAACGGCTTGGGGTCGTTCATCAAGGCAGCATTATTGATGAGCAGATCGGGTGGGCCGTAACGGGCGAGAATCTCCTTCGCCCATGCTTGAACCTCAGTTTCATTCTTGACATCCACTGCGGTGAAAGAATGGGGTGTCGGATATTGTTCAGTAAGCGATGCGACCGATTCCGAAGACCTTCCGCAGCCAATCACAGTATGACCAGCGTGGGTAAACTCCGAAACTAACGCACGGCCTAAACCGCGTGTCGCACCCGTTAAAACAATCAATCGTGCTGCCATTTAATTTACCCCCCAGAAGGTTCCAGAAGAATCACTCGTACATCCATCACGTTTGTTCCGGTCAGCCCTGTTTTGAGCAACCCGTCAGTTTGCAAGAAGAAGGTATACGAATCGTGATTATTCAGATACTCGAAGATACTCAACCCCGATGCCTTTGCTTTCTGCAAAATCTCCAAATCGGCGAAGGCACCCGCAGCATTGGTCGGCCCATCTTCACCGTCGGTTCCTGCGGAAAGGAAGGTGATCTTCTGCCACTCGCTTTCACCGATGAACCCGAGCATTGCGAGGGCATATTCCTGATTCCTGCCCCCCGTGCCGATTGCAGCACCGAGCGTAACCGTCGTTTCACCGCCACTCAGAATGCACATCGGTTCCTTCAAGTTCTCTTGGCAACTGCGAAGGGTCTTTACAAGCTCTTCGGCTCGTGTTTGGGTTTCGCCACTTTCGTTCGATTGCAGGCGAACAACTTGCGTATACCCCTGCAAGTGAGCTTCGTAGGTCGCCGCTTCCAGTGCCATTGCATTATTCCCGACGATGTAATTTTTCACCCGTTCATCGAGTTTCTTCGGCGTTTCGGATTCGGCTTTCTCTAACGTCTCGCGCACCGGAGCAGGAACCTTCTCAAGAAGGCGATACTTTTTCAGAATGGCAATCGCATCGGCATACGTTGATGGGTCAGGGGTCGTTGGTCCCGATGCAATCACGTCGAGAGGGTCATCAATTACATCCGAGAGAATTAGCCCGATTAACTTCTTACCCCTAAAGGCTTGGGCAAGCCTTCCTCCTTTCACCGCAGAGAGATGTTTGCGAACGGTGTTCATCTCGGTAATGTCGGCCCCGCTCTGGTGAAGGAGCTTCGTGACCGCAAGTTTATCTTCGAGAGTTACCCCATCGATAGGACAAGGAAGCAACGCCGACCCGCCACCCGAAATCAAACAGATCGCAAGATCATCCGGCCCTGCTTGAGAGAGTAACGCAAGCATCTGTTTTGCACCCGTGACCCCGTCGGGTGTCGGGAAATTGCTGGCCGAAGGTCTGGCCCCGTGCAGGTGTATTTTCTTGGTTGGGGTGACTTGCTCGTTAGGGACATTCACAAGCCCTTCGCACTTGTTCAGAGAATCGGCCAAGACCTCTTCGAGGGCAAGTGTCATCTCGGCACTGGCCTTCCCACAGCCCACGACCAATACCCGCGACGATTGCTGAATCTCCGTTAGAACTTCGGGATGATCCATAAAAAAGCGGTGAATGAGAATACTTGGCATAACGGAATCGACCGCCACTTGCCAAATGCGTCGCGCAATTTCACGTTTCGTCATCGTTCGATTCCGGAGTTCCCCAGCGACGCAGTAGATTATGTTCAACCTCTAACTGGTCGCAGATACGCCCGACGATAAAGTTCACCATATCGTCAATGCTTTGAGGAAGTGTATAGAACGCAGGCATTGCGGGCATAATGACCGCCCCTGCTTCGGCCAATGCTGTGAGGTTTTTGAGTTGAATCAAACCCAAAGGGGTCTCACGCGGAACCACGATCAACTTACGCCTTTCTTTCAAATGCACATCGGCAGCCCGATGGATAAGATTCTGGGAAATACCGTGTGATATCGCTGCTATCGTTCCCATGCTACAAGGGCAAACAACCATTCCCCCCGTCAAGAAAGACCCACTCGCTATCCCTGCCTGAAAGTTCCGAAAGTGGTGGTAATGCAAACGCTCAAAATACTCTTCGGAATCGGGAAATAAACTCCGAGGCTCAAAAGGATCGAGCAAGATTTTGCGTCCGAGTTCCCTTTCCATCACTTCGGTTGCAGCAGGGCTAATCACCAGATGCACAGACTTACCTGCACGCAACAGCACCTGCACCAACTTCACCCCGTAAGGAGAACCGCTCGCCCCCGTGATTGCAACAACAAGATCGCTCTTCGCCATAAATGCTCCCTTGAGATATTGATAGTCGGTCGGAGTGGGTAGCGGGTAGTGGATAGTGGATAGAGAAGGCAGAACGGGTTGTATTATTGCTTCGACCTTGCTACGATAATTTGATCTTTATCTTTCGGAAGAATCGGCATGAGCCAGAAGTTCGATGCACCGGCGAAAGAGTTGATGAACTTGGGTGCCGATCAGTGGGCACGCCTTACTCATCTAATTCCACCGGATGCGATTATTATTGTCGATGATAGTGTCCTTTCGCTTTCGACGGTGACGGTCGACAAGTTCTTTGAAATCCACGATTCAACGGGTATTTGGTACCTGATTGTCGAATTCCAATCACAGGCCAATTACGATCTCCCTATTATCTGCAACTACCGCGAATTGGTAGTCCGCAAAGCCAAAGGTCGCCGTGCGAGGGTCGTAACCGTAATTATCTATTCGCACCCAGACGCCTTACCAACAGAGCAAGAATCAGGACACTACGAATTTCCTCGGCTCAATGGAGAGACTAACGATTTTAATTATCGGGTGATCAAAGTTTGGGAACGTCCGCCTTTAGAAATGGTGGATGGGGGAATCGCTACAGCGCCTTTGGCCCCGTTGGGTAACATCAGCGATGAAGAACTCCCCAATTTACTCCGAACAATCCAAGAACGCTACGCCAACGAGGAGGAATCGAAAAAAGACCAACTCTGGGGTAGCATCTCGTTTTTGTTGGGCTTAAAATACAAGGATGACGATTACATCGCTCACTTGCTAAGGAACGTGAAGAATATGGAAAACTCATCGGTCTATCAACGAGCAGTCAGACAAGGTGAAGAACGCGAAAAAGCACAAAGCAGGCGGGAATCTTTGCAACTCCTTTTGGATGCAAAGTTTCCCAACAATCCGCAAGACTTAAAGGATTTCATCCAGAGTTGTCAAAATACCACCAAACTCGACCAAGCACTTATTCGCATGCTTGAAGCTCAGAGTTGGGAAACCATCCGCGATTTTCTAACATCAGACTGACCCTTCCACCTTCACTCGCTACACGATCCCATACAATTTCCTTTTGCATTTCTTCAAGGAGAAGACAACATGCGTTATTTGCTCTTGGCTTGTCTCGGGGGGTTGATTGTGAGCGAAACTTCGCGGGCCGAACTTCCGCCACTTATTCCTCGTGAGGTTCTTTTTGGCAATCCCGAAAAGACTTCGCCGACCCTTTCGCCCGATGGTTCTAAGTTAGCCTATCTTGCAGCCGACAAAAAGAACGTCCTCCAAGTGTGGGTTGGCGATGTGGGTAAAGACAACGCTGCCCCTATCACCGAAGACCCCAAACGTGGCATACGCCAATACTTTTGGGCCTACGATAGCAAGCATTTGATGTACCTGCAAGATGCCGAAGGCGACGAAAACTTCCACGTCTTTGCCGTTAACGTGGGTGATAAGAAAACCCGTGACCTCACCCCGTTCAAGGGTGTGCGGGCACAAGGGGTCGAACTCGACGAGAACTTCCCCACAAAGATGGTTGTTTCGCTGAACAAACGCGATAAAGCCCTCTTCGATGCTCACGAAATCGACATTGCTACGGGTGCCGAAAAGCTCGTTGCCGAGAATCCCGGAGCCGTTTTGGGGTGGGTTGTCGATGAAAAGTTCGTCGTCCGTGGAGCTACTGCCATCACCAAAGAGGGCGGATTCGATGTGATGATTCGTGATGCTGCCGATAAGCCGTGGCGTAAAGTGGCTTCGGCCGAGAATGGCGAGCAACTCTCTGCCGTTGGTTTTGGTCCAACCGGTAACGATTTGTACCTCCTCAGCAACCACAAGGCGAATGCAACCCGTTTACTCAAACTCGATGTGGCAACGAATAAAGAAACCGTCATTGCCGAAGACAAAGAGTATGACGTCAGCGGTGTGCTGACCGATCACAAAAAGCGAACAGTCCTTGCAGCGGCGTTCACCCGTGCCCGTACGGAATGGAAAGTTCTCGATGATTCTGTTGCTGCCGATTTCAAATACCTTGCCGAATATCGACAAGGGGATTTTACAATCGTTAGTCGCACCCTTGACGATAAAACGTGGCTGGTAAGTTATTCCATCGACACTGGCGCAACCACGTTTCACACTTATGATCGTCCGACCAAGAAAGCAACCCTGTTATTCAGCACGAATAGCAAATTGGAAAAGCTGACCCTTTCCAAGATGGAACCTATCGAATTCAAGGCTAAAGACGGTTTGAATATCCGAGGGTATCTCACGAAACCCGTCGGCATCGAAGCCAAGAATCTGCCGACCGTGTTACTGGTTCACGGCGGTCCGTGGGCACGCGATAGCTGGGGCTATAACCCAATGGTGCAATGGTTAGCCAATCGAGGGTACGCCGTCCTTCAACTCAACTTCCGAGGTTCAACCGGTTACGGCAAAGAGTTCCTCAATGCCGGAAACAAAGAGTGGGCAGGTAAGATGCACCAAGACCTTTTGGACGGCGTCGATTTCGTTGTCAAACAAGGTGTCACCGACCCGAAGAAAGTGGCGATCATGGGTGGCAGTTACGGCGGATATGCAACCCTTGTGGGCTTGGCATTCACACCCGACGTGTTTGCCTGTGGTGTCGATATCGTGGGGCCGAGTAACATTATCTCGCTGCTCAACACGATCCCCCCTTATTGGGCACCGATGAAAGCCATGTTCAATACTCGTGTGGGTGACCTTTCCAAAGATGCCGAAATGCTCAAAGAGCGTTCGCCCTTGTTCAAGGCAAATGCCATCACCAAACCACTTCTGATTGGTCAAGGTAAGAACGACCCTCGCGTGAAGCAAACCGAGTCTGACCAGATCGTCGAAGAAATGCGTAAGAACAAAAAAGAGGTTGCATATATTGTCTATCCTGATGAAGGTCACGGCTTTGCACGCCCCGAAAACCGCATGCACTTCAATGCCGTGACTGAAGAGTTCCTCGCCAAACACCTCGGCGGACGGAAAGAGCCAATCGGCGAAATCAAAGGTCACACCGGCGAAGTGAAGTAGGGGTACTCTTTCGCCCGTCAAAATCTTCCTCTTGTGTTTCTTTGCGGATGGGCTATGAAGGTCGAACGATAGTTAGGGAGATGCCTGTGCCTCGTTCGTTTACCCAAGTTCTTGCGTATGGATTGGTCTGGCTTGGGGTAACCTTTGCTCAAGAAACCCCAAGCACACCTGAACCCGCAGTCTTACCCAATGCTCCGATCTTTCTCGATTCTCCTCAATCGCCCTCGTTACCCGTTATCGTACCGACGCCCCCTTTTTCGACGCCCGATCCCATTGCAAGCCCGTTGATCGAACCGACACCCGCAGAGATTATCTTTCGCCTTTCGATGTTTCTGGCGTCTCCAAATATCACGAACCAACGTCGGTTCTCGAATCAATTCATTTCGGTTGCTCCGTGGCGTTTTCCGAATGCCGAGGCTGCGGGGTTGCAGATCACTTCTGGGCTTACGTTCGAGTTGGGCTATCAATTCGAGACCGTACCGGTCGGCATCGTGGGTCGAATTTCGGTCGCGGGTGAGGAGTCGGAGATCGCTTACAAGAATGATGATCCCCTTTACGACACATATCAAGATAACCCGAAACTCAAACAACGCCGAAAATCTGCGTTTATGAATAGTCGCGTGTTAGCCAGAGACACTCTCAATGTCGGTCAATGGAACGGGTTGCAGGCACAACAGGGAACGCCCGATCTTTTTGGTTATTCCATTGTGCTCAGTCGCCTGAGTATCACGAATCTCGATCTTCTTGCCCAATCCCCTTACTTCAACATCGAGAGAACCAGTTTTCGAGTCTGGGGTGGCGTGCGAAGAACGGTGTTCTTCATGGACGATAACGCAATAGGTCGCGGTATCGAACAGTTGGGATCGACTTCTTTTACGGGTTGGGGGCCACTGATCGGGACACGCCTAAACTGGAATTTCGACAGGGATGCCTCGTCGGGATTTTATCTTCAAACCGAAGGGGCATTGCTCAACGGGAAATCAACTCAGATATTAAGCGAAGCCTTTACAACCCCGTATCCCGAACTATTCACCTACTCGAAAGAACGCGAGAATCGAACCGTTCCCAACTTTGGTTTCGAGATCGGCTTCTTCAGCTTCGCAGGGCTAACCACATCGACCAAAGTTCACCTCGCCTACCAATTTAATCAGTGGTGGGACATCGGCAAAATCGGAAACTCAAACGTCAACGTCCACACGCACGGGATAATCATGCGATTCGAGATTAACTATTAGACGAAATTACGACAGTTCTCATCAGACAAAAGACATTGGGTGACAAGAAAGACAAAAAGAATTGCAGCTAATCGCATTGGTAATTTCTCAGATTCCGTTGTTGGTTATCTGTTCTATGATTGAGTCGTTTTCATACGTTTTGCAATCCAACCGAGAACCAACCCCGCGAGGGAGTATTGACAAGCAGACTGCATCGTCCAAGAAACAATTACCTCGGGTGAGACTTGGAACGACGCAAACACCAAAAGATATACAGGCATACTACCAACAAAAAACACCCCGATCCCATAAGCAAGCCCCCCACGCCAGCCTTGAGCGTATCCACATCGTGCGACAAGCATTAAATAGACACTTGCAAATACGATCCCAAACCCGAACGGATGAAGAATCATGTATGTTGAGGTCCACCCAGCCCACGGACGAAACAGAGCGAGGTTCTCAAACTGAGGTTGGATATCAAGAGCGATTACAGGAACGGCAAAGTGAAACACCGCACCAACTGCAAACAGCGTCAGTCCAGCTATCAGCATGCACAAAATAACGCGACGGACTCGTATAAAATACTCCTTTGCCGAATCGGGGATCGGATTCACCGATCCCGCTTCACATACGCCATCACTTCATCCCAAGTCAGCACCCGTGATGGGTCTGCTTCGTGCTTTGCCAAGCGTCGTCGTAGTTCGTCGAGGAGTTCGGGGCTTGCGGTGGGTTGCCGCCGGAATCGGTGATTTGATCCCAAAGGCGGAAGACCAAATCCAACTGCTCCTCAACGGGCCAAGTGCGGACGATGTTCAATGTCTCGGCGGTGTTCATAATGCTCTCACCGCATGAATGTGGATAATGGTTAGGATACACGATCCATTGTCGAAAATGAAGTCCAGATGTCGAAGGTATCCGTTTCCCAAAATCTCCGGCGAGTTTTGGCCTTTTGGTAGTCAAATTTCCCATAGCAGCGATAATAAGCCTTTTGGCGGAAGTGTACTGAGTTTCGGGAGTTGGGATGCGTTCGAGTGAGCGGGTTGCTGTGGTGAGCATGGGTGGGATTTTCCCGAATGCGAACTCGTTGGACGAGTTTTGGGGCCATGTTCGCAATGGGGATGATTGCTCTTCCGATCCTCCCGAGGGGCGTTGGACGATTGCGCCCGCTAAGGCTAAGAATCCGCAGCAGGGGACGCCGGATCGGGTTTATTCGACGCGGGGATATTTCCTGAAGCCGTTCGAGGTTGATACTCACGGTCTTGATCTTGGTGGCGTTGCTCTCGAACAACTCGATCCTATTTTTCGGGTGGCGTTGCATATTGGTGGATCGGCTTTTCGGGCATCGCAAACGGGGAAGCTCAATCGCAGTCGGTGTGGGGTGATTCTGGGGAATATCGCTTTGCCGACCGAGAAATCTTCGGAGTATGCCCGTCAAATTTTGGCTGATTCGTTCGGGTCGTGGTTTCCAAAACCCGTTAGCCCTGTTCACAAATGGAATCGGCAACCGGCGGGTTTACCAGCCGCCCTTCTTGCCAAGAGTTTGGGCTTTGGTCTGGGGGGATATTCGCTCGATGCTGCGTGTGCGTCGTCCCTCTACGCCATCAAATATGCCTGCGACGAATTGCTATCGGGTCGGGCCGATTTTATGTTGGCAGGGGGGATGTCACGTCCCGATTGTCTCTATACGCAAATGGGGTTTGCCCAACTGCGAGCCTTATCGCAAAGTGGTCGTTGCTCCCCGTTCGATTCTAACGCAGATGGTCTTGTTGTCGGCGAAGGGGGCTGTGCGTTTGGCCTCAAGCGGTTGAACGATGCCATCAATCACGGTGATAAAATCCTCGGCGTGATTGCAGGGATCGGACTCTCCAACGACCGTGAAGGTAACCTTTTGTTGCCCGCTTCCGAAGGTCAACTGCGGGCCATGCGGTCGGCCTACGAGCAAGCAAACTGGTCGCCGAGTGACGTTTCGCTTTTCGAGTGCCATGCAACGGGAACCCCTGTCGGCGATTCGGTCGAGTTTGCTTCCCTACGCGAACTTTTGAATAACGCTCCGCAGAATCACAAAGCCGTTATCGGTTGCGTGAAATCGACGGTCGGGCATTTACTCACAGGGGCAGGGGCAGCCGGTCTTGCAAAGGTGTTACTCTCGATCCAGAATAAAACCCTTCCCCCCACTGCGAATTTCGTCGCCCCATCCTCGAAGATGGACTACGACGGCGGGCCTCTACGGGTCTTACAACATGCCGAAGCGTGGAACACCAACACTGCACGACGGGCGGCTGTCAGTGCATTTGGTTTCGGTGGAATTAATGCTCATGTGCTGATCGAAGAATTTATCCCCTCGAAAATCTCAAGCCGGTCACCAAGTTCCGTAATCGAACCCCCTCGCAAAGTTTCGTTGGGGGTACGGGCAGTTGCCAAACGTGAAAGCTCGCACTTCACGCACCTCGAACTCCCATTGCAAAAGTTTCGCATTCCTCCGAAAGAAATGGAAGAAATGCTTCCACAACAGGCATTACTTCTGGTCACTGCCAACGATGCCCTTTCGCAAATACCTTCAACCGATCATCTCAAGACCGGCGTATATGTCGGCGTGGTTCTCGATCCGAATACCACAAACTTTCACTTGCGATGGGTTGCAGGCGAAGTGGACGAAACCCTGAAAGATAGTGTGCATCCTCCGCTCACCGCAGATCGCACTATGGGGGCACTTGCAAGCGTGGCTGCGAGTCGATTGGGTCGGTGGTTGGGTGTCGGTGGCCCGTGTTTTGCCGTGTTAGATGAACAATGCGGGGGATTGCGTGCCCTCAAACAGGCAAGCGATGCCTTGACTCGCGGAGAGATAGATCGAGCCATCGTTGGAGCGGTCGATCTGGCCAGCGATCCTCGCAGTGCGGGTAATTCTGACGGGTGTGCGGTCGTTGTATTAGAGCGATTGACCGATACGGAAACCTCACACCACAGCGTCTTAGCTCAATTCACGGAAGTGATTGGTGGCATTGGCGAGCCACACGAACCGGCAACGGGTGCAGCCTCGGAGTTAATCGATTTTGTCAAGGCTTGCGAAACCCTACGCGATGAGATCGTTCACGAAGAGGGCAAAAAACCGGCGTTCTGGATTCACGATACCGCAGAGGGTCTACGTACTATCGAAGTCGTGGGCGGTAATACGCTGGGTAACCAATTACGGGTGATCGTTGAGGAAGCTCCTGAAAGTTTGCGTGCGATACGCCACACCGAACGCGAGAATCGCTCCGAAGCTCTGTTCACCTTCGCTGCGAATAATATCCCCGAACTGAGTAAGCAACTCGATAGATTGGCCTCGCAACAGCACTGGTCGAACCTTCAGGCGTTGGCAGCAAATTGGTGCGATTGGCAAAGCGGGCATGGCGGGGGCGATGTTCGTTTGGCTCTTGTCGCAGGGTCGTTCCGTGAACTCCGCGATCTCATCGATCAAGCACACTCACACCTCAACTCGCTCAAACAGAAACCAAAGGCGATACGCGAAGGAATTTACTTCAACCCGACACCCATTTCGTTGCAACAAAATCGGGTGGCGTTTGTTTACCCCGGTTCGGGTAACCATTATCCCGACATGGGCCGAGAATTTGGTCTGCTATTCCCTGAAGTGTTGCACCAACAGCTAAACGAAAGTCAAAAACTGGCATCGCAATATCACTCGTCGTTGGTGTGGAATACCCCAACCCTTGAAAGCCTTTCCGCACGCGATCTGATCTTCGCTCAAGTCACCCTCGGTACGTTGACGAGCGATATTTTGCGACGTTTTGCGGTCAAACCCAGTTACGTTCTTGGCTATAGCCTCGGCGAATCGGCATCGATGTTTGGTACGCGAGCATGGACAACCCGCGACGAAATGTTTGAACGGGTTCGCACATCCCCCTTGTTTACAAGTGACCTTGCAGGGCGTTACGACTCCGTGCGGAGTGCATGGCAGCTTCCGCAAGAAAAGCAAGTCGATTGGTTCTCCGGTGTGGTGGCAGCATCACCCGAAAAGGTACTCCAAGCCCTTGCGGGGAAGAATCACCTTTATCTGTTGATCGTGAATACGTCGCAAGATTGCGTGATCGGCGGGCAACGAGAAGAGGTCGAAGCGTTCGTCAAGGAAAATGGCTTTGCGTTCTTCCCCGTCGAAGGGGTCACCGCTGCTCATTGCGAAGTGGCATTACCCATTCGAGATCGTTATCGCAAGCACCACTTATTGCCAACGGTTCCGCCAACGGGTGTGCGTTACTACTCAGGGGCACGGGGCGAATCCTACGAACTCAATTCCGGCTCTGCTGCCGATAGCATCACCGATGCGGTACTCAAAACCATCGAGTTTCCGAAGACCGTGAAACAGGCATATCAAGACGGCGCACGAATCTTTATCGAGATGGGGCCGGGGGCTTCTTGCACCCGTATGATTAGCTCGATTCTCGACGGCCAACCGCATTTGGCAATGACGATGGCAGCCCCACGCTTGGAGAATTATTCCAACGTCCTGCATATTCTCGCCACCCTACATGCCGAAGGGATCGACGTCAATTTAGAATTGCTCAACCCTGCACGCCCCACCCCCGAAACTATGGGTAAAACCCTGAAAATACCGGCCCACTTTACGCCAACACTCGTTGAAGTCAGGAAGCCAACACCGATGAACGTCCCTGCACTCGCCCACCAACCGAGTTACGTTCAAGCCGATACTCCGGTCTTTGCGGGTGATTCTCTCGTTGCGATGTTCGCCGAGACCCAACGCCTCAACGTCGAAGCCCACGAAGCCTTCCTGAAGTTCAGCACGCAAACGCAACTGGCACTTGGAAAGGTAATTCAACAACAGACGGCGTTGATCGCAAACGGCGCAACCGTTGAAATCGACGAGCTACCAGAGAGGCCACGAGCCGGGAACGTAAGTGACCGGAATTTTGAGATAGTCTCTACTCCGGTCACTTACGCTCCCGGCTCATGGCCTTTGCTGGAAAATCGTGATTATTCCAGCGAGCAAATAGCCGTAACTAACGATCCCCCCCGTTCCCTCACGAAGGAGCAGTGCTTCGAGTTTGCTCGTGGAGCCGTTGGGCGTGTGCTTGGCCCGTTGTATGCGGAGATCGATTCTTATCCCACCCGTGTGCGTTTGCCGGACGGCCCGTTGCAACTGGTGGATCGTGTCGTGAGCATCGAAGGGGAACCCCTTTCGCTGACCAAAGGGCGTGTCGTGACGGAGCATCTGGTTACGGCAGATCGCTGGTACTTGGATTCGGGGCGTATCCCGACTTGTGTTGCAGTGGAATCGGGTCAGGCTGACCTTTTCCTTTCGGGATTTTTGGGAATCGATCACCGCACGAAGGGCATGGCGGTCTATCGTCTATTAGATGCCCGTGTGACCTTCCATCGGGCGTTACCCGTTGTCGGTGAGTTGATTCGTTACGACATCCACATTGATGAATTCTTCCGACAAGGGGAGACCTATTTATTCCGATTTAGGTTTGAAAGTACCGTGAATGGCGAACCCCTTTTGAGTATGAGCGAAGGGATTGCAGGCTTCTTCTCTGCGGAGGAACTTGCAGGCGGTAAGGGTATCATTCACACTGCCCTCGATAAAAAAGCGGTTGCAGGGAAAGTCCCCCCCAACTGGAAGCCTTATGCACCGCTCGCTAACGAAGCGATGACCTCGCAGCAGGTCGATGCGTTACGACGGGGTAATCTCGTCGATGCCTTTGGCCCATTGTTCGCCAAGTTACCTCTAGCGAAACCTGCGAAGTTACCGGGTGGCATGTTGAAGTTAGTGCATCGGGTGTCAGAGATTATCCCCGATGGAGGGCGTTACGGCCTCGGTCAGATACGGGCCGAAGCGGATATTAAACCGGACGATTGGTTCCTTACCTGTCACTTTGTCGATGACATGGTTATGCCCGGTACGCTCATGTACGAATGCTGCTTGCACACGTTGCGTATCCTTGTTGGTCGCTTAGGTTTCGTCGGCGAAGAGGGGTCGGTTGTGTGCGAACCTGTTCCCGGTATCAAGAGTAAACTCAAGTGTCGCGGACAGGTGATAGCATCGACAAAGGTCGTCACTTACGAAGTCTCGTTGAAGGAAATCGGCTTCCGTCCCGAACCCTATTTCATATGCGATGCCCTGATGTATGCCGACGGTAAACCTATCGTCGAAATCACCGAGATGTCGATGCGAATGTCTGGCCTTTCACGCGAGATGCTCGAAGCTATGTGGAACGCCACACAGATTCCGCAAGGGGAAGTTCTCTACGGCCCCGAAACGATTCGGGCGTTTGCAGTCGGTAAACCTTCGGAAGCCTTTGGCGATAAGTACAAGGTGTTCGATAGCGAACGGGTGATAGCACGTCTTCCCGGGCCGCCGTACCAATTTCTGGATCGCATTACCCATATCGAAAAGTGTCAGCCGTGGGAACTTGTTGCAGGGGGCGAGATCGTTGCCGAGTACGACGTACCGCCCGATGAGTGGTACTTCGCCGCAAATCGTTACCCCGTTATGCCCTTCTCGGTGTTGCTCGAAGTGGCGTTGCAACCGTGTGGTTGGTTGGCAGCTTATCTCGGTTCTGCGT
>VYLT01000253.1_pt1 | contig 13251 bp, 9 predicted proteins | sample 5114261 | NCBI WGS metagenome assembly VYLT01 (sample SAMN12291815, study PRJNA351875) | freshwater metagenome | isolation source: freshwater lake | place: USA: Michigan, Little Long Lake | collected 2011-07-12 | reverse complement strand
GGGGCGTTGGTTTGGCGAAGAACTCCGGTCGCGTACTCGCCCACCTCCCGGCTCGTGGCCTTTACGGGTTTTACCCATAGTTTACCGAAACCGCAAAGACCATGAGCCGGGAACGTTAGTGACCGGAGTCGAGTATTTACGGGCTTTCCAGAAAACCACCCTAAACCGTTGCTACACCCACGGAAGATAGCGGACGAGTCCAACTGATTTACCTTTATTCCAAAGTACGTCCCATTTTCTGAAGGTTCATTTTTCTGATAAATACTCGAAGACTTTGCCTGCTTGGATCAATTCCGTTGCTTGCGCACCGGTCTAACTCATGCACTCTATCTTCGTTCCGTCTCTTGGCTTACCCATTTACGCTAACCAGTTCGCCTGCGAGGAGCGGCTCGAAGTCAGCGAGGCTTGGTTTGATTTCGACGGGGCGTTCGATGGCATCGAAGAGGGAGTCTTGGGTCTTGAGGCCGTTACCCGTGATGCACAGTACGACCTCTTCGTCGCGGGGGATGCGTCCTTGTTCGACGAGTTTCTTGGTCACGGCAACGGTTGTTCCGCCCGCAGTCTCGGCGAATATCCCTTCCGTGCGTGCCAGTAAGCTCATCCCTTCGATGATCTCTTCGTCGGTCACGTCTTCGGCCCAACCACCCGTTTCACGAATGAGCTTCGCTGCGAAATAGCCGTCGGCAGGATCACCAATCGCAAGCGATTTGCAGATTGTGTTTGGCTTCTTGATCGGCTTATGTCGTTCGCGTCCGGATTTCACGCAATCGGCGATAGGATTGCAACCGCTTGCTTGAGCGCCGTACATTTTCGTTTGATTCGGTTGGCTCACCAAACCGATTTTGTTCAACTCGTTGAAGGCTTTATAAATTTTGCCGATCAATGCCCCACCTGCCATCGGCGCCACAACGTGTTGCGGGAAACGCCAACCCAAATCTTCGGCAATCTCGAAGCCGAATGTTTTGGAACCTTCGGCATAGAAGGGTCGCAGGTTGATGTTAACGAAACCCCAGTTGTATTTGAAAGCCACTTGCGTGCAAAGGCGGTTCACTTCGTCGTAGGTTCCATGTACCCCAATCACTTTGGCGCCGTAAATACTTGTGCCAAGAATCTTCGAGCGTTCGAGATCGGAAGGAACGAAGATGTAAGTTTCGAGTCCCGCAGAGGCAGCATTAGCAGCGACGCTATTGGCAAGGTTACCCGTGCTGGCACAACCGACGGTCTTGTAACCGAACTCGACGGCTTTGCTGAGGGCCACTGCAACCACGCGATCTTTGAACGAAAGGGTCGGGTAGTTGACGGCATCGTTCTTGACCCAAACGGTTTTCAGGCCAAGAGCTTCGGCGAGTCGATCTGCTTTGACAAGGGGTGTCCCACCGACTTGCGTGCCGATGGTTGCTTCACCTTCAAGGGGAAGAAGCTCTTTGTAACGCCACATATTGCGTGGGCGTTTTTCGATGGTGGCGCGTGAGATATTTTTGGCAATGGCTTCGTAATCGTAATCGAGTTCGAGCGGGCCAAAGTCATCTTTGCAAAAGTTGATGGGGGATTTGGGGTAGAGTTTTCCGCAAACCCGACATCGCATACCAAGAGAGAAATCAGACACAGTAAACGCCTCGACTGTCTTGCAGTCCGCAACACAAGGGAGAAGAAACTAGAGTCCGGTAGGATTGTCGATTCCGAAGTAGAATCGCAATTGAGGGATGAGAAGGGGTGTGTTGCAAGCACCCGTTCGTGATCTTCCCCGGCCAAACCGGGCAGGAGTTAGCACCATTTCAAAAGGTAAAAAATACCTCATGCGGGTTGCTGTGACGTCAACGGGCCTGTTCCCTCAGTCACTCTGGATCAGTCATGGGGGTGGTACAGAATACCAAATACCCCAAGGTCCAAACTTTTTGTTATGTTAATACCAAGTTCTGATGCTGGCAAGTGTGAAGGTGAAAAATCCTTGCTGGGGGTCAGGGGGCTGTGAAAAAATCCGGCAGAAGGCCAAGTTAGAAGGCAAAAGGCAGTAACGCAGAGGACGCAAAGACGCAGAGAAGACAAGAAGAGTTAGCCACAGATGAACGGAGATAAGACCAAAGGCAGATAATCCGGGAGGCAAAAAATGCTTCAGGATTACGACCCGGTAATGAGTAGCCCCGCCTGTCCCTAGACGACGCGCAGCGTTCGGCGAGGGGGGCGGGGCGATCTACGGGGAACACCCCGAGGACAAAAAACGCCCTTTCAAAACAACCCCAGCAAACAAAGTGTCATTCCATGCGAATCAATAATTCGCCAGCTTTGACCTGTGTGCCGACCTTTGTGAGCACGTCGGCAATGCGACCGGCTTTTTCAGCGTACAGGGTAGTTTCCATTTTCATCGCTTCGAGGGTGACGAGCTTTTGGCCAGCAGCGATTTCTTCCCCTTTGCTTACCGCTACACCAACAACGGCACCGGGCATTGGGGCGGCAACGTGTTTGGGATTGCCCAGATCGGCCATGACCTTTGCACCCGTTGCTTGTTTGGCTAAGGTTTGGTCGGTAATCACAACGTCGCGTGGCTGACCATTGAGTTCAAAATAAACCAAGCGTTTGCCGGTTTCATCAGCATCACCGGTTGCTAAGAATTTGATAATGAGTGTTTTACCCGATTCAATTTCAACGGTAATTTCTTCGCCCTTTTCCATGCCATAGAAAAAGGTCCGTGTGGGTAATACCGAAGTATCAGAATAAAGGCGTTGGTGATCCATCAAATCGGCAGCGACTTTGGGATACATCAAGTGGCTCATCAAATCGAGTTGGGTGGCTTCGCGGTCATATTTTTTCGAGAGTTCCGCACGGGTCGCTTCAAGATCGGTACTCTTGAGAGTCACCCCCGGACGATCTGTTAAAGGTGTGCGTCCCTTGAGGATTTTCTTTTGCAATTCGGGGGGGAATCCGCCGGGTGGTTGACCAAGTTTCCCTTCAAAGAATTCAATAACCGATTCTGGGAATGAAATTTCTTTTTTCGGGTCTAACACCATTTCGGGTGTGAGATTATTGGCCATCATAAATAATGCCATATCCCCCACTACTTTCGAGGAGGGGGTCACTTTCACAATATCGCCAAACATCTGATTGACGGCCGAATAGGTTTTGCCAATCTCGTTCCAGCGATCCCCGACGCCGAGAGAATGAGCTTGCTGATAAAGGTTGGCGTATTGTCCACCGGGCATTTCGTGCAAGTACACTTCCGACGATGCCGATTTTTGACCGGTCTCGAAAGGCTCGTATTGTTTGCGTACCCCTTCCCAATAGTTGGTTGTGGTTTGCAATTTATCGAAGTCGAATTGCGGGTCTCGTGGGTGAAACTTCAGGGCTTCGCTGAAGGCATTCAGGCTTGCTTGACTGGTCAAACCTGCCATACTCGAAAAGGCACAATCGACGACATCAACCCCTTCCTCGGCGGCCATCAATAACGTAGCAATTTGTCCCCCTGCGGTGTCGTGTGTGTGCAAATGGATGGGGATACCGATTTCGGCTTTGAGTGCCTTGATTAACTGACGGGCAGCAAACGGCTTTAACAACCCCGCCATATCTTTAATAGCCAGAATATGAGCGCCCCCTTTTTCGAGAGCTTTGGCCATATTCACATAATAGGCAAGGTTATATTTGGTCCGTTTGGTATCGAGAATATCGCCGGTGTAACACACCGCAGCTTCGGCAATCGCTTTCGGGTTCTCGCGAACCATTTCAATAACCGGTAACAGATTTTCAAGCCAATTTAACGAATCGAAGACCCGAAAAATATCAATCCCCGCTTGTGACGATTCTTTCACGAAAGCCCGTACCACATTATCGGGATAATTCGTATACCCGACGGCGTTGGCAGCACGCAATAACATTTGGAATAACACATTCGGAATCATCTCACGCAAACGGGCCAGACGTTCCCACGGTGATTCCTTTAAGAATCGCATCGATGTATCAAAGGTTGCTCCCCCCCACATTTCTAACGAAAAGAAATCCGAGTGTTCGTGTGCGTATCGGGACGCAATTTTCACCATATCGTAAGTTCGCATTCTCGTAGCAAATAGCGACTGATGAGCGTCCCGCATCGTCGTATCTGTTACCCACAATTTTTTTTCGTTAAGTAACCATTTCGAGAATTCGGTTGGCCCTAGTTTTTCGAGGAGGTTCTTAGTTCCTTCTGGGGAAGGCTTGCTTTGCTCAATCATCTCACGGGCAGTCGTTCCGGTCGTGGGTGTCGCTGGAATTTTTTCACGCCACATATCGGTCATCTCTTTTTGAGAGGGGTGACCGGTCGGCGATTTCAAATCGGGGTGCCCGTTTACTGTGATATTCGCAATGTAGCTGAGTAATTTCGAGGCCCGATCTTGACGGGCCGAAAAATGGAAAAGCTCTTTGGTTTCATCAATAAATTTGGTGGTCGTTTTACCTTCGAGAAAATCTTGATGCGTAATCAGGTTTAGCAAGAAGGGGATATTTGTTTTCACCCCTCGGATACGGAATTCTTGCAAACAGCGTTCCATACGGTTGGCAGCATCTTCAAAGCGTAAACCGTGTGTCGTTACCTTCACTAATAACGAATCATAAAACGGGGTGATAATCGCTCCGGCAAATGCAGTACCGGCATCAAGGCGAATGCCCGGCCCACCCGAAGAACGATACGCCGACAATCGCCCGTAATCAGGTGCAAAACCGTTGGCAGCATCCTCGGTCGTCACACGGCATTGAATCGCAGCCCCGTAAGTGCGTATCCCGTCTTGGTCACCCAAACCAATTTCGGGATCGGCCAAATGCGACCCTTGTGCGACGAGAATTTGTGTGCGGACAATATCGTAACCGGTAATCACTTCGGTAACAGTATGTTCGACCTGAATACGCGGGTTCACCTCAATGAAATAAAATTCACCGGTATCGTCATCGACCAAAAATTCAACGGTCCCCGCATTGTTTAATTTAACAGCACGGCCAATCGCAAGGGCAGCGTCTAAAATCTGCTTGCGTGTGGTTGGTGCAAGCGAAGGGGCAGGGGCTAACTCGACAACCTTTTGATGACGTCGCTGAACAGAGCAATCCCGTTCAAATAAATGGACAAGCCCACCGTGACTATCGCCAATCAATTGCACTTCGATATGCTTGGCCCGACGAACGAGCTTTTCGAGAAACACATCGGGCACCCCGAAGGCATTGTTGGCTTCCCGTTGGGCTTGCTCGATAGCGGGGGCAAGTTGGTCGGGGGTCATTACGGGACGCATTCCACGCCCACCCCCTCCCATCGATGCTTTGACCATCACCGGATAGCCGAGTTTCTTGGCGAGAGCTTCGGCATCGGGGATATTTTGTACAGGGTCAGACGAACCCGATAGAACAGGCACTTTGGCTTGCTGGGCAATTTTACGGGCAGCGACTTTATCGCCGAGTTGATCGAGAATATCAGGACGAGGGCCTACAAATACGATTCCTGCATCGGCACAAGCCCTTGCAAAACCGGCATTCTCGGAAAGGAACCCATAACCGGGATGAATCGCATCCGCCCCGATAGACTTAGCCAAACCGACGATACCGGGGATATCAAGGTATGAGCGAATCGGCTCGCCTACCTTGCCGACCTGATAGGCTTCATCGGCCTTGAAGCGGTGCAGGGCAAAGCGATCTTCGTGCGAGTAAATCGCGACTGTGCGAATCCCTAATTCGTGGGCCGAGCGAAACACCCGAATCGCAATTTCCGAGCGATTGGCCACCAGCAGTTTTTTGAACACTTGCACTATTATCCTTGCAACCGTGAATACGCAATACAGCAAACGTGGTATGGTATAGCAAATTGGGAGCTAAAAAATAGTGGTCACGATCCTAAGGGTGTGGTAACGGGGGTATGACAACGGTTTAGGGTGGTTTTCTGAAAAGCCCGTAAATTCACGGGCCTCCAGTCGCTTACTCGCCCACCTTTCGGCTCGCTGAGTCTTCTGGTATCAGTAGGTTATGGGGAAAACCCGTAATCTCAGCGAGCCGGAAGGTGGGCGAGTACGCGACCGGAGTTCCACGATTCCCAACACCCTAACCCGTTGCCAGACCCCCCGTAACCCGTTTCCGCAGAAGTTACACCTGCCGTTCTCCCTTTTCCTACAATAGTTTCCATCTTGTTTCGCCCTTTGGAGAATGAAATATGATTCGCATGTTTTCGCTGGTTACGGCTGTTGCACTATTGGCTACGGTTCCGACTTACGCCAAACGGATTGCTCCCAAACCGGCCGAACCGGTTGCTCAAGTTGGTGTGGTGCAAGGGATCGACAAAGAAAAGAAAACCATCACCGTTGCAACATCTGTGATTGTCACGAAGTTCGTACCCGTGACCAAGAAAATTGTCAAACCCGATGGAACAACGGTTGATGTGACCGAAATGGTTCCGACTCAATCGAACGAACTTGTGACCATCGTTTACGATCTCACCAAATCGAAGTTCAGCGACCTCGAAGGGACTGCAATGGAATGGAAGGATGCTCTTGCCAAGATTGAAAAAGGCGACAGCCTTGGAATTGCAACGGGTGGAAAACTCGGCGACGTGACTCACTTGAAAGAACGGAAAGTAAAAGTCGTGTTGTACCCTGCATTGCCCGAACCCAAGTAATTGTTGGGAAGCCCCGCTCTCTCTCAAGACTTGTGATTGAAAACGTCAATTCTTGAAGTGTTTGATAATCTTCTCACTCACATCGAACACGTATAACGCGGCACCCGTGTGGGTTGCTTTCACCCAGATGATTTCTTGTTTACCCGTTGCTTCCCAAAGAGCCTTTGCTGCGGAGGGTGGAACGATCTCGTCGTTGCTTGCAGCAATCATCAGGATTCTGCGTTTTTTCAGTGAATCGGCGTAGGTAATGGGGTCGCCGGGGCCGATGATTTTTTTCGCCGTATCCTTATCGCCACCCGATTTAATCAGCTTTTCGATATAGGGTTTGGCTTGCGGGTGATCCCAATAGGCATCGACAAGCCCCCCGCCACCGAGCAAGATCGCAACGTGATGGAAACGGGGTTCTGCTGCCGCCGAAAGGCCACTCATAAAGCTCCCCAGTGAGGTACCCAAAATGCCGATTTTCTTCACATCCACTTCGGGGCGTGTTTCCAACCACGAACCCGCTACGCGAACATCCAACACCGTTTGACGCACACGTTCTAACGATTTTTCCACGTCCGGCGAAAGCAGGCGTTCGTCACCTTTGGCGGGTTTGCGTGGCCCGTAGTAGGCCATTTGTACGAATAATCCACAGATGTCATTCTGAGCTAAGACCGAACAAATTCCCCGCGAAAGGGATTGATCACCGCCGAGAATATCCAGCACCACAACACCGGGAAACGGCCCTTTTCCTCGCGGTTTGTAATACTCGCAGTGAACGATATTGTTTTCTGGATGATCGGATTTCACGGGCGAAGGAAAGGTCAACGTGTGGACCTCGTACCCGCTCACGGGAAGGTCTTTTTTCAGTTTCAGTTCGTATTCGTATTCGTACTTTTCAAGTCGATAACGCTCGGCAGTGTCTTTCTGGTCGTCAAGAGGTTTGAAGGTGGCTTTCTCTTTGAGGGGAGTTTTGATCTCCGCAGCGAGAGAGAAACTCGAACCAATCAAAAAAAGAAAACCGGCCAACATCCTTGAATAACGCATGTGACCAACTCCAAAAGGGGATTGCACAAAGAGATTGTACGACAACAGGCAACCAGTCGGGCGTCGTGGTTTGGGAATCCCGAATTAGTAACCTGCTGCAATCAGCCCCGATAAATCCGCGTTCGGGCAGAGGTACCAAACGCGGGGTGTGAAGGATTTACTCAGGTCGGGGATGCGGGGCGATTGTACCTTTGCGCCTATCAACGATTGCAACGCCGAAAACGGACGGGGATAATCAACGACCTTATACGAAGTGAGACCCGTTGAGGTTGCAATTGCAGTCACGGCATCTTCGAGCGTGCCGATTTGGTCCACAAGGCCGACCTTTTTGGCTTCGTCTGCGGTGAAGGTTCCACCATCGGCCCGATAGCGGACAACCGTTGTTGTGAGAGGTACGCCCCACCACGATTTGATCACGTTGCCTTTGTTGTCGTACTCAAGGGCTTCTTTTTTGCTGACGACTTCGTTTTGCAATTTGGCTTTGGTCAAACCCGGTCGGCCTGTTTCAACCACTCCAAGAAAAAGGTCATACGAATGATCGACCATGTCTTGCCACGGTTGACGTTCTGCGGGACTCATAGTATGGAAAGGTGACCCACTCGCTTTGATTCCACCCGCTTTGATGAGTTCCATCTTAAAGCCGATCTTGTCGGAAAGTTCTGTCGCATTGGGGAGCGACGCATAGACCCCTATCGAACCCGTCAGCGTTGTTTTCTCGGCATAGATCGTCTTGGCAGGCATGGCAACGTAGTATCCTCCCGAAGCTGCAAGCGGTCCGAACGATGCAATAATGGGTTTGCCGTTGGCTTTGACCTTTGTGAGTTTCCCGTCACGCAAACGGATGAGTTGATCGTGAATCGAATCGCTTGCAGTCACAGTACCGCCGGGACTATCGACCCGTAGCACAATCGCTTTCACGTTATTGTCTTTGGCAGCCACTTCGATTTGTTTGTAAACGTAGGTTGCGGTCATATCCATAATCGGACCTTCGACGCGAATCACCGCGATTTTATCCGTTGCAGACTTCTCGCCGAACAGATATTTTTCGGTCAAAGGTTCCTCATCGGAGTTGCTCGAAGGGAGAAGGTTACAACCACCGATTCCGCAGAAAAGGCAATTCAAACTCATGGAGAAAAAAAGTAGCAGCCCCAGAAAGAGACGCCCGTTTCCTCGACGTTTGTTGGGAAGTTCGGGCGGGTATGTGTTTTGGCTCATGGTGTTGGTTTGGGGTTTGTTAGCCCACCCGCGCAAGCAGTGGGGAGTTTCCAGTGATGCAGATTTCTTCCCAGTAAACCCGTTCTTAGGTTCATTCGATAACCGTTATCATCCCTGCCTCTACCCCGCCGCTTGCGCGGAAGGGCTAATGAAAACATTCGTATTCCATCAATGCGAAAGCGTTGTCGTCGGTACGAGGGGATGCCCGGTCTGTTCGGGGATATTCAAATCTTGGAGCAATCGACGTTTGAGTTCTTCCTTCAGGTGCCGTAGCTCGGTGGGGGTACGTTTCTGAATCGAGATAGCCCCGCCTGCTCGCCGGTCGTGTCCACCTGCTTTGCCATATTTACCCACGACATGGCGAAGTAAATCTCCGGCTTGGACCCCTTGCAGGCTCGTTCGCATCGAGAGAATTAGATTTCCGTCGCAAATGCCACCACACAAGGCCCAATCGACCTGATCGAGTCGGACGAGATAATCGACAATTTGGGCTGCATGTTCGGGTTGTGGAAGCTCGTCAATCCAAGAGATAATCACCCGATCATACAGGAGTGAATGCTGCAAGGCTTGGAGTAAAACCGCAAAATGTGAGTGCGGAAGTTTGGCGTTGCGAATACGGGCAAGGGCTGTTTTATCGACAAGCGGGAAAAGGAATTGCAAAGCACTATCGTCGGATTCGGTTGCCTCTCTTGGATAGCCAGAAACTTCGGTTTCGATTCCGTAATAAAGGGCCGTTGCAACTCGCGGAGAAAGAGCAACGTCTTGTTCAATCAGATAGCGTGTGACAAGCGTACAAGTGGCTCCGAGTGTGGGTCGCACATCAATAAACGGAATCCCACGAACATCGCCCGGTGTGGTATGATGATCGATCACGGCATACAGAGGGAGTTCCCCGTTGAAGCTGTGCCGACCGGTGTTTGGTTGGCTATCGACCATCACGACTGCTTCGTGAGGCATCGCGGAGATACCTTCGATAGGTGTGAGTTCGAGTTCAAGGGCACGGACCATCTCTTGGTTTTCGGCTCGGCTTATCAGCCCGTCGCGTGTGAGACGGGTTGGAATGCGAAGTCGTGTATTGACCAAGTGCGAAAGGCCCAGCATACTCCCCAAACTATCGGGATCGGGTTGAACGTGCGAGACAAACGTCACCCGAGGCGAATCGGCCAAACCTGCAAGAAACCGGTCCGAGGCCCGGTGTGCAGTCGGCTTAGAAACAGTCGTCGTAGAAATCTCGGCGCTTCGTCGCGCCATAGTGTTCGGTCCTCAACAAGTCAGGTCGGTCGAAAAATTCCATGACCTATTAGTGTACAATAATATACTAGCGTACCCCCTGACAAGGTGAGTTATAGTTTAGTCGGAAACAAAAAAAGGAATAGTGGAGGTTACAAAGGGAAGCCGGGGGATCACGTCGAACCGCAGGTCCAGAAGGCGTTGGCGATACGTTCTTGAATTTCTTTTTCGATATGGGGTAGATCGAGATTTCGGTCAACGTGGTTGAAGAGACCATCGGTTCCGACCTCTAACACCAACCAAGTTCCGTTGGGGTTTTGGATCATGTCGGCACATCCGAAGGCATTGATTAAGCCGGTTGCTTGGAAGGCTTTGCGAGCCGCTTTTTTGGCCGGTTCGGGTGCTTCGCCACAATCTTCGTATCGAGCGCCACGAGCATGAGCAACCCAGGGCGATGGGGTTATTCCTTTAGGAAATCGTCGCACAACCCAGCCGAAAAGCTCACCACCTGCAACGTACACCCGATAGACTTCGGGGTTTTCTAAACGGATAAATTCTTGCATAACCAACGGCATCGGCCACGATTTCGGAAGGGTCATCCCCGAAGTGAATCGTCGATGTCCCGATCCACCGCAACCCGTCGGAAACTTGAGACACCATTCCTTTTCGGGATTTGCCCGCACAATCTCTTCAGCATCGTTCACCGAATCCAGTAAACGTGTCTCCGGCATGGGGACATTGCCTTGAGCAAAAGCCGTTGCAAGGAGACGTTTATCGGCAGCTAAAAGCATCGCAGAATGAGGAATAAACAACCCTTCAATCTGGGAAGGGTCAACCGAATCAATCATCAAAAGGTAGTTATACCGACGAGGAGTCTCCGAAATTTCTATCTCAAGAACTTGGCTTAATTGGTTCGCCAAACCCGCAAAGGCCCAAGCCCCTGCTCCCCCATTGAGAATGCAACACGATTCTGGCTTTATCACACCAATCTCCTATTCGGATTGCAACACGACATCACTCGTCAGGATGAAACACCCAAACTTGGAACCGTGAATCTCTCGTCAGGTTTTTTAGTGCCGATTCAACTGTTTGGGACTGTGCTACGGTAGCACAGATTTGGACAAATTTCGTTGCAATCTCAGCACACTTTTCGTTCTCGGCCTCGTATATCAGACGCATTTCGTGGCCAATCTCCCCCAAACTCGACCAAGATTTGCTGGGTTCATCACAAGCAAAAAAACGCCAAACTGCAACTTCAGCGCGAGTCCCGATAGTTGGGTTGTTGTCCAATTCCTCGGCTGTCAGGAGCGATAGGTTGATAAGCCCGTGCCAAGCAAAACAACTGATATCTAAGTAAACCACCGTTTGGCCTTCCAACTGAACAGCCATTTCGCGGATTATCTTCGCAAACACCTCTGCCAAACGATTCACCCATTCGTCGGATACCACAATCAACTCCTATTCCGATTGCCATGCGACGAGGGCAGCACCGCTCAAGGCTAAGATACACCCCAGCACCCGTTGCCATGAGACTTCTCTTGGTGTGGTTCCGAGGAGGCCGAAGTTATCGATAATCAAGGCTCCGACCAGTTGCCCACCAACGATTAACACAAGGGTAATTGTCACCTGCAATTTTGCTGCTGCGATTACTGAGGTCGCCACGTAGATAACACCGAGGAGTCCGCCGATCCACATCCACCATGGGCCGGAAGTTAGTTTTTCTTTATCGGGTAACTCATCCCCTTTGAAGAGACAAATCAGGATTGTGCCAATCGTTCCAACGGTAAAGGAAATCAACACTGCATAGAAGGGCTTATCGATCTGGATGCCGAGCTTACGATTCACCGCAGTCTGAGCCGCCACAACAATCCCCGAAATCAACACAACAATACAAAGCGAGAGGGTATTCATCAAAGGTTCCTTTAAGTTTAGGAAGAAGGCAGAAGTAAACCGCAAAGACGCAAAGACAGGTCTTCCGGTATCGTGAATTTGCCTGCAAGTCCCCATAGTTCGCCTAGCCCGCTCTTCGAGCAAGGGCTAGGCTATACGGGTGCGCCCTATCGGGCTTGGCCATCGCTTCGCTCGGCAAAACAAGGCAATTTTTGTTTTCGCTCGGTCGAGTCTTCGAGACAAAAGCCCGTTAGGGCGCACCCGTATAGCCTAGTCCTTGCTCGAAGAGCGGACTAGGCGAACTAGGCGATTCACGTGGGAATTCTCGGCATCCGACTAACTCCCTCTTTTCTCCTTCGTCTTCCCTTTGCGTGCCTTCTTTGCGTCTTTGCGGTTTTCTTCTGCCTTTTGTCTTCCATCTTTTTCATTGTAAAACCTCTACTCTCGTCATAACATATTATTACGGTGAGCTTTCGAGGATGAACAGCGAGGAGGGAATTCTAGCGGCTGGGCCAAACCCCAAAAACCATCTGGGACACGAACAATGACCGCACCCCGTTTTGTAATTGGTATTGACCTCGGCACGACGAACTGTGCCGTCGCTTATGTCGATACGGGTAAAGATAACCCGGTTTGCCAAAGTTTTGCGATTCCTCAAGTCGTGAAGCCCGGCCTTGTCGAAGAACGCGGACTGCTCCCTTCTTTTCTCTACCTTCCGAACCCCAACGAACAACCTGCCGGTGCGATGAACCTTCCGTGGAGTGAGGGTCGGGATTATGCCGTTGGTGAGTTTGCACGCGACTTTGGCGCACAGGTTCCAACGCGATTGGTTGCCAGTGCCAAGTCTTGGTTGTGTCATCCGGGGGTGGATCGTCGTGGGGCGATTCTGCCCTATCGTGCTGACGAGTTAGGGCGTAAGGTTTCTCCTCTCGATGCCAGCACACGTTACCTCAAACACTTGGCCGAAGCATGGAACTTCGTGATGGCGAAGGATGTCCCTGCCCATCGCCTTGAATTGCAAGATATTATCCTCACGGTTCCGGCATCGTTCGATGCCGTGGCGCGAGAACTCACGGTCGAAGCGGCTCGTGCTGCGGGGTTCGAGCATCTGACCCTTTTGGAAGAACCGCAAGCCGCCTTCTACGCATGGCTTGATAATCGGGGCGAGCAATGGCGTGGTGAAGTTCGCGTCGGCGATTTGGTTCTGGTGGCAGACGTGGGCGGAGGAACAACGGACTTCACGTTGATCGAAGTTTCTTCCGATACGGGTAACC
>VYLT01000252.1_pt1 | contig 13285 bp, 11 predicted proteins | sample 5114261 | NCBI WGS metagenome assembly VYLT01 (sample SAMN12291815, study PRJNA351875) | freshwater metagenome | isolation source: freshwater lake | place: USA: Michigan, Little Long Lake | collected 2011-07-12 | reverse complement strand
TGTGCGGAGTACATCACGGTTTGACCCGAAGGGACTTCATCAATCGAATCGACAAAGACGACGCCGAGTTTTTTGAAGCGTTCCACGACGGGTCGATTGTGGACAATTTCGTGATAGACATAGATCGGGGTGCCAAATGCCTTCAAAGCTGTTTCGAGAGCTTCGACTGCCATGTTCACCCCCGCACAGAAACCGCGTGGATTTGCCAAAATAACGTGCATGGTTACCAACATCCTTGGGGCAAAAAAAAGAGTGAGAGCAACACCCTACTGTTATTAGTAAGGGGTTACTCTCACCCGTTCAAGCATTGTGGAAGAGATTCTTATTTGAACTTAACGTCGCTGACGGTGATGACCATCTTGTCGCCGTCTTTCTTGACGGTTCCGGTGACGGTCCCTTCTTTGGCAGCCTTGCAAACTTCTTTGTGGTGCTTCTTGTCAGCAGCCGCATCGAACCAGTACACTTTGTCGCCAGCTTTCACAACGGTGGCACATTTGTCGGACTTGCCCAAGTCGCACTTAGCACAAGTGACCGAACCTTTGATCTCTTCTTTCTTCTCTTTGTCTTCAGCGCTAATGGTGAAGACCAACCCTGCAACAATGGCAAGGGCTGCAAACATACGTAGCATAATGAGGAACCTCCAAATGGGTAATTTAGACGGATCAACACAGCGTCGCCCGCCTCTCCGGGAATCCGAAGTAAGGGAAGTATACGCAAGTCTTTTGATGATGCAATAGGATTTATGAAGAAACCAAACCGGCTTGCGTTTACTTCTTCTCGTTGATCTCGACGATACCCACGTCGATGTATTGCCCGCCCGCAGCGTTCTTGGCTTTTACGGCGATTGTGATATTCCCCTTTTTCAATTCTTTCAGGGCAGCCGGGGAAATGGGAACTTCGATGTAATTGATGGTGTAACCCGGCAGACTTGCGGCAAGCACACCGTTGATATACACTTCGCCATCTTCATCGCAATGGACTCGCAAATAAAGCTCGCCTGTTGGGGTGTCCTTTAATTCAAACGTGCGTCGGAGCCAGATTTCTTTGTCCGTCCACACGGTGTTAATCACGGCGCCCGGTGTTCCGTTGCTGCCGAAACCCCCTTTACCTTCCTTCCACTTGTCGTCTTTGAAGTCGGGCTTAATCCAATCGTCGGCGGGTTTTTCGAGCGTGTATTTCCAAGTTCGACCTTGCTTAAATGAAGTTTCAAGCAATTCCTTCCATTCTGGAAGGGGGCCGAAGAGAGCTTTGTGCCACTTCGCAGTCTCGGCAACGTCGAATTTAATGATCTCGCGGTCGTAGGTCATTAAACCGTTGATCTCAACTTCGACATCGGTCGTTTGGGTGTATACCGCAGCTCCTAACCCTTTTTCAATCAACGGATGCAATCGTCGCATGAGGGTACGATAATTCGTGCGAAGTTCCTCAGTGGTCTTGTAGGTTTTGTAACCCCAGTTCCCTTGATCTTTCCATAAATGGTCTTTGATGGGTAAGCCCAACCCGCCAAACTCACCCAACACGCTGACCCGTTTTGTTTGCGTCGGGAACATGTCGGGTCCGGGGTAAGAGTGCATATCCTTCATATCGCCGTATCTGCGATCTTCCCATCCACTTGGCCCGTTGACAAGACGGGTTTTATCGTATTCTTTCGTCCATTTGAGGGTCGCATTGGTGTCGTGTTGGCCCCACCCTTCGTTGAATGGAACCCAACAGTAAATACAGGGGAAGAATTGCAAGTGGTCGATCATTGCTTTGAGTTCAGCACGAAATTGCTTTTTCTCGTCGTCGGTGAATTCGGCGTCGGCGTCGGTTTTTGCACCCGGTCCAACAAAGTGCTTTTTCGTGCGATTGATGGCACTGGGCATATCTTGCCAAACGAGCATTCCGAGTCGGTCGCAATCGTAATAGAAACGGGCCGGTTCGACCTTAATATGTTTGCGGAGCATGTTGAAGCCGAGCTTCTTAAGCACCTCCACATCGTAACGCATGGCATCTTCGGAAGGAGGAGTGAGTAACCCGTCCGGCCACCAACCTTGATCCAACGGCCCGAATTGGAAGAGGGGTTTGTTATTCAGTAACAGGCGTGCGATTCCTTTCTCATCGGCGGCAAAAGAAACCTTCCGCATTGCAAAATAGGTTTTTACTTTATCGACATCCGCAAGCGCCCGCCCGCCACCCCAAACATCAACGGTGACCTCGTAGAGGTAGGGGTTATCGGGTGTCCAGAGTTTCGGGTCGGGAACCTTAAAGCGATTGCTATTTCGTTCGACCTTCGCCATATTCTTGCCATCTTTATCGAGAAGGGAGACAATTTGAATACGTCCTTCGGCTTCGACTATCACCTCGACCTCGCCTTTGTCGATGTCAGGGATAAAGCGAACGGATTTGATCCACGGGTTACGAAAACCATCGCTGACAGGTTCCATCCACACCGTTTGCCAAATGCCGGAAACGGGGGTGTACCAAATACCTTCCGGCTTCGAGAGTTGCTTGCCGAGTGGTTGCGAACCTTTTTCGGTTGGGTCCCACACTTTAACGACGAGTTCACCTTTGCCGTCTTTGAGTTCACCTGTGATATTGAAATAAAAGGGATCGAATCCCCCTTTGTGTTCGCCGACCTTCTTGCCGTTTACGTAAACCGTTGTTTCCCAATCGACGGCCCCGAAATGCAGAAGCACGTTCCGATTCTTCCAAGCACTCGCATCGATATCGCGCCGATACCAAAGTTCTTGCTCCTCGGTTGGGTGTTTACCGACGCCACTCAAAGCCGATTCAATCGGGAATGGAACCAAAATTTTCCCATCCCACTTGGTCGGTTGAGCATCCCCTTTCTTGGTGATTGCATAGTCCCAAAGACCGTTGAGATTTTTCCAATCGGGTCGAACCATCTGCGGGCGTGGGTATTCGTTCCACGGGGTCTTTTCGGGAGTAATAACTTTCCCCCACTTGGTCATTAACGGGGTTGCAGCAGGCTTCCACTCTTGAGCAAAAACGGGAAACGTGCAAAACAAAAAAACGGGCACAAGCCGGAAGAGGAACGACATAAAACCCCCAAATGAGATTTGGCGAACCGGCGACTTCAGTCGCCGGATAAATTGCAACAAAACCCGGCGACTGAACAGTAGTTTCAACAACAGCGACCCCGTTATAAAGCATTATGGTATAAGATTTTGAGGCGATGTCTTTCCCCTCTCCCTCAAGGGGAGAGGGGAAAGACATCGCCAAACCCCGCTTTTTCTCGGTGTTTTCGAGCGTTGAAACTACTGTGAAGTCGCCGGTTCGCCTTTTCTATCTTAGCCCGCTTCGTTCCGGTTGTATTTGCTCTTGAGGGTGAGGCTGACCAGATCGTTCAGACTTCCCGAGCGAAACCCGCCTAAATCGAGCGTAACAAATTTGAAACCGATTTCCTTTAAGGTCAGGTTGACCCGTTGGGCAATCTCCCCACTGGCAAAGTGTGACACACTTTCGACGGGTACTTCGATGCGTGCCAAATCCCCTTCGTGGTATCGCACACGGCAATCGTGCAACCCTAATTCTCGCAAGAATGTCTCTGCTTGTTCGATTCGCAAAGTTCTTTCAGGAGTAACGGCAAGGCCCGGTGCAAGCCGGCTTGAGAGACACGGTGAGGCAGGCTTATCGGAAACGGGTAGATTCCATAATCGGGCAAGCTCGCGTATTTCGCCTTTGCGAAAACCCAATTCTTGCAACGGGTGACGCACACCCCTTTCCGCAGCCGCTGTGAGACCCGGTCGATAGTCGCCTAAATCATCCACGTTTGCCCCGCTACAAATTACTTCGAGTTCGTACTTCGGAAGCAACGGCAAAAGGGTATCGTAAAGGTTGCTCTTGCAATAGTAACAGCGATCCCCTTGATTACGCAGGTAGTTTTCGTCGGTAAATTCCGAAGTTTGAATAACCTCATGCCGAATGTCGATTTGTTTGGCGATAGCTTTGGCATCCTCTAAATCCCGCCGAGCGACACTCGGACTATCGGCAGTAAATGCAATCGCTTTTTCGCCAAGAGCAAGGAAAGAGGCTTTCGCCACGACCGCAGAATCGACGCCACCGCTTAACGCCACCGCAACCCCTCGCAAGGATTGGAGCAGGGAGACTAACGCATCGGCACGTTCAGGAAGAGAGGTATTCACAAAGGATATTATCTGAAATTTGTCGTCGAGGAAAAGTGACCCCGTAGAGCTTCTGCAACTTCCATCGCATTGCACGGCCTTTGTGTTGCATTTTCCGAAAGACAATCTTGCAACACCTTTGGAAAATTCGGGTCACTCCGACCTTGATAAATCTCCCCTGTGAACACATGGAATAACACCGATCCTAACGTATAAATATCCGTTGATGGGTTGGTTACGCCCGTTGCAAGTTGTTCAGGGGCCATGTAGGGACGGGTTCCACAAACGAGCCCCATGTGCGCCGATTCGTTGAAGAAACGGGCAAAACCGAAATCGACCAATACGCACTCGCCAGTCTCTTGAACAATCACATTGGCGGGTGAAATATCCCCATGCACAATCCCTGCCGTGTGCATCGTGTGCAATGCCTCGGCAAGTTGAAGGCCAACCCTGCAAATAAAGCTCACATCGCCCTTTGGAAAATGCGATAGGGGGTGACCTTCGACCCAATCCATCACAAGGAATATCCCGCCGTTAGGGGTCGTTCCCCAGCCTCGGTGTTGCACCAAGTGCGGATGTTGTAACCGCGATGCAATCTGAGCCTCTTGCAGAATCTGCCTCACCGCAAGTTGGTTCGACCAGAAACGCCGTTGCAGATATTTCACCGCAACGGGTTGCGCCCGAGGCGATAACAACGCCCGGAAGACCTTCGCAAAGGTTCCTTGACCTAAAAACTCTTCCAACACCAGATCGGAATAGGCGACCCGTTGCAAGGGATGATGTTGGCTGTGTTCTTCTCGCAGACGTTGCAAAAGCCGGTAAATCGTTCGTTCGGAAATATCGAGTTGCTGGGCGATCTCTCCTTGTGTGTGACCTTCGAGAAGTAGTTGAATTGTTTCCCATTCGCGTTCGGAAAGAGAAGTCAAACGTGTCTGAAGCCATGCGATTTCGGAAGAAATTTCCGGAGCCGGATTCATCGGAATATCAAAACTGTTTCCCGTTTCGCGTCGAATATCCCGCCGTTGCGAAAGGTCCCGCTGACGTTGAGCATGAATCTTGCGGGCTAAGATCGTCACCAGAATCGGCCAAAGATCGTCGCTTTCTGGGGCCTGAATTTGGTTGCGTCGTACCCCGTCGAAGAAGCTCCCCCACGTTGAGCCGACTACGTCTTGCGGATCGATCCGTGCCGACGTTCCAATCTGACGACTTGCAAACCCCAAAAGCCGATGCTCAAAGCGACTCACAAGGGTCGTTGCAGCCGGTTCGCTTCCGAGAAGCCAATCGTTCAGGCAATCGCGGTTAGAAGGTTCCATTTAGAAAATTCTCAAAAACGATGTCCGACCTTTCACGGGAATTCGCATTGACAGGGTATCGCCCGAAAATGTTCAAGGAGTTTTTATGTCAATGGTCGTAACCGAACCGTGCCACAATTGTAAGTATACCGATTGCGTCGTGATCTGCCCGACCGAGTGTTTCCGCGAAGGCGAGACAATGCTGTACATCGATCCCGATGATTGCATTGATTGCGGAGCGTGTATTTCGGAGTGTCCCGTCTCTGCAATCTATCACGAAAGCGACGTACCCGAAAAGTGGAACCACTACATCGAGCTTAACCGCAGGATGTCGAAGGTTCTGCCGCAAATCACCGAACGCAAACCGAGGCTCGCCGACGATTAAACGGGGATGCAAAATAGAACTCGTTGAGGCGACGTTTTCTTTCCTGTTGGCCTAATCCAGAATAATCACAAGGGTTTCTTGCACGTTGTTCACGATATGCGTGTGCGGAAATTGTTCGAGTTCCTCGCGGATATTCGCACCGGTTGTGACGCCGATGTTTAGCCCGCACTTCGCGTTGTGACCTTCACCCAGATCGGAGATTGTGTCACCGATTTTGGCAATCTCGGCGGGATTCTCGATACCCAATCGGCGTTGCAGTTCGTGAATCATATCAGGGTGCGGGCGACCTTGTCCCACTTCGTCTGAGGTGACACTTGCATCGATTACTTCTGGTGTCGTCCACTTGAGGCGAGTCAAAATCGTATCGGTAATGCTACGAGTAAAACCGGTGTTGAGTGCAACGAGAATCCCCCGACTTCGAAGGGTGCGAAACACCTCTTGGGCGCCGGGAATTTCCAACACCTCCCCCGTGCGATAAAATTCGACCATCGTTTGAACGAAGTCGTCGTGCATTTGCTGGATGGTTTCGTCGGAACGGATCAGGTTTGCCCGTTGAAGGAGTTGCCGAAGGGCATCGATTTTTCGCAACCCCATAACGGCATCGATCCACGCTGAGGGTACCGAAATCTCGTATTTTTCAAGGGTTTCTCGAAAGGCGCTATTGACGCCATCGTTATCGAGAACGGTTGTCCCCGCCATATCAAACACTGCTAATCGAATCACGTTTTTTCTCCTAACCATTCTTGAACAACACGCTCGGCAAGGCCAAAGGAAAGGGTCATCCCTGCCCCGCCGAGACCAATTACGCCTCGTACATTCGGGGTACACTCGATCACGGTAAAGGGCTTGGTCGGGTGCTTGGCATAGATGCCGTGCCACTTGGCTGCAATCTCCAGATTGGGGATTTGCACGAACGTTTGCAGATATTTCAGAACCAACTCATCAAGGTAGGGTTTATCGAACGGCTCGATAGCGTTGCCGTATTCGTGGGTATCACCAACCACGATTTCGCCCGACCCGTTTTGCGATGCCATAACGTGTATGCCGTAGCGGTGATATTCGGGATATTCCCGATCCAATCGCTCGATGAGTTTTGGCAAACTCGGACAGGTGCTGAACGCCCGATAGTGACGAAGGGTCAACCCCGCTGCGAGCATTGTCTTGAGTTCAAACGATTGCCCGAATGCTTGCGAACGCATCATCTGTAGCTTGCAGGGAACCAAACCCGTATTCGCAAAGTGTTCGGGAAAGAGGTCTCGAAAATCGGTTCCGGTTGCAATCAAAAGGCGTTTCGCTTCCCAACGTCCTCGGGTTGTTTTAACGATCTGATCTTCGTAACCAAGTACACCCGTATCGAAAGCAAAATCGACGCCGTATTTTTCGTGCAAGTAACGCGGAAGCTGACGAATCGCCTCACGCGGATCGACAGTCATTTCGGTGGGACTGAAGAAACCGAGTTGCAACCCGTTGGGATTGATGGCAGGAAAACGGCTGAGGACTTCGTGCGACGAGAGAAGCTCGAAGGGAATGCCTGCCCCTTTTGCGGACTCGCCAAACTCCGTGAGAACAGCAGCTTCATCGTCGTGATAAGCAACGTGCAAGCTCCCACACGGGGAATGCCAAATGCCCGCTTGTAGCAGGACATCCTCCCACAAATCTCGACTGCGACGGGCGAGGGTGTACATATCCCCTAGAGGTTGACCAACGGGCCAAATCATCCCAAAATTGCGAACGGAAGCCCCTTGTGCAATGGGTTGTTTCTCGAACACAACCACACGAAGGCCCCGTTTAGCAAACTCGTTGGCATGTGCGAGACCTATCACCCCTGCACCAACAATTGCGACATCGTAACTCACAAGCTGATCTCCTCAACGGTTAGGCATTGTTCCAAAAGGGGACGATAACTTTCGAGGGGTGGCACTTCGGCATCTGGGATTTTCGCAAGGTCGTCCCAAAGGCGTAACTCGACTGCTTCACGATAAAAGGGTTCTGCTTCAAATCGCTCGATCTCATCGGCGTTCATCAAACCCCCTTGCAGTTCAAGGCTATTGCGAGAGGTTTCCGAAAGGCTTTCGAGATACTCTGGGGTTGTTGTGCAAAGGTATCGTTTCGCAGAAACGTGCAGTCGGATCGGGTCACACACACTGGCAGGAAAATGATGTTCAAGCATTGCGGAACCGCGTGTTTCGTGGTGATCGTCCAATCTTTGTGCGGTGAAATCTTCCGGTAAATCGTGGAGTAAATGGCCGTAATCGTGCAACAACGCTGCAATAACCAATTCCGGCGACGCCCCACCCGAACGGGCTAAATGGGCTGTTTGCAAAGCGTGTTCGAGTTCGGTAATCACCTCGCCAGCGTACAGCCCGCCTCCTTTTTGAGATAATCGCTCGATAATCTGATTAATGATATTCATAGTGCTAATTCCATGCTATAACGGGTCGAATGGCGACTCTTTTTCCGCGTAGGGTTTGGGCCGTTCGGAAAGCGGTTTCGGTTTCTTCGAGGGGGTATTCTGGACCGACAAGGGATTCAAACGGATAACGATTCTGGTGGGCTTCCAGAAAGGACAGGGCCGTGCGAAGGTCTAACGGGTGGTAGTTGTGCATACCCGTCACACTCACACATTTTCGAACGATCTTTTCCGGATCGAGACCTTTTCCTTGCACGGGGCTAACCGTCCCTGCCAAGATCAATTGCCCGCCGATCCGCACCAATTCAACCGAGTTGGCAACGGAAGCTGCGACCCCTGCAAGCTCCAAAACAAGATCAACCCCATACCCGTGCGTGAGACCTTTCGCTTTCTCAAGCCAGTCGGAATAGTTCGGGTTCAGGGTATGCGTTGCTCCAAATCGTTTCGCTTGTTCGCGGCACGATTCATCGGGATCGCAGGCAATAATCTGAGGAATACCCAGAGCATTGAACATTGCACAGGCAATCAGACCCAATAACCCTGCCCCCATAATTCCAACCGAAGTGTAACCCGTTTTGGCAACCCGTAACAGTGCTGCTACCGTTGCGGTGGAACAATTGGCAGGAGCTGCAATACGGTCGCTAAGGTTGTCGGAAAGCCGGTAAACGACGGTGTTTGGTGCAAGTATTAGGGTATCGGCTAACCCGCCACCGTTGGGAGTGTGTGGGGTCGTTTGTGTGTGCCCGTACTTTTTGAGGGAGACACATTTCTGCGGAAGGTCGTTTTCGCAGAAAAAGCAATCGCGACAACCGACAACCACTGCCCAAGTAATCCTATCGCCGATGTTCAAGGGTTGACCGGTTGCGTCAACTCTCAAGGCATCTTGTCCAAACTCGGATATTCTGCCGACGATCTCATGTCCGAGTATCAGGGGAGTCGGTTCGGTTCTGGCGCCTGTGTACGTGTGCAAATCGCTTCGACAGAGCGTGCAATAGGTCACATCGACCCGTATTTCTGTCCCGATGGGTTTGGGTGTTGGAGTTTCGACAAGCTCCAACGGTTTCCCGACCCCGTGAAAGAGAATACTCCGTGCCATTTAATTTGCACTCCCCGACCCGACAAGCTCAGACGTGGCTTGGACGGGTTTCGCTTGGGTGCGTTCGTGGGTCGCAAAGTAACGCCAGCAACCACCGATGAGGAGAATCGAAATCACCGCACAGCCCCAGTTGATGGCAAGATAAAACCCTGCGAATTCGTTGGCACTGCTTCCGAAATTCTTGGCCAGCATTACCGCAACGTAACCGAGATAGCCAACGGCATCGGCCAAGTACATCAGGTATCCTAAGTTTCCTCGGTCGCGTGTCATCGCAATCAATCGCTCGAAGATCGTTGTATGCACCGCAATATACGGCAGGTATAAGCCAAGCCCGTTCAGCACCATAAACCCAAACGGGCTAACCACACCCGTTACCCAAAGGGTATTGCCCAACAGCAATAAGAGTATGCCAAACAGTGAGATTCCCAGCGAGACGAAAAAGGCCAAACGATTATTCTTGATGAACACGACCGAGCCACATAAGACCATCACCCCGAAAGCTACAACGAGTTCCGAATAGGTGAATATCTCCGGTTTGACCGTAGCACCGAGTGTCTTCCAAATTTCAGGGGCAAAGTCGGCCCTCATACTTCGCAGGATCGTGACGAGGGTGTAAGAAGTAATCAGTAGAATCAGGCCGATGCCGTACCGATGAAAAAAATCGCGGCGTGATCGCGAGTCCATCGTGGTACGTTCGGAACGTGCGACAATATCGGCATGGTTCGGCAAAGGAATTTGCGAGAGCATCCAGACAAACACAAGGAAGAACGGGAAGAAAATACCCCCTGCCAGAGCGGGCATCCAATCTTCGGGAACCCCTTGATCTAACAGGTATTTGCCAACCGATTTTACAACCCCATCTGCCGTAATGAAACTAATACACAACGCTGCCGTAAGTAACTCGGTATGCCGACGCCCTTCTAAATATCGTAGCACCAACCCGAAGACCATCCCCAGAGGTAAGCCGTTTACAAAAAGCCAAACGAGATTCCACGGGCGTGCAGTAAACCCGAACAGGACAAGGCCCACTTCTGCAATAACCATGAACACGACAAGCAAGAGCGCACGCCGATTATTTGCCAACTCGGAAATCAGGCGAATGCCGACAAATTTGGAGAGCGCGTACCCCATCACTTGAGCCGTGACCAGAACGATTTTGAACTCGATACCAAGCCAAGAAGCTCCGGCATAATCGGCAGCCGTGAAGGGTTTGCGAAAGGCGTACATGCAAAAGTATGTGCCGAACGCCGCAACCATACACCAAAGGGAAAGAATAATCGGTTGTTGGAAATAACGCTGAAGTCGGGTCACCATCACACAGAAACCACCAAGTAAATGGTTACCCCCACAATTGAGATGAGTGAGTTCTACGGCGTCGGTGTGTCGATTAAGTGAAGAGGGTTTGAAGATCGAGTGAGAGTGAAGAGTTGCCGCTTGTGGTTGGAGCTATTTTTGGGAGTTTGTTGCACAGAAGAAAGTGCCGGAAAAAGGTATCGCCAAAACGGCTTAGTTTCTCAATACTTCTCCATATAAAATCCAGAAAGCCCGACACCAAACCTTTCAGAGGCCACTCCAATGGAAGAGATGATCCCGTTTCTGCGGATGATTGCAGAAAATCCCGACGATGATGCTCCTCGACTGGTGTTTGCCGATTGGCTTGACGAACACGACATGCCCGAACGAGCCGAGTTTATCCGCTTGCAAATCGAACTTGCACGAATGGACCCCAGCGACGAGGGCTACCCCGAAAAGACCGCACGAATGCGACGCTGCGGGATATTTACGACGAAAGGGGTACATCCTTTCTTTGACCATGTGCCGACAGAGAAAGTTCGGATTGCATTTAATCGGGGTTTTATTGAAACGATCAACACACAGAATGTCGAGAGAATTGATTCGTCTGGGTTTGATTTAATTCCGCTTCAATGTTTGCATCTCTTTGGCAATAGGCAAGACTCATTTACTCGATTTACTCAACTCAAGAAATTAAATTACACAAATTGGGGTTGGAACGAACTTTCGACAGAACATTTATTGCAATTATTTGGCCCTAAAGGATGTTTCAAAAATCTTGAGCAACTGGCAATTCGTCAACTTCGAGAAGACCCCGTTGCAGAAGGGGCTATTCCGCAATTCGATTTGCCGAAGTTACGCGAATTTCTGGTTTGGAGCCCTTCGTTTACTAGCCTCGGTGTACCAATTGTTAATACCGAAGATGACGAAGACGAAGAGTTTTATGATACCCCTCCGTGGAACGGGTTAGCGGAGTATATGCCTACCAATCTCATTCCTATAAATTGCCCGTTAGAGCGATATATTTGGCATTGCGACGACGATAGCGACGAATATGGCGATACGGATTGGGAGTGGCGTGGGCCGAGTATGGCACAACTCACGGCAAGTTTGAATCGCCCGTCTCTGCGAGAGGTCGAACTTTCGGTCTACTGGGACGATCACGAATCGGGCGGTGAAGGAATTAACGTCGCACCGTATGAACTTGCGCCGTTGCAACGATTTCCTCACGTTAATCGAATCAGTCTTCACCCGCAAGATTTGCACCTGTTACAGGCTGTTCCGAAAGGCCAACTCAAGAAATTACGCCTTTGGTCGAAGGACGGTGGCGAGATTGAAAATATCGTGCGGGGATTGCAATACTCAGCATGTTCTGATTTGGAATGGTTATATATTGAAACACGCGATTACGAGGCGTTAGAAAATCGTCTCAGACCAACGATTTTTTCGGAGTTGAAACACCTCGAAGTCTTTGGGATATTCTCTATCTTTGCCGATTGCGATATGCCAAAACTACAATCGCTGAGGGGTTCCATTTATTGGGATGAAATACAGGATCGAAACTGCCCGAATCTTCAACATTTATCACTCGCGATTGTTTCAGGAAATAACCACTTCGAGGAATTTGTTCTTTCTGATAATTTCCCGAACCTTACGACGCTTGCTATCACCGTTACTGACGAACTTCGTAAGACTCTCGACCTCGACCTGCTTGCAAAATGCCCACACATGCCTCATTTGAGTTTAATTCGCATGAGCTTCCCTGAATGCTATATCGCCCAAGAAGGTCAGTTGGTCCGATGCCGGGAAGATATTATTCCACTTGAAGAAGATATGTTCGACGAGATTTTCAACGACCGGATGTATTAACTGGTGAGGTGTGCTGAGCGATTCACCTCATCCATTACCGGATGATGTTTGCCAATTCTTGCAGCACTTCGCTGCTTGCGGTCACGGAGCGGGCGACCACTTGGAAGCCCCGTTGGGCCAAAATCAGACGGGAGAATTCAATCGAGATATCGACGTTTGAGGATTCGAGGGCACTTCCTTGAATCGTTCCGCGACCCCCTGAACCTGCGGGGCCGATAAGGGGTTCACCCGATGAAGGCGAAACACCGTAGTAGTTTTCACCTTGTCGAAGTAAACCGCCCTGATTGTTGAACACCGCGACGGCAAGTTGTGCGATTGGCAGTGTCCGACCGTTCGAGAATGTCCCTTGAATGATACCCCCTGCATCGACCGTCACGCCGGTGAGTACCCCTGCGCCGCGACCGTCTTGGGTCACCGCAGCGGCTGCCGATGCCGAACCGAATTGGGTTAAACCCGTTGGTTGACCGATTGTGCCGAGGTTCAAAGTCACACTTTGAGCAGTTGGAAGCGGGCTTGCACCGCTTGGGGTGAGTGTTGCGGTGATCGATGCGGGAGAAAGCAACAAGCCGTTATTATCGAAAGTCACCGAGGTCGAACTGAGAGCAACTGTACCCCCTGCCACTGTCCCGCTGACGCTGAAGGTATTCGTTGCGGTCTTGGTGAAGGTTAAGCTCAATGCTCGCGGAGTGCTTTGAGTATCGAAAATCTGGATCGATGTGCTGAAGGGGTCGCCGACTGCGGTCGAGGCCGAAAGGTTCCCTTGCAATTGCACATTAGTCGTAGCAACACCCGGAACCCCTGTCCCGAAGGGCA
>VYLT01000251.1_pt1 | contig 13295 bp, 14 predicted proteins | sample 5114261 | NCBI WGS metagenome assembly VYLT01 (sample SAMN12291815, study PRJNA351875) | freshwater metagenome | isolation source: freshwater lake | place: USA: Michigan, Little Long Lake | collected 2011-07-12 | reverse complement strand
GACCTGCATTGTACAGGCATGAACTGAACGAATAAATCGCACGTTGCGAAAAAGTCAGTCGAATAAAGGAGTCTCAATCATGTCAAAGTTCTATGCACTCATCGCCGGTTTGCTGCTCTCAGTCCTCGCAAGTCCTTCGGTTGCAGATGCCGGCACCTACGGGAAGTTTAACTTCAACCACAAGACCGGTTTTGGACATCGCCAATATACCTTCTTCTCGAAGAAGCATAACAGCAACCGCCATCACTTTGCGGTCTATCATCCTCGTCAGCCGAAGTTTGTGTTCTTCCACAATCCCCACACGAACCGTTTCTGGGGTCGCTACAACCTTGAGACCAGCAAGTACCAAATTCTGGCCGAAGCCGATCAACGCGAGAAGCTCGAAGATGTCGATGAGAAAACTTTCGGTCGTCCCGGTAACTTACCTTTGGAAGAAGAAGGTGGCGAACAAATGCCAGCCCCACCCGCACCCGAAAAGGTCGAACTCGAACAACCAGCCAAAGTGATTGTGATTGTGGTTCCGCAAACGCAACCGACTCTGCCCAAGTTCACGATCCCACAACAACCGATCCTTCCACCACTTCCGAAAACACCGACCCCGACCCGCCGTTGGTAAGATGAGTGGTGTTGGGCCTGAGTGCTAACACGATGAGGGGTTCGAGTTCCAAAACAACACTAACCTCGCAAATCGCGGTGCAATTCCCATAAATCGTTCGCCAGCTTTCGGACGTAGTCCACACCGAGAGGGCCTTTTTCAATTTGGTCGAGCCACCTTTTGGGGATGGCATCGACCCCTAAATGTGCCCCACACAAAGCACCCGTCATCGCCGCCAGTGTATCGGTATCGTCACCCAATCGGATAGCTCGTTCGACACAATCTTGATACGAATTCGGCGAGGCAGTGAAACAGGCAATGGATGTGACAACGGATCGATGAGCCGGTAGGCTGTTCCCCAAAAAACCAAAGGTGTGTTGCGGACGAAGTCGTTGGGCTGCCCGTAATTGCCACAGAAATTCTTCTTCGACGCAGTCACGTCGAAGCGTTCGGTAAAACACTTTTCTGTCTAACGGTGGTCCATTCGTTGCAAGAGCCACTGCGAGGGCGAGGAGTCTTGCCCCTTCGATTCCGAGGGGATGTCGATGGGTTGGTTTGGCAGAGGCGATGGCTTGTTCGGTGAGTTTGGCGTGATTGTGAGCGAACAATAAACCGACCGGAGCGACCCGCATGGCTGCCCCGTTCCCAAACGATCCGCCGGGGAAAAGTGTCTCTGCCAAGCGTTCGCAATCTTTGCCTTTTTTGGCTGCTTCTAAAAGTTGTCTTGCCCCTCGACCGTAACCCCTTTCGGGATCGTAATGTTTAACGAATCGATCCAAAAGGGTTTGCGGGTGTATCTCCCCGTGTGCCAAAAGGGTTTCGCTCACTCCGATCATCATGTGAGTATCGTCGGTGCAAAGAAGAGGGCCTTCGATTGGCCGTTCCAAAATATCGCGAACCTCGCCCGCATGCCAAAAAACAAAATCCGCAGGCAACCCCTCGAAGGGCGCACCTACCGCATCGCCTACCATAAGACCAAGCAGACAACCCTCGAACTGTTCTTTGGATATGATGGAGGACACTTCGCACCCCAAACCGACGCCAATAATGGTCAGAAAAAGAGAACGGCTGTCGAAAAACAACGAGAATCCAAGTTACGCCCGTTTATCAACACCTTAAGTTATTGTATCGATTGCACCGAAAAAATATCCACTACATTGAGACGCTGATCCTCAGAGTAACGATCTTCGGAAAGGGCACAAGATTCAAGGATGTCGTTGCTGACGGGGGTGGTATGCGGGAAGCGAGGCTCAGGTTTCCTGCGTTTGATTCTCTAAACTTGATTTGCGTTGTGATTATCCGCCTTCGGGTTCTGGGCCTTCGTCATCGGTCCAAGTCATGGAATCGCACTGTTCTTCGGTGAGAAAATCGCTGAGGTAATCTCGAAGCTCAATGCCGCTCTCGGATGTTGCTCCGGTGAAATCGGCATCGGTAAAATCGCAATCCTCAAAGAAAGCTCGTCGAAGGTCCGTTTTGTGGAAGGTTGCGTTTCTGAACGTGCAACGACGATAAATTGAAGCCCTCATATCACATCGCGAAAGGTCGGCTCCATCAAAATTGCAATCCTCAAAATCATTCCAACACATGAACGATTCCGTCAGGTCAGTTCCTGAATAATTCGTCCGTGTCAAATACGAGCGACAGAAGAAGAGTCGTGGAAGGGTCAGGTTGCTGAGGTCAAGGTCTTCGGTACCAGATCGAAAAAAACGCAAACAAAGCCATTGATCCTGCTCATCGTAGATACTTGGCATTCGCTCTGGTATCTTGGGGCTACCATCCTCTCGCCAGTGCAAATCCCGAGAGTAACCCAAACTCTTGAGATACAACCACGTTTCGGCCAGTGATCTTCGCATAGGTGTCAAGGATGATTGGTTTCGTCCAAAGTTACATAATCCCATTCAAATTGCAACCGAGAGGCATCGGGTAGACTCGGAAGTTTTTGCCCAGCACCTTGAGCGGCTTGAAGAGTATCGATAAGTTCTGTTAGCCGACTCTCAACATCTATCTCGTTGTAGTGTGAGACCAAACAAGCGATGAGTTTACCTTGTTCGACACGCGAATGCTTATCCGAGTACTCTAGCAATAATTCAGGAGCTTGTTGAGTAACCAATGCAATCACCTCTGCACCAGTTTCCATCGCTTGCTCGATTGTTACGCAGGTCTCACAGGTTTGTAAAAGGGTAACTCGCAGGCATGGTTGAACTCGGTGCAAATTTATCTCAATCGGTGGTCGGACAATCGAGCATGTCTCGAATTCTCCCCACGTATAGTTGGCCAACTCTTTTTCGATCTCTGGATCGTAATGTAATGTTGGAGTTAATGGTGGACGAACAATCGAGCGTGTTTCAAACTCTCCCCATGTAATTTCGTCGTCTTTCATAAATCGGCTCCTTCAAAAACTCGCAAATAGCATTCGCCGTTGGGTAATATCGTACCGTTCCACCGCAGTGTGAAAATATACATGCCCGGTCGAGGAAATGGAGCTTTCCTGAAGGTTACAGCATCCTCAACAACCGTCAATTCGTTTTCAAAATGAACCCGAAACGGATCGGTTCGCATCAGGGTGTAAGGTTCTCGGCGATTCGCTAAATCAACGGGTCGGTATTCTGCAGTGAGGTGATAATCACCTCGTCCGCTTGAGATTTGGTAGTAAAGAAAAAGGATATTTACTCCAAATCCTTTTTTCTTCCCGCGTTCCATGTATACATGGTACATTGGGCGTTTTATTTCCCACCAGCCGAGTTGCAAATCGGTCGAAGTTGGGGCCATGTTAACCGCAGCTTCTTTGCAAGGAAAAAATAACGTCACTTGTGGGATTGGTTGAAATTCGTCCATAGGCTACCCGTTTCGGTGTAGGGGGTACTTCTGGTATTATACGACAAAAGTGAGAATTTGATCCAGCGAAAAAAGGATTCCTTTTGAGACAACCATTTAGCCTAACCCATCCCTCGCTCATGTGCTGAATTCGGGTTTGCGTTTCGAGAGTTGGTTTTGCAAACGCTGTACGATGCTGGTGTGCATTTGCGACACACGCGATTCGCTTAAACGTAAGGTCGTGCCGATTTCTTTCATGGTCATCTCTTCGTAATAGTAGAGGATGACAATGAGCCGTTCGTTGCGGTTGAGGCCCTTTGTGACGAGGCGCATCAGGTCGCGGTTTTGCAAACGGTTGGTTGGGTCTTCGGCCTTTTTGTCTTCGAGGATATCGATCTCGCGGACATCTTTGTAGCTATCTGTCTCGAACCATTTCTTATTCAGCGAGACTACGCCAACGGCAGTGGCTTCGCCAATGAAAGAATCGATTTGGTCCAGAGGGATACCCAGACGTTCGGCAATTTCGTCGGGTCGTGGCGGGCGTCCCAAGCTGGCTTCGAGAGACTTGCGAGCCTCTTCAAACTTGGATGCTTTCGCACGCACTAGACGGGGTACCCAATCCATAGTGCGAAGCTCGTCGAGCATGGCCCCACGAATACGCGGTACACAGTAGGTCTCGAACTTGACGCCTCGATTTAAGTCGAATGCTTCGATAGCATCCATCAGCCCGAATGTGCCTGAGCTTATCAGGTCATCGAGTTCGACGCCATCGGGCAAGCGTGCCCAAATACGTTCTGCATTATATCGCACAAGAGGCAGATATCGTTCCACAAGCCGATTGCGGTATTGGATATCACCAGTCTCGCGATAATCTCGCCAAACTTGCATAATTTCTTCAGTTGATAACGCCATTCGGGCTTCCTCCCTGATGAGTGAAAGCACCGCAAAAAAAGAACTTCCTGAATTGAGAGTGATGACACAACCGACCTATCGACGATAGGATCAGTGTGTAATAGTGCCCCCAAACCCATCGAAGTACGCTTCCTTGCGGACTGCTTCGATCCCCCGTTTGTGGATGCTGTCAAAAACAGAATCCACCTTCTCAATCAGTATCGTTCGCTCACCCCCCGGTGATGAACAATTCTGCGCCAAAAACGCCAATTTCCCCGACCATCCCCCTAGCGCAGTCACGCCAGTTCTCAAGCCTCGTTTTTTTGCCTAAATTGCGCCATGCGCAAATCCTTCCCCAAGGATTGCAACCGTCACAATTTAAGCCCGAAACGTGGGCGTTTCGTGTGTGGCTCTGATAACGTCGTCTTCACAATAAATCCAGACTCATTTTGTAATTGATTGCAGTTTTTTCCGGAATTTCTCGGACAATTTGAAAAAACTTCCTTCAACATGGGATAGAGATTCACGACTAGATAAATGGGGTTTTGTTATGCGAGTGTTGGTCACGGGGGCGGGTGGGTTTCTCGGCTTCGAGATTGTAAAAATGCTAATCGCACGCGGACTAAATGTCCGTTCGATCTCAAGGCAATCGTACCCAAAATTACAATCGCTTGGGGTCGATCAAACCTCTGGCGATCTTGCAGATATTTCAAAGGTTCGTTCTGCCGTTAAAGGGTGCGATGTGGTCTTTCATGTTGCTGCCAAAGCAGGCATCTGGGGAAAGTGGAACGACTACTATTCATCTAATGTGGTCGGCACTCAAAATATCCTTGAAGCCTGTCGCAGTTGTCACACACCCAGACTGATATTTACCAGCTCCCCTTCGGTGACCTTTGCAGGGGTTGATCAAAACGGCGTAGGAAACAATGAGCCTTACCCGCAGAAGTTCCTTGCCTACTATCCCCATTCCAAAGCCCTTGCCGAGAAGCTCGTCCTCGAAGCTAACTCCGATTCGTTGCTCACGGTTGCACTGCGACCTCATCTTATATGGGGGCCGGGTGACCCTCACCTTGTTCCTCGTCTTGTGGAACGTGCGAAGAAAGGGAAGCTCAAGAAGATCGGTAAGGAAGATAAACTGGTCGATACCGTGTTCGTGGAAAACGCTGCCCTTGCCCATCTGTGTGCGTTGGACAGGTTGCAACACGGGGCATCGTGTGCAGGGAAAGCCTACTTCGTCACACAAGGGGAACCGGAACCTTTGTGGGTATTCATCAACAAAGTTTTATCCGTTTATGGATTACCCCCCGTGACGAAAAGTGTCCCCTCATGGTTGGCGGTGGGTGCAGGGGGTATCTTGGAGAGCGTATATTCCCTGTTGCGTTTGAAAGGTGAACCTCCGATGACGCGATTCGTTGCACGGCAACTTTCGACGGCTCATTGGTTTTCGCAAGAGAGCATTCGCAATGATTTAGGATACGTTCCAAAGGTCAGCACTGCGGAGGGACTCGAACGATTACGAAACTCGTTGGGTGTTGAGTGAGACAAACAATTCTCGAAGTTCGATGACAGGTGGCGGATCGAGTTCTACAGTCCCTAAAAACGAAAATCGTTCGTGTTCAAGGCGTTGGTAGATTCCAATCAGGATCACCTTTTCATCCGGCGAGAGATCGGGTAGTCCGCCGATCATCGTGATAGGATTACCCGCAACCTCTTTCGATTCGTGCTGTAGGTATCGGACAAAGAGTTTTGCTGCTTGATCGGGTGACGTTTGCGGTTGCAATCTATTCAGAAGCCATGCCCTATCGCAAACGTCTTGCACAACTACCGGAGGGGGTTTCTTCCAGAGCAAGTATGCAAGCGGTATTCCGATTGCAGGTGTTACAAGAAGGATGAGCCAAAAACTAAGCGAGTTTGCTTGTGTGGGCGTATTGGTCTTGGGGAGCCTTTCGATATCGGTGGCACCGCGTAGGGTATCTGGTCCGGGCGACGCCACACCGATGAAGGTATTCACCACCAACGATTGTGTAAATTCAAGGGTAATATCGGCATCGCCTTTTCGACGAATTTTGAGAGGAGCAATCGCAAGGGGAAGATCGCCCTCCATGAATGCTGCACATTCAAACTCATATTTCCAGATGATTGTCTGACCTTCTGAGGTTTGGGTTGGTGGAGATTTGCTCACACGCCAGAATACGCCCGATTCCGGCTTGAGGATTTTTTCCGGAAGTTGCACTTCAAGTCCGCTCGGTCCTTCAACCGTGAGCGTTAAGGTTACGGGATTCGCCATCCGCGATTTCTTGGTCGAAGTGCTTGCTTTAGCAATCACGGGTCGCTGTGGATCGCTGAGGTCACGCACTTCGATAGAATCTTGCGAGAAAACCTGAGCTACCGGCACAAGGAGCAAAAGGCAAAAACAGTAACGCAAAGACGCAAAGACGCAGAGACGCAGAGAAAACCAAAGGCAGGAGAAACAACAAAAAAACACAAGACCAAGAACTTTCTCTCTGTCTGCTTTGCGTCTTTGTGTCTTTGTGTCTTTGCGTTGATGGCTTTGGTTTTTCATGTGATTCGGCAGCCTATTCCATAAATTCGTGGGGGGAACGGCCAATCTTGACGATGCTACATGCTTGTATGACATTGAGGCCGAGCGATTTGGCTTTTTCGACCACCTCGGGATGATCGGCCCCCGGATTCAACCACAGTTCGCCGACCTGTGCTGGTGTGAGTTTTTCCAAGAAGTTGAGGGCAGGGTCTTTCGGCAGATAGACGCTGACTCGATCCAGTTTCTCGATAGGGATATCCGAAATCGCACGATAAACGGTAAGCCCTTCGACTTGGGTTTCCATCGGATGGACGGGGTAAACAGTCCACCCTTCAGCAAGGTGCGACCGGACACAGGCATTGGCAAACTTGGAGCGGTTGGAATTAGCCCCAATAACAGCAATCGTTGGCATAGAGCTTCTCGGAGTTCAAATTTAGAAAAGACGACGCTGGGCGTGCGAGTTTATTGTACCAACTTCAAAAGGGTTCTTTAGGAGTTCGTAAAGGGATAAGGGAGTTCGCTGGCAGAAATGCCAGATCAAAATGCCCGACGTTGGTACATCGAAAAAGAGGAAGTTAGCCAACGGGGCTGGGTGGTGGGGGTGGTGTAACCACGACCGGCACCGAACTGTGGATCGCTTCGTAAACTTCGCTCCGATGAACCGAAACTTCACGGGGTGCAACGATCCCTAAGCGGACCTTATCGCCCCGTACTTCGACCACTGTGATAACAATGTCATTGTTAATCACAATGCTTTCGTTTTTTTTCCTAGACAAGACCAACATGGTTTGGTATCCTTTCTCAAACATAACCCAAACGAGAATCGAACTCCTGCAAATTTCCGTTGGGTAATCCTGTTCGAGTATGGTGGGTTCCGAAACTTGCCAAGCCAAGTATTGGACGCTCAACGCCCAACATTGTTGACACAATTTCCAAAAACTTCCAACAATCTATTATACCTCACTTTATGTGAGGCCAAGAAGTAACTGGGCGCAGTTCTTCCCTATCTAGTACCGTAAACGGCTTTTTTTACCCCGTCAAGGGGTAGGCGATAAATTTTCCCTATTTTACCAAAGTTTTCCTATCCCCCTAAATCACGGACACTTAGGCAAAGGCCCATTAAAACTTTGCGATTTTGTCGATTATTCTGCTCCAGAAATTGAGAAATAACTGAAATAAAGTCGTTCTCGGGCAGTAATTACTCTTATTCAGTCCTACGATTGGTGTTGTAAATCCGAATTCTTTGGAATTTACCGTTTTTTCTTGATACAATAGTTTTGATAGCACCAAACCCTTTTTTACAAAATTGTCGCAGAAGACGAAAGTGTGTTTGGTCAGGCGCAAGAAAACTTGAGACTCCCGTTTCCAATTTTGTAGGCCGAAGGAAAAGGGAAACCAAAGTTACTCTGGGCCTCTCAAGAAAATTCATTCGCTTGTAAAAGAAAATCGGCCATCGAACATCGACAGGCTTTTCTAACAAGTTAGAATGAATGGAATTGATTTTGTGTAACTATCAGAACAACCCCTCGTGCGAATTGGTTTTCGCACAGTGTTCTGGATGCTCATTTACTAAAGGAGACATAACATGAGCGACGCATTGAGTTGGATTAGCCTCGCCGTCGGGATCGTGGCGGTCCTCCTGATCCTCGAAACCTTACTGCGAACCTTGTTTACCCACTGGGGAACCCCCCAAGGTAAATATCCCCACCGCACCTAAGCTCGACTGAACAACAAACGCCGGACGTCAGGACCAAAAACCTGACCAAAATGAAAATTTGTCGTCTTTGGGGCTGGTAGACCGCTTGTCTGCCGGCCTTCTTTTATTTACACTACCCCAAAGACAAGCCTAAATTGGGAGTGTTTGTACGGCTGGTGCTGGCCCCGGTCTTCAAAACCGGTGGGGGGTTTGAACAAAGCTCTCAGTGGGTTCGATTCCCATACATTCCCGTGTACATTTGTACAGTATATCGCTAAGTTTCGCAGAGTCTGGCGTAAAGTCTTTCTCTGCAACGTCTTCCGTTCCAGAATGCGATTCGCCACGATTCTCGGTTGGAAGCTGCTGCGCCTCTTTTTGCGTCTCAAATGCGCCTGATTTTGCGCCACCTTTTTGGGGCTCTGTTGGAACCCAATTTAAGGCTTCTTCAAAGGCCGTTTCTGTCGGGTCGATGTAATGCCTCAAGGCAACACTTGGGGTGTTCCCAAGCCACTTTGTCACCGTCGAGAGGGTGAACCGATTCGCAAGGTCGGACTCACACGAAGCCCTCAAGGAATGCCAGACCCGTGACCAAGGCTCGAACCCTGCCCGAATGATGATCTTGGCGAAGGTCGTCCGAAGATTAACCCCTCCCCACCCCATCGGGCCTTTGGCGCTATCCCGCATCTCCTCGGGAAAGAGGAACGGTGAACCTTCGGGGGTGACTTTGCGAACCGCCTCCAAGTGAGGGCGTAAGAGGGGGAAGATGGGAATCACCCGATGAGTCTTCCCTGAATCTTCAGTCTTGGGGCTTGGGACTGTCAACTTTCCTTTTTCCCAATCGACATGCGACCAATCCAACGAGAATGCTTCCGAGGGGATACGCAAGCCTGCGAATCGAGCCAATGCGACCAACAGCTTCCACCATTCGTTGGGGCAATGCTCAATGACCTTCTGGATTGTCTCGACCGGAACATGAACCCGACGCTCGGCAGGGTTGCTCAATCGTTGCCGAACGAAACGCCACGGGTTGACCTGAAGATGACCAAGTCGGACAGCATCCTCGAACATCTGGCGAGAGTGTCCCAAATGTTTATGGATCGAACTCGGTCGGAGTTGTCGCTCTCGCATCTGACTTCGGTAAGCTTCACCATCGGTGTGGGAAATGCTCACCAATGTGCGATCACCAAAAAGCCGTTTGAGTGCCTCGGCAGTCTGTGACCAAGCTCGCATCGATGTCGGTTTGAATCCTGCCGAGGTCTTGTCTTCAATCCAAGAGGTCACGAATTCCGTAACCGTGATGAGTTGCAGAGGTTCGACCAAAGCGACGTTCGAGAGTTTCTCTCGAAGGGCAGACGCAACCGTCGTTAGCCAGACTGCGGTATCGCGTGGAATGGGTTGGCCGTGAATCTTGGAGGAGAGTAACCCCTCGACATGACGGCAGATCGATTCCGCACTTTTGCGATCAATCTTGCCTAACCGAATCGTTTTTCGGTCACCGTTCGGATCAACGAATTGAATCCGACGTTTCCCTTTCGGGTCGTCAATAACAGAAGCCATCGTTCTATCTCCGTAAAGAGTTTGTATGAGAGTTTGTTTTCAGGGTCAGGAAAATCAATCGGGTAATCGTGGAATCTCTGGGAACAGAGGTTCTGTCTCCCAGAGGTTGTTGTTGTCGTTGTTCAAGACCGGTTCGTTGTTGGTTGTGACGCCGTCTACAGCGTCTACGCTGTCTACGTCTACGCTTTCAGAAGCGAGTGTGTCTACACCGTCTACGGTGTCTACAGTGTCTACGTCTACGCTTTTTGGCGTTGGTGGTGGTTTGGGTTCGCTGTCCCGATTGTTGGAATCTCGCGGGATTTCGCAGGGAGGTTCGGGGTCTGGGTCGATGGGGTTTTCTGGTGGATCAGGGTTCAAGATGAAGGTTCGTCGCTCTCCTTTAATCTCCCATGTTCCAAGTCCTTTTTGGACTAACTGATCCAACGCATTTTTCGCAGTTTCGGAGCTCTCCCTCAACCAACGGCATCCCAGACGTACCTCGCGTGGGGACAATTTGCCACCATGCTTTCGGATATGTGCGAGGAGTTTTTGCTCGTTCTTGTCAACACCAACAGAAACACCATCCAACATGGCGTAGATGCGTTCCGTTTCGTGCTTACACCACTCGATGAACCGAATCCCGACTTCGAGGCTATGCTCATCCACCTGCATTGGATTCACAGACAAGTCATCATTTGCGATCCGCACGCAATGAATGATGAGTGAGACCCGAAGCGGATATTCTTCGAGCTTTGACCATGCCGACGAAAGATCGTCCGATTCTTTCTCTTGATGTTCCAAATTGTGGAGGTTGTAGTAACGAATCCAGCGTTCCCTCGCTGAGGGCGTAAAGCCCAGATTGATCGGTTCGAGATCGAGATCATTTTCGTTTGCCCCCTTCTTCCGACAGAGTTTGCGGACAATGTTTTCCATCCTTTGTTTGTGTTTTTCTGAAAACTCGTCCTCGTGCCACTCACGCATGATCTTGTCGGGGTAGGTGAACAGGAATCGGGCTGCCATACCCGAATTCTTGTGCTCCGAGTCGAGAACCTTTTTGAGAAGTTCGGGTTGAATTCCTCCGGTGATCGAAAGAGCAGCTCGAGGAATTCGCAAACAAAGGTCGTTAGTTTTTCGATCAACCATCACTGGGCCAGCGTTGAAGGTCGTGAGAAAATTTGAAGCGTCAGCAGTGATCTTTCCCTTTCCTGCGTAACGATCAAAACTGCCGAACAGCCCCGATAGCTCGTCGCGGTGCAGGAGTAACCCGCGAGGATTCTCTGCAAGTTTCGCTGCGAGCGATTCAAAGGTAACATCAATGACCGAGTAACGTCCGAGTGTCGGTTTTTTGGGTTTGCTGGGTAAATCATCCGTTGATTTTGATTTCTTCCAGTCAGAAATCGATCTTTCGTAGACTTGAGAATCGGTTTGGTACTCCTCCAATTTCTGCGAGTAAATTTGAAAGGCCAAGTCCTCTTCATGTTCAAGAGACCTGATCCCTAACCGAAAAGCCGGAGACTTGGAAGTTCCTGATTGACCGACAATCATCGTCCACAGAATGGGTGGTACAAACCATTCTGATCGGACTTTGAGCCGCCGAGTGTTCCCGATACAAGCGCCCAACATCGTGAGGAGCGGTAAGAGAATGTAGGTCGGGTCACACATGAGCGACTTGGCCCCATCCCGAACAAAACTCCGAATCGGTTCGGGGAGAATGTCGAGGGGAAAAGGTCGGAAGGAGAGATCGGGTTTTGGGTCGGCTTGTGTTGGTTTCCAGATCGGTTTTTCTTCAATGAGTTTGAGCAGGTTGGCCCGAAGTGCTTCGGGTTCCACAGCATCGCCATGATTTTCAATCCAGTTGACAATGTCTCCCTTTTCGGGCAGATCGGGAAGTCGCACAACTTGAATTTGTGGGCGTGTGGTAAGCCCTTGAAGGATGTTGAGTACAGCTTCTGCGTATTCTTCTCCGGGCTCGTCGTTGTCGGGAAGGATAACCACTTTTTTCCCTGCAAGCGGTTGCCACGATGTGTGGTGAGGAGCACCCGATCCACCGAAGGAAGTCGTTGCCACGAATCCAAGACTCCCCGCAGCATCGGCAGCTTTCTCCCCTTCGGTGACGATGACGAGTTCGGCCCCTGCCAATTCTGGTAGGTGGTAGAGCGGACGAAAAGCAGGCATCCCGATGGGTCTCCACCGTCCATCGATCAAGCTAACCGGACGGAAGGTTTTCGTAGGTTTCGTCTCCCAACGAACAGCCCATCCGACAATCATCCCGTCGATGTTGTGGTAGTCCCACTTTGCGGAGTGTTGCCCCAGAGTCCGTTCGTGGACTTGCAAAGCCTTCTCGGGTGTATCGAAGCCTTTGGTTTTCTTGGTATTTTCAAAGCCGAAGTTTGGTTCCTTATTCATCGTGCGCTCGTTCTTTCTCGCAAAGAGTTCAGAGGGTTTCAGGTCAATGGCATTGGTGATCGATTCAATCGAGCATCCTGTGAAGCAGTGAAGCAAAACATGCCCCTCGTCTGTTTCGTTGATGCTCAGGCTTGGGTTGTGATCGTTGTGGGCAGGACAAAGGGCGACCCAACCCGAGCCACTCTTGCGAGTGCATTTGAGTCGGGACAGAACTTTTTCAAGCGGGGACATTGTGATCCCCCTGAGTTTGAGCAGCTTGTTTGTTGAGCCAGTCGGTGAGGACTGCAACCGGATACAGGATCGATTGCCGTTTACCCGTACCCACACGAACACAAGGGATGTGACCCGATTTGGTCAGTTGCCAAAGCAACCGAGGAGAGATTTGAAGCGCCTTTGCAGCTTCTCGCGGTCGGAGTACAAGGGGAGGAAGATCAGAGTTCATCCTGGGTTACCTCAGCTCTCAAATCGCGAAATGCGATCCGGATAAGGTAAATCCCTCTATGGCAACCAAAGCCGGTAACCAAAAAGTGCAAAAGAATCGAAGCGTTTCGCAAAAGACCGTAGGATAATATTTGGAAAAATGAGGTAGCGGTAACCAGTTGGCAACCTGTTACCTGATGGCAAAGTCAACAAAAATTATTTATTCATCGCTATCATTAAAATCATCAGAGTTTTCGTATTTTTCTCCTCTTTCCTTTAGTCTTAGGAGTTACGCAGTTGACATTTTAAGAAACTTGCGCCGAGAGGAAAAGTAGGGTATAACTGATGTATGAACGCTGCGAAAGTGCAAGCCGAGGATTACATCCAATTTGTGC
>VYLT01000249.1_pt1 | contig 13316 bp, 9 predicted proteins | sample 5114261 | NCBI WGS metagenome assembly VYLT01 (sample SAMN12291815, study PRJNA351875) | freshwater metagenome | isolation source: freshwater lake | place: USA: Michigan, Little Long Lake | collected 2011-07-12 | reverse complement strand
TAACACTCAAAAGTGCCGGTTCTAACTGGGCTGACGTTGCAGAAGTGCCTGCATTTCAACTCATCCGCGAGTTGGAATTTACCGTTGGTTCACATACCTCGGATATAAGGAATTTTTTCACTCGATCTTTGAAGCACCTGACCGGGTTGGTTCTTCCATCGTCAGGAAAAGTTACTTCCGTAGGTTTGCCATTACTGGCGAAATTGAAAGATGGGCCTGTGTTAAAGCGATTTCAAGGATTGTATATAGATCAAGATAATAAATGGACTGAATTGCTCAATTCAACCGCGTTATCTCAACTGGAAGAGTTCCATCAGGGTGGGTTGTATGACCCAGTTGTGTATCACAAACTCAGCCAAGCACCGATGTCGAAAACCCTGTCAAAAATCTACATCACAGATTACCATGAAACGAACACCTACGATCAACTGGAATGGGGTCAGTTCGAGAAATTGCGTGACCTGACACTTTATTGTCGGTATTACGGAAAATGGATATCCTTATTTCTGAAAAAGCAAAACCTGCAAGGTTTGCACAGAACCATACTCAAAGGGGGTGGATTGCCTCCCGATATTCTCGATCACTTTATCGATACCGATGTGTCGATTGAATTGAACCTTGAAGAATATCCCGTTAAAAAGCTCTCTACCCTCCTGAGTTCAGCAGGGATGGAACGGGTCACCGCTCTTGTGATTCGACGCGATTTTCCGGACGAAGGCTATCAACTCCTTGAAGAAAATCCCCACGCTTGCAACATTGGTAAACTTGAGATTGCAGGGCGTGGCTACGAACCGATTCAAGAGTTGGAATTTGATAAGCTGATTTCCTGTAGCAAGTTTCAGAAGTTGATTTACTTACGAGTGGGTTTTCATGTCACGCTCGACCTCATCAAAAGAATCGTAGATTCGTCGCTTGCAGAATCGTTGCTCGGCACGTACCTCTCTATTGGTTACAGGCAAGAAGATATAGACAAAGTCGTCAAGATTTTGGAGACCCGACAGAACCTTATTTTCGGGGGCAGCTATTACGATTATCACGACTCCCGTTCCATAACAAATTGGCTTCGGTAGCCCGAATATAAAGACCGAGTAAAATAAATCGTCACTAATACCCCTGACCCCAGCATGCCGACTATGAACGATACCGATGCCTTCCTCCGAAAAATCCGCGAGAATCCCGATGACGATGCCCCTCGGCTTGTCTTCGCCGATTATCTTGATGAGCAGGCCCAGAGTTCTTCGGGTAAGGACGCGAAGGAGCAAGTGAAGTGGGCAGCCTTGATTCGCGCGCAGATTGCAGAGGAACGGGAGACTGTTGCGGATGTTAGTCTGTGGAATAAGTGGGCGGGTGTGGATCACTCGGATGATTGTAAAGCGGCGAAACAAATTCTTCCGAAGGGTTGCCGAAACCTGACACAGGATTGGGCAACGCGAGGGTTTTACGATGCACTTGAGGTGAATCTCACTAAACTTGTTCAACAAAGCCGAGTTCTTTTGGAATCAACAGCCCCTGTTCGGAGTTTTACACTTAATTTTAACGATCAACACTGGGAAAAGATTGCAGAAAATCCCGTTTTGGGATTGATACGCGAGTTAGATCTTTCCAATAACGATTTCATTAACGAAGAGGATTTTCGAGCTATTTGCAACGATTCGCAACTTCGACAACTCACGGAACTGGATATCACGACCTGGGAAAACGAAGACTCGGATCATTATCTTGAGACGTTGAAAGAGTGTGAGAATTTTCCCAACCTGCGACGTTTATATATCACATTTGACGAACCGATTGATTGTCGTGAATTACTTCAATCACCCGTTTGTGAGAAACTCGAAGTTTTTAATATCGATAACGAATCGATCCAATGTGCCGAGTTTCAAAGTCAAGCCTCGCTTGCAAAGACCCTAACGACCCTTTGGATTGATGACAGCGACGGAGTCCCCTCCAAGAAACCGAAATGGGGTCAATTTGAAAATCTCCAACAACTCGATCTCTGGGTAAATCAACAAAAGAATTGGGTAACGCCATTCCTGAAAAGCCAAAATCTGCAAAGCATCAAACACCTCGAACTGCGGGGAGATTATCTTCCAACCGATATTCTTTCGCATTTCGAGGAGGGTGATGAAGAACTTACACTCGAGTTGGAAAACCTTTCACAAGTGCAACTAAAAGCGATTCTCGGTTCGCCAACCATGGCTCGGGTAAAAGGTCTTGTGGTGGAGTGCGAAATTATCGGTTTCGCTCTTGAAATTCTCTCTAAGAACGAAGCGATCACCAACCTGCGGAGTTTGAAATTGAGATCCAATCAAGGACTCAAAAAACCGAATCCCTTTTTCAAAACCCTTTACAGCTCATCCGTCTTTGCAAACTTACTACACTTCGAGACCAACTGCTCATACCCTGTGACGAATTTGAAACAACTCGCAGAATCAGAGGTTGGTCAATCTTTGCGTGCGATCATTTGTGGTAGCCCGAACAAGGCCGCTAAATGGCAAGAGATTATGCGTGACACCAAGAACTTTCCGAATCTGGTTCACTTCTCGTTCTGGGTATTGGATTTTGATGATAATCTACTCGCCAAAGGTCGCAAGAAACTGAAACTAACGTGAGATAACAATGAACGATACTGAAGCCTTCCTCCGTAAGATTCGTGAAAACCCCGATGACGATGCCCCTCGGCTTGTCTTCGCCGATTATCTTGATGAGCAAGCCCTGAGTTCTTCGGGTAAGGACGCGAAAGATCAGGAGCGTTGGGCGAAGATTATTCGGGCACAGATTGCAGCAGAACGTGACAGCTACGCCGACGCCAGCTTCTGGAATAAATGGGAGGGGCTTGATTTATCCGTGCCGGGTAAACTGGCTCGGCAGATTGTGCCAAAGCCGTGTCGGGCTCAAATGGTCGGTTCGATCTCTCGCGGATTTTACGATCAAATCGACACCAGTGCAGGGCGACTTGCTCAGATTGGCGACTTGATTATGGAATCGGTTGCTCCCGTTCGGAAACTGGACCTGTCCCTTTTTGAAGAAGATTGGAGCCGCATTAAGGAGAATCCGGTTTTGGGATTGGTTCGAGAATTAGTGATCTCGAATTACGGCTTTTTCAACGAAAAGATTCTCAAGGGTATCTGCGAAGATTCGCAGCTTCAATCGTTGGCGGTGTTGCATCTTCCGACGTTGAATAGTTATGACTTCGATTGTTTGCCAACCTTGAAAAAGTGCAAGAATTTCCCTGCATTGAAAGAATTGATCGGCTCGTTTTTTGACCTCGACGATTACCGCGAATTCCTGAAATATCCCCTCACCTCCAAACTCGAAATGCTGGCAGGTAAAAATACCTCAGTGCAGTGTGCCGAATTATATAGCCACGCCCCACTCGCCAAAACGGTCACTTATATTGAAGTAGACGACGTGAAAGCCGACGCACCGAGTAAAACCACATGGGGCAAGTTTTCCAATCTCCAACGGCTTGGGCTTGAGATGACCGGCAAAAGAGATTGGGTTACTCCTTTCTTGGAAAGTCAGACGTTCCCGCACCTCACAAGGCTTGATCTTTGGGGTAAAACGCTGCCCGCCAATGTCCTTTCCTACTTCGAGTCTGGCGAAGGGGAACTTTTGCTTGTCTTGCACAAATTGAATCGCTCGCAACTCAATGGGATTCTCAGTTCGCCAACGATGAAGCGAGTGAAAGCAATTGAGATGGATGGCAAATCGGTCGAACACGGAATCGAGATTCTTTCGCAGAATGAATCGGCAACGAATCTTCGGAGTTTGAAAATCGAACCAGAAAACGGCATCAAGAAGCCAATCCCTTTTTTCAAATGTCTTGCCAAATCGCCCGTATTTGCAAACCTGCTCCATCTTGAAACGCCGATGTCATTCAACTACAGCTCACTCAAGCAGCTGGCAGAGTCCGCAATAGGGCAATCGTTACGGGCATTGATTACCGGTCGCCCTCAACTTACCGACAAATGGCAAGCCTTTCTACGCAGTTCCAAAAACTTCCCAGCACTTATGCACTTCTCGTTAGTCCGGCTCGAACTCGACGATAACCTCATTGCAAAAGGCCGCAAGAAGCTCAAAATTTAGCAAGGAACCCCATGAACGATTTAGACGCCTTCCTCCGTAAAATCCGCGAGAATCCCGACGACGATGCCCCTCGCCTTGTCTTCGCCGATTATCTCGACGAGCAATCGCATTGTTCGTCGGGAAAGGAAGCGAAGGAGCAAGCGAAGTGGGCAGCCCTGATTCGGGCGCAGATTGCGGAGGAACGAGAGAGTACTGCGGATCTGAGTTTGTGGAACAAGTGGGTAGGGCTTGATAACTCGAAGGATTTCAAACTCGCACAACAGATTGTGCCGAAGCCATTTCGTCAGAAATTGTATGGAATGTCACGAGGTTTCTACGACGATCTGGGGATTTCAGTTGAGACACTTGCTGCTCACAGTCAAAGTTTGCTTGACTCGGTTGCTCCGATGCGTCGGCTTGAAATTGATTTGTATGAATCCGATTGGAGTGCGATTGCGGGTAATCCAGTTTTGGGGCTCTTCCGGAGGCTTGACTTCACCTACAGCGAAGAAATCAGTGAGAGTAGTTTGGAGGCAATTTGTAGTGATACGCAACTTCAAAACTTGATCTCTTTAGATATCTCTACCATGGGCGGATATGAAGATGCAGATGCCTTTCTTGATATTCTGAAAGATTGTAAGAATTTTCCCAATTTACGCAGGTTGCAAACTTCATTTGAAGGATTGGGTGAATATCGGGAGATACTTCAATACCCTATCACTTCCGAACTCGAATTTTTTGAAGGACATGATGAGTCCGTTGGGTGTGCGGTACTCCAGAGCCAAGCAACACTTGCGAAAACGCTCACCTCATTGAGTATTAACGACCATGAGATTTCACCCTCGAAAAGATCGAAGTGGGGTGAATTTTCAAGTCTGCAAAAACTCGAACTTGGAGTTGGTAGCGAAATAGATTGGGTCACACCTTTTTTGAAAAGACAATCTTGGCAACACCTAACAGAACTTACCCTCAGCGGGAGAACCCTGCCCAAAGATGTTTTATCTCACTTTGAAAAGGGAGATGGTGAGTTGAAACTTGTGATTAACGTGCCAACCCGTCCTCAATTAGAAGGAATTCTCAGTTCGCCGATCATGGGACAGGTGAAAACCCTCAGAGTTTATACTGACCATATCGAGTATGTAGTTGAGCTCTTATCCCAAAACGAAATCATTACCAATCTGCGTAGTCTTGAAATCAATTGCTATGAGGGGATAAAAAAAACGATCCCATTTTTCAAAACCCTGAGCAAGTCACCCATGTTTGCAAGCTTGTTGCATCTCGAATCCAACTGCTCCTTCACTCTGAAGGGCCTGAAACAGCTTGCCGAAGAAGAGATCGGCCAATCTCTCCGCGCTCTTATCTGCGGTGGTCATAATCACACCGAAAAATGGCAAGAGTTCCTACGCGATACGAAGAATTTCCCGAACCTCGTTCACTTCTCGTATGTGGGACTAGAATTCGACGATAATCTCCTCGCCAAAGGTCGCAAGAAATTGAAACTCACGTGAGCCACTCCGATGCGTAAATCCATTTCCCTCAACTACGTTCACATTATTTTTGCGACGAAGTATCGGCAGCCGGTTTTGGAATCGTCTTGGCGTGGGGAGCTTTTCGAGATGATTGGTCGTGTGAGCAGGTCTTACGAGTGCGAGCCTTTGGCAGTGGGTGGGTATGACGACCATATTCACATTCTGGCGAATTTATCTCGGACGTTGGCAGCTGCGATGTATATCGGCCAAGTTAAAGCAGCTTCTTCGCAATGGATTACGAGCCACAAAACCAAGCCGAATGTTTTTTCGTTGGCAGAAGGGGTATGCTTTGTTTTCGGTGAGTCATTCGATAGTGCCCAATGTGGTTCGTTACATTCAGAATCAGGAAGCTCATCACGCGGAACACACATTCATCGAAGAACTCGATGATTTTGCAGAACGAGTTGGTCTGCAATGGGAATATGAAGATGACAGCGAGGACGATGACGACGAAATTTAGGGGGAGGTTCTGGCTTGACCTCGAGTCCGCGAAGTATCGCCCCGCCCCCACGCGCCGGATGTTTCACATCCGTCTTGGGACAGGCGGGGCTACTCGAGACGGGCTATCGCCCTCAGCATTTAGCGCCATTGAATTTCCCCAAAACATTCCGTTGTCGGATTGCCTGAAAATGCTTAGCCCGAGAGGGCGTCTCAAATAGCCCCGCCTGTCCCAAGACGGATGTGAAACATCCGGCGCGTGGGGGGCGGGGCGATACTTCGCGGACAACCCTTCGACGTTCCAATCGCGGGGCGGACTATGGGGTTACCTCTTCAACGTTTTCAAACGTGACGCGATACTTCAGGGGAACACCGGTCACTCACGTTCCCGGCTCGCTTTGTCTTCCTCGAATCCCGATGCCCGAACCCCGAATCCCGACATATGAAGGTCGCGTGAATTGGCATTTCTGATATCACCCCTACCCCTAAGCCTTGTTTGGGCCTATCATTCACCTACCAACCCAAAAACAGCACGTTTTGCGTTTCTTGTTCCTTTGGGTGTTTACTCGACCCCGGATCATTCAGAACAGATGGACTCCTTGACTCTCGACCTAGATCGGATCGCTACGGAATTTCGCCTTCAGAAGTCGCAGATCGAAAATGTGGTTTCTCTTTTGGACGAAGGGAACACCATTCCGTTTATCACTCGTTACCGCAAGGAACGCACGGGCGGGCTTGACGAAGAGGTTCTTCGTCGGCTGCAAACCCGTGTGACCGACCTGCGAGCGTTGAACGACCGGAAGACCACAATCCTCAAATCGATTGATCTTCAAGGCAAGCTCACAGACACGCTCAAGGCTCAGATTCTGGCTGCCGGTTCGATGAAGCGTTTGGAAGACCTTTATCTGCCGTTCAAACCCAAGAAGAAAACCCGTGCCAGCGACGCACGCGAGAAAGGGCTTGAACCTCTTGCGACTGCTATTTGGACTGCCGATCCCGTTGTTGCCGATCTTCCAACGTTTGTGCAAGGAATGATTGCGCCGGAAAAAGGTCTCAACACCATCGAAGAGATTTTGCAAGGGGCATCGGATATTCTGGCGGAAGACTTTTCGGAAATGGTTGATGTCCGAGCGGGTGTGCGTAATTCGATCTGGGCAACCGGTATGATGGTCTCGGTTCGTGCGACCGGCGAGAAACCTGCACCCGTCGAAGGAACAGAGGAAACACCTGCACCTACCACGCCCACACCCAAGAAGGGTAAGAAAGATGAGAAGGGGCCACACGAGTTCCGCGATTATTTCAACTTCAAAGAAGGGTTAAAGGAAATTCCACCGCACCGCATTCTGGCACTCAATCGGGGTGAGAAGGAATCGGTTCTCAAAGTCTCTATCGTTTGGGACGAACAAACGGTCGCAGCTGCTGCACGAACGGGACTCAAGACCCTCGACGGTCATCCACACCGGCAGTTTGTGGAGCTTGCTCTGGAAGATGGCCTCAAGCGTTTGTTATACCCCTCATTAGATACCGAGATTCGCAAAGAACTCAAAGACGAAGCCCTTCAATATGCGGTCGAGATTTTTGCTCGCAACCTGCGAAGTTTGCTACTTCAACCGCCGTTACGAGGAAAGCGTGTCCTTGCGGTTGATCCCGGCATTCGCACGGGTTGCAAGATTGCTGCCCTCGATGAACAAGGCGTTCTGCTTGAAGACACCGTGATCTATCCGCACGAACCGAAGAACGAAATTGCCGAAGCAAAGGCAACCCTTGCGGGTCTCATTCGCAAGCATCAACTCACGATGATTGCGATTGGTAACGGCACAGCTTGTCGAGAAACCGAAACCCTCGTTTCCGACCTGATTGCCGACCTCGAAAAGGGGGCCGATGGGCAATTCCCTCTCACCAACCTTGTTTACATTGTGGTGAACGAAGCCGGAGCTTCTGACTACTCTGCAAGCCCGATTGCCAAAGAAGAATTCCCCGACAAAGAAGCCACCGTTCGCGGGACTGTTTCGATTGGTCGGCGTTTGCAAGACCCTCTTGCCGAGTTGGTGAAGATCGATCCTCAGCACGTGGGTGTCGGGTTGTACCAACACGATGTGAAAGCCAATCAACTGAAAAGCTCGCTCGATCAGGTTGTTGAATCGTGCGTGAACGAAGTCGGCGTCGAACTCAATACCGCAAGTGCGCCGTTGTTGCGTTACGTTGCAGGGTTGAACGCTGCGGTCGCTTCGGACATTGTCAAATATCGGCAAGAGAATGGGCCTTTCCAAACCCGTGACGATATCAAGAAGGTCAAAGGGATTGGCGAAGCTCGATTCGTTCAGGCTGCTGGTTTCTTGCGATTGCCAAAGGGGAACGAACCTTTGGACAATACTTCGGTTCACCCTGAAAGTTACGACCTTGCACGCAAAATCTTGACCGAGATTTCCGTTCAACCAAGCGACCTTTTGAACCCCGAAGCCATTTCGGGAATCAAAGAGAAGTTGGGCGCATTGAACGCCGAAGAAGTGGCAACCCGTTTGGGTGCAGGCGTCCCAACGGTGCGTGATATTCTCGAAGCGTTGGGTAAACCCGGACGCGACCCACGCGACGACCGACCCGCACCCATCTTCAAGAAGGGTATCCTCAAACTCGAAGATCTTGTCGAAGGAATGCAGCTTCGCGGTACGGTGTTGAACGTCGTTCCGTTCGGTGCGTTCGTCGATATCGGCTTGAAGGAAACGGGATTGGTTCACATTAGCCGTCTTGCCAACCGATATTTGCGAAGCCCGCACGAAGTGGTTTCGGTCGGCGATGTTGTTACTGTGTGGGTTGTCGGCGTTGATAAAGAGTTGAACCGTGCCACGTTGACGATGCTTGAACCGGGAACCGAACAAAAGCCCGAACCAAGAGGCGAACGACCCCCACGCGGACAACGTCCCCCGCGAGGCGAAGGTCGCCCACCGAGAGGAGATCGTCCCCCACGCCAACCACGCGAGGGCGCACCTGTTGGTGAGGGGCAACCGCAAGGAGATCGACCTCCACAAGGCGAACGTCCACCACGACCTCCGCGAGGAGACAGGGGACCACGACCCCCGCGAGGAGATCGCCCACCACAAGGCGAGCGCCCACCACAAGAGGGCCGACCGCAAGGTGAAAGACCACAGGGAGAACGTTCAGAGGGTGGCCGACCCCCACGACCTCCCGGAACGGGTGGAGGCGGACGTCCATCGGGTGGAGATCGCGGACGCCCACAAGGTGAACGCGGAAGTCGCGGACCTTCACGACCGAACCCGAACTGGCGTAGCGGAAAGAAACCCGAAGCACCCAAACCGCCCGTCGAAGAGACACCCGCAGCAGAAACGCCAACGGAACCAACGAAACCCAAACCGCCCAAGAAGCTCAAGAAGGGTTTACCGTCTCTCGATCAATCGGCTATTAAAGGTGAACGCCCACTGAACTCTTTCGACGAACTCGCAGCGTTCTTCAAACAACGCGACGAACCCAAGCCACCGAAAGAAGGGGAATAGGGTTTTGCCTTCCCCTCGCCCCTTGAGGAAGAGGGGCAGGGGTGAGGGGGAAAGCTCTGTTGCTCCGGTGGAATAGAGCCGAAGCGGTAAAAGCCACGAGCCCCGAACGGTGGGCGACCTGTGAGGGGAGTTGATAGCGTTTCGGTTGCGATAGTGTTTACTCCGGTCACTTACGTTCCCGGCTCGTGGCTTTTCTGGTTACGCCCAAAAGTTGACCGGAGCAACGGAGCTTTACCTCGCCCCCTTGATTGCCTCTGTATGCTGTTAATAAGGGGTCTTTCCGACCCCAATTTTACTTAACGAGATTGAACAATGCCCCCAACCGGGCCAGATCAAAAGACTCCTGAAACGCCTCGCAAAGCATCTCCGCTTGTGGTTCTGTTGTTGCTTTTTGGGCTTGTCGGCTCCATCCTCTTTTTGGGTTTGGTTTACCTGTCCGGCACACCCAAAGGGATCGGCTATACCGACTTCCTCGAACTCTCGAAGAATGGCGAGATTGCCAAGTTCACCGTGAGCGGGAAGAACAAACTTTACGGCGAAGTTCGTAACCCAGACTCAACGCTTTCCAAGAAGCTCGATCTTCCTCGAGGTCGCTTTTCGGTCATCCTTCCGCAGATCGAAAACCAACCGGCTTTCTTGGCAGAACGTCTTACAGAAGATATGTTCGCCAATCAACAGGGTATCACCAATAAGAGTCTCGAACCCCTAAAAATCTACACCGAAGAAGATCAAGGAATGTGGGTGAACACCTTCCTGACGACGATCTTGCCTATCGGCCTTTTACTGCTGTTTTTCTTCTTTATTCTCCCCCGTATGCGTGACCCGATGGGGGGCGGTTTTGCGTCGAACTTTATCAAGTCGAATGCCAAGCGATTCGAGAAAGCCACCGCACGAACGATGTTCAAAGACGTGGCAGGAATGGAGAACGCCAAACAGGAACTCGAAGAGATTGTCGAATTCCTGAAAGACTCAAAGAAGTTTGAGCGTCTGGGCGCACAGGTTCCCCGAGGCGTGTTGCTCTTCGGCCCACCGGGAACGGGTAAGACCCTTCTCGCACGGGCTGTTGCAGGCGAAGCAGGCGTGCCATTCTTCAGCATCAACGGTTCCGAATTTATCCAAATGTTCGTCGGTGTGGGTGCAAGCCGAGTTCGCGATTTATTCCGCACGGCACGCGAGAACGCCCCATGTTTGATCTTCATTGATGAGATCGACGCTGTCGGGCGAATGCGAGGGGCAGGGGTCGGCGGAGGATCGGACGAACGCGAACAAACGCTGAACCAAATCCTCAGCGAGATGGACGGCTTTACCCCTTCCGAAACCGTGATCGTAGTTGCTGCAACCAATCGCCCCGACGTTCTCGATGCTGCGTTGTTGCGACCGGGACGTTTTGATCGTCAAGTAACTATTGATCGACCGACTTGGCAGGGCCGGACCGAAGTGCTTATCGTGCATACACGCAACAAACCTTTAGCCCCTGATGTTGACCTCGAAAAGATTGCCAAACGATCCGTCGGTATGAGTGGGGCGGAGCTGCGTAACTTGTGCAACGAGGCTGCCATCTCGGCTGCCCGTCGCGGTAAAGAGAAGATCGAAGGCATCGATTTCGATTCGGCTGCCGAACGGATTTTGCTCGGCGTACGACGTGATAATAAGTTTGGCCCCGAAGAGCAAAAACGCACCGCCTACCACGAAGCAGGCCATGCCCTGTGTGCATGGTTTGAACCGAAAGCCCATCCCCTTTGGAAAGTCTCGATCCTCCCACGCGGACAAGCTGCTGGCATCACCGCCTTCCAAATCGACGATGATCGGGTGGATTCAAGCCGTAGCGAACTCGTTGCACGCCTCGTCACAATCATGGGGGGACGGGCTGCCGACAAACTGATTTTCGGCGAACCTCTCTCTGGCGAATCGGGTGACCTCAAACAGGCTACCCGAACTGCCCGCGTGATGGTCACCCAATTAGGCATGTCCGAACGGCTTGGCCCCGTTGCCTTCCGACAAGGCGAAGAACACGTTTTCCTCGGCAAGGAAATTCACGAATCACGCGATTTCTCCGACGGGACTGCCCAACTGATCGACGAAGAGGTTCAACGCATTCTTGTTGATGCCGAAGAACGCGCCAAAAACCTCATCATCAAATACCGCGAACAACTCGAATCCCTCACCCAAGCACTTTTAGAACGCGAAGAACTCGACCGCGACGACATCGAAAAACTCTGGGGCATCCGCCCCAAAGGGGAGTCACAAGAGCAAGGGATGATGGGGTAGAGTGGAGAGTTGAGAGTTGAGAGTGAAAGACAGGAACTTTCGGTTGAAAATGTGATGATACGATTTTGATAGGACTGTTAGCCCGTTCCCGCTCGGGGCGGGACCCGCGATTTACAATTTTACCAGTTCGTGAACCTTACCAATAAGACTACTGGAATAATCGTATGGTGATCCTCGTCGATGGTTCAAAGTGGTTTCCTGATATTCCTGCGACAGTCATTAACCTTCGCGAACGTTTCCGTACGGTTAATCTTGTTTGGGGAAGACCCGATTGGATCACTCAGAGGTTAGAGCGTTACAAAACCGATATCAGGTTATTGGAAGAACTCTCTATTCAGCTACAAAACCTGCTTCTTGTCCATATCAACCCCGAATCACCAGATGGTGGGTCGATTCAGTTTTCCGAAGCGGAAGTATTCGTTACAGGACCAATTGTGAGTGTTTCCAATGTGTACGAACTTCACAACACGCTCAGCGAAGCTCTTGTTTATGGATGTTCGGGGAAGTAGCAAGAAATCATACGAATGGGGTTCGGGTTGGGTCACGGAGTGCTTGAAGAAAAGGACGGAGACCGAGTCGTTCTGCATTTCGAGTACGATATACTTCGTGTGTGGGAAGAATCTATCGAAGGGTTATTGGCATACGGGCCAACCCTTGCTCCGTTAGCGATCCTTACCGACGAAGCTGCCAAAGATTTCAAAGCCTCCGCCTATGACATTTTTGAGCGATTGCAAAAGAACGAAGAGACGAGTAAAATAGCAAAAGACCTCCTGACACCAATGATGTACCTTTCCGGTCTCCGAGATGGGAAGGAACTCTCGGAGCAAGTATTTATGAGCCTCAAAAGCGTCTTGGAACAATCGCATACCTACCAACTCTCGCAAAGAATTGCGAGAATTGAGAATACCTGCGAGATGATCTTGGAGCAGGGAACTATCAAATTTGGTTCGCCGTCGGATAGCGTACGGGAAGCAATCAAAGCGATAAACGACCTCGGCCAAGTAAGGGCTCTCGGTTTGCGTATGATGACAGTCGATTCTTGGGACGAGCTTCTTACTCCCCTAACTAACGGGTAAGGTTATGCTCGCTGAGATTAGTTATGACCTCATCATGTGCGACGAGATGGCCTTTGTTGAGGGCACATTTCGGTTACCGGAGGAGGGATGGCAAGTCTTCATCTTTACCCGATCCGATGTGACAGAGCCTCTTATCGTTTCGCAAATCTGGGATAGCGGGGTGCGAGGATTGTTGATTCGGTTTCCGAGCGGTTGGTTGCTCAATGTCAAAATCGTCGAGCGATTATTGTCAGGCGTTTTGGGTGTCTCGGAGTGGAGGGTTGTACGTGGTTCTGATTCGATACAACTCCGATAGCAAACATCAGAGGCTATTTTGCCCATGAAAATTCTCGGTTACCTTTGGGCGTTACCGGTTACTCTCATTGGTCTGTTGCTGGCGTTCGTAGCTTGGGTGACGGGTGGGTGTGTGTGGTTGCGGGGAGTGGTGGTTG
>VYLT01000244.1_pt1 | contig 13414 bp, 24 predicted proteins | sample 5114261 | NCBI WGS metagenome assembly VYLT01 (sample SAMN12291815, study PRJNA351875) | freshwater metagenome | isolation source: freshwater lake | place: USA: Michigan, Little Long Lake | collected 2011-07-12 | reverse complement strand
CATTCCGGAGAGCACGTCGTATCGCTGCACCGCCGACTTGATCTGATCGGTGATGCGGCCTGCAGCTTCATCGGCAGAGTATCGAGACCCGCCCCACTTCCGTATGCGGTACATCTCGCTTTCGTAGACCGGCCACATGTACATATCGGCCCACGCCTGGCCGTCGAACAGCAAGTAAGAGGATTGCCTGAATGCCCAATCGAGGACGCCGCCAACCGTGACCTTTATGAGATTGCCGCCGCTATAGCCTTTCGGCTTGCAGTCCGGTGTTGAGCCGGTGAAGGCAATCATGCCGTCGTGATGGTTCCATTGCGCAAGGGATCGGATCGATCCGTCGTCAGCCAAGTCTCCGATTGCCCAGATCGGCTTCGACCAGCGGTCACCGATCTCGGCCAAGGCGGCGGGGTAGTCTTGGAGGATCGGCCAAGGCCGGTCAGCGGGTCCGCCCGGCATCAGCGCACCCGTTCCAGCTGCTTCAGCGTGTAGACGATGTCTTCGTCAAAGTCGGGCTGGCGCCGCATCCAGTCGAGATAGCCCCGGTCCAGATCCTTGAACGCCGTGCCCTTGTGCTTGCCGAAGTCGATGGTGCGCAGCAGGCGCGGGCGGGCCGAGACTTCGATCATCCGATCCTTCGTCCAGCCGCGCGAACGCAGGTCCATGAACAGCCCGGCAAGGGTCCAGACGTCGTACATCGCGCGGTGAGCCGATCCCGAGTTCGGTGGCGGCGGGTAGGTGCCGAGCCAATACCGGAGCGCCTGAAGCCCGTAGGACGGCGCGTCTTCGAATTCCGCATAGGCCACCTTGAGCGTGCAGGCCCAGGGTGCTGCCTTCAGCTGCGGGAGGAAGCGCCGGTCGAACGGCGCGTTGTGCGCGATGTAGATGTCCGCGACGGGGAAGGTCTCCATCACCTCGTCCAGCTCGGGGGCGTTCCGGACCATATCGTCCGTGATGTGATGAACCGCCGAGGCGACAGCGGGGATCTGAACGCCGGGATTTACCAGCGTGTCGATCCGGTGAAGCACCGGCGCTTGAGGGTCAAAGAACCGGCCGCAAAGGGCCGCGATCTCGACCACGCGGGAGTCGTCATCCATGCCGGTGGTCTCGACGTCGAGGAGGCAAACGAGCGGGCTCATGTGAAGGGGTTCTCCACTTTGTTCGGGTGCGGGTAGGTGACGCCCTCGATGCTGTGCAGCGGCGCCTCGAAGATCAGCGACTCCCCGTCGAAGACCCGGACGCGCTCCATGTCGCAATGCAAGCCGGGCAGGTCTCTGGTGACGGTGATCCGGGTAACGGGACCGACGTTCTTGCCGTCCCTCCAATATGGTGCGCCGACGCGGTAGTAGATGCCGTCTTCACCGTTTGGCCCTATGGGAAGTCCCGACACGGACAGTGCTTCTCTCGTTTCCATTACACAGCCTCCCGCAGCGCTTCATCCAGCGCCGCTCGCGCCTGCTCCATCCGATGACGGACCTTTGCCGGGATTGGCGCAGGCGCAGCGTCCGGGGCGTCGAACAGCGTCTGGATCGGAACGCGGAGCGTGGCGGCGACCTTCGCCAGCATGCCGGCGCTGAGCCGGTTCGTTCCGGTCTCATACTTCTGCAGCTGCTGATGCGAGATGCCGAGTTCGGCGCCCAGCTCGGAAAGGGTCAGGTTGGCCTCGCCGCGAAGCTCGCGGACGCGCTCGCCGACGGCGATGTCGATCTCGGTCGGCGATCTGCTGCCGGGGGCGCGGGTCATGGTGTCAGGCATAGGGGTGTCCTTTCGGGGATCTGATCAGAAGGTGATGGTGACGGCGGGGACCTGCCCGGCGGCGATGGCGAGGACGATCTGGCGGCAGACCTCAAGCGGCGTGCCGGTTTGATCGGACATGGTGAGCACGGCGGTCTTGATGACCAGCTTCCGGTGATCCTCGTCGGCCTCGCGGCGTTTGCGATCCGCCGCCTCGGCTTCAGCCCTGCGGCGCGCGGCGGCTTCGTCGGCCTCCTTTTTCGCCAGCGCGTCGGCGGCGGCTTTGCGCTCGGCCTCGGCTGCGTCCAGCTTGGCCTGTGTGGCCTTGCGCTCACGCTCGCGTGCGGCGGTGGCCTGAGCGTCCGCCTTAGCCTTGGCGGCCGCGGCCGCGCGTTCCTCGGCCGCTTTAACTTCGGCCGCCTGGCGCTGACGCTCGGCCTCGGCGCGGCGGTCGGCTTCCGCCTTTGCGTCGGCCTTGGCTTTCGCCTCAGCGGCGGCGCGTTCCTTCTCCGCCTGCTCGGCTTTGATCCGAGCGAGTTCGGCCTGCGCCTCTTCGGCTTTCACCGCGTTGGCGTGGGCCGCCGTCAAGGTAGCGGCGACACGGTCCCGGATGCCCCGAACTTCTTCGGCGCGGTCGCGGAAGGTCGCCTCGTCAATTTCGAAGGCACGGACAGTTTGCAGAGCGCGGGCAAGATCGGCCGACCCGGCGCCGGCGGGCGGGTGCGCTGCAGCGTTCAGTTCCCGGAGCGTCCAGTTGATCTTCTGATCGCGGGCGTCTTCGGCCGCTTCCCATTCGTTAAGCGGAGCGCGGGCCGTGTCGCGCAATTCGTCGAGCCGGTCGCGGATCGTCTTGCGCACCGCGTCGACCTTGGTGATGGCGGCGCGGTGATCCTCGTTGAGGGCTTTGCCGGCGGCGTCGATCTTGGTTTTCTTCTTCGCAATGCCGAACGCGAGGGAGGCGATGGCCTCGCGCCCGGCCTTCGTGGTCAGGTCAGGCACGTGGGCGTCGATGTCTTTCTGGATCTCATCGATCAGCGCGGGAACGAGGTCGGGCTCGCGGAACAAGACCGCCGGATCGGCTTCGATCATCTCGCCGACGGCGGCGGAGTTGTGGCCGACGGTGGCTTCGGTGGGCGGGGCGGTGAGGGTATCGGGCATGGGGAGGGCTCCTTTCAGGGGGCGGCTCAGACTAGAATTTTGGGGGAGTTGATCGCGTCGGACATGACGTCCTCGGCTTTCGGGTTGAGGGTCTTCGCAAGGCGGCACGCCGCTTCGGTCTCGTCGATGAAAGCGTCCTCCTGGTCGGCCGGTATCGCGCGGTAGAAGGTCGCCCAGCGCTCTGCGTATTCCAGCCCGCCCTTCTTGGTACGGATCAGTTCGCCGGGATGGGGCGGAAGCTCCTGGACGGAGGGCTCGGCCTCGGCAGCTGGTTCTTCGCCTGCCTCGCCCTCCGTCTCAGCTGCAATGGGTTCGGCCTGGTCTTCGTCAGCGTCCGGCTCATTATCCGGGACGGGCTGCGACGCGGCTGGCGGGCCGGGCTCCGGCGGGTCGGGCTGCTTCGCCGCTTCGACCGGCTTTGCCTGCTCCATGTTCGCCTTGAGGCGGGCGACGGGGTCGGCCTTCTCCGGCGTGACGTTCAGGAAGCCGCCGTCTGATGCCGGCATCGTCTCGACTTCCTCGCGGGTGTAGACGCCCATAATCACGTCGGGGACGTGCCGGCGCGCCCACGCCCGTGCGGAATAGTAGCCGAGCTGCTGCTGGGGGTCGGCCTTCCAGAGCGGGGAATTCTGGGTCTTGATCGTGCCCTTCGGCGGCGAAGTGTAGACCCGATCCTTGCTCTCGCCCTTGATCCGGCCCCGGACGGTGCAGACCAGGTTGTCGCCCGATCCTTCGAACTCGTAGTCGAGGCGGCCGTCCAGCACCGGGCTGGCGTAGATCATCGCGGCGACGGCCTGCGACTCGTAGCCGATCTGCTCGCCGACGAGGTAGACCTTCTGGCTCAGCGCAAAGGGGTCCATGTTGCACCGCCCGGCTTGCATGATGACCGCTAAGCAGGCCCCCACGTTGCCCCGGACAGACTTGCCGACGAGCGGCCCGGCGCCGGCCATCAGCTTCGCGACCTCAACCAGCTCGCCGACGCTGTGCGGCTGGATCATGAACGTGCCGCCGAAGGCCATCATGCCGACGCGGTCCCCGGCCTGTACGGCCTGCGGCAGCGTGCCGGGCTTCTGTATCGTAGCCGGCGCGAGGTCGGCGGTTGGTGCGGTATTAGTCGGCATGTGCAATTTCCTTCAGGCTGGGAACTTCGGGGATGATGGCGTCGTGATCCTTGAGCCGCTTGCGCTCATAGGCGGGCAGGCCAACGGTGACGGGGCCCTCCGAGTAGCCGGGCCAGTCGTCCGCCTTCAGACATTGCGCGAGGCGGTCCAGCGCGACCCGGTTGAGGCGGGCGCCCCATGTCACGGAGTCGTCGTCGATGGCGGCGATGGTGACGGTGTAGGGCGGCAGCTTTTCCTGAACGACGAGGACGAAGCTCTCCATCACCCGGCCCGTGACGCGGGCTATGACCTCGGCGGAGAGCGCGGCCTGGCAGTGATAGCCGTAGTCCATGATCGACCGCTCGATGTCGCGCGGATCGGCGCTGGCCGCAGTCTTGTAGTCGGCCCAGATCGTGTCGGTCGGGATGCAGTCCGGGCGGGCCTTGACCCAGATGCCGGTAGCCGGGTCGCGCGCAATGGCGGAAACTTCGGTCGGGCCGGCGAACAAGCCGTCGCGGATCATCGGCTCCTTGGCTAGCCGGTCGGCCATGCCGTAGGCATGTTCAATCGCTGCGGCCTTGAACACGGTGCGGCCCGCGGCTTCCTGCTCCGCCTTCCAAGCCTTCGCCTCGTTCGTGCGGAACTCGTCATACTTGCTGATGATGATGTCGGCAGGCAGACGGCCCTCGACGCACAGTGAGTGCGCCATGCGGCCGAACAGCTGCGCCTCGGTTTCCTTCACCGGCTCGCGCTTCGGGTTCATCGGCGACGCGGCCCAGAACTTCTCGGGGCACTCATAGAGCCGGCGAAGGCCGCTGTTCGAAACGGAAGGGCCGTCGCAAAGATCAACCTTGCCATGGTAGTCGTTGATCGGGATGTCCGAGTACAGACCATCTGCACGGATCGGCTCGCCGGGGATGTATTTGATCAAGTCCATTAGGCAGCTTCCTTTTTGCTGTTCCAGATTCCCCGGCCGCCGAAACAATCGAAGGCCGGCACACGTTTCCCCTCGATGGCGCGCTCATGGTCGGCCTTGAGGTCCGCGATTATCGCGAGGGTCTTTTTGCTGATCCGGCCGGCGCGGCGCGCGAACATGGCCACGTCCAAGGCGCGCGTCAGGCGGTCGTGCGTGAACGCGATCCGGTCCTTGGCGTCAGCGGAGAGGCGCTTCGGCTTCATTTCCGAGCCGCTTTCCATGCGTCCCAGTACTCAGCGTCGGCGGCGCAGTAATCCATCTCCGCGGCGCGGATCGCCGGGGCCGCTTCGCGCTCGATGCCGGTGATGATGTCATCGACCTCGCCTTCGAGTTTTTCGAGCAGCTCGATCGATGCGCGGATCTCGGCCTTGCGCGCCTGATGCGGGGTCAGGCGCTGCTTCAGGTTTTCGTCGAGGTTCTCGACGACCGTGTATTTCGCGTCCTTGTGCGCACGCAGCTTGCGGAGCGCTTCGTTGGCGGCAGCTGCTTCCGGCCCAAGAAGAATGATCTCGGCGCGTTTCTGGTCCGGGTTGGCGACGCGGAGGGGGAGGTCGTTGCCCATCAGCACTTCTCCGCGTCATGGGCGGCAGTGAGCTGCACGTCGGAGAGGTCGAAGGACCATTGGCCGATCAGCTTCCGGAGCCGCTCCCCGCGCGCCCGGTCCCAGCCCGACTTCATGTCGTTGATGTAGGCCGTGACGGTGGCAGCCGCGTCGGTGAACGCTTCGTCGCTCGGAGTGTTGGGGGGCATCGCTTTCTCCCTGTTGGTTGAAAGGACGCTAAAACGGCAAAAATACCACGTCAATAGAAAAGATGGCTAAAATACCATTATTGTCACTCTCAGGTCTGCGGCTATGGTTTCGCAGGCAAGGAGGATGGGGTCGATGAAAGTCTGGATTGCGGCGATGTTGTCGGTGTTTGCTATCGCGCCGGCGTCTGCTGAGGTTTGCGACCACGAGCAGCAGATTGCGTTTTTTGAAGAGCAGGGGCGCCAGGCCGATAGGTGTAGGATCGAGATGCAGGTTTATCGCGAGGAGGGGGCCGAATGCGCTGTTTTCCACTCGTCAAGAACCGAGGGGGACATAGCGCTGTCGTGCCTTAAGTTGGAGGTAGACATGGCCGGAGCGACCGGGGACATGAGCATCGTGGATCGCGTGCTTCCCCGATATCAGGCTGCAATCGAGGCGATGAAGCCGGCTGTCGCGAAAATGAAGGCTGCTCGGGGCAGCTTGCCGCAATGAAGGGCCGTCGGATCGGAGCACTGGGGGCACTGGCCTGCGCCCTCGTCGGTCAGCCCGCACAAGCGGAATGGTTCGAGGGTGGCAGCCTGCACAAGGCTGACGGCCATACCTGGGTGAAGGCCTCGGAGAAAAACCGACTCGCCACAGCCTCGGACTTCGCGGTGATCGTCATCGGGCAGGACAAGGTCACGCGAGAGCTCGACAGCTTCGAAGACTTCCGACCCTACGCCGGGGAGATGAAGGCGTGCATCGACGGCATGTACAATTCGGCCGAGGAGCGCCGGCCCGTTATGCGCGCCAAGTCGACGGCCAGCATTGCCGCGCTGTGCGCGTCAGGCGTGGAGGGGCTTTGGCGCCGCAACGGCCATTGAGCAGTTGATTTCATCTGTGCGAGTAAACAGGAGCGCGCGTGCCAATTTCGGGTGACTGGTTTGAATTCGCCCAGGCGGTGTTGTTGGCCGTCTTGGTCATCGGCTTCTTTGTGCGTGAGGCATCATCCGGAGATCACCGCGGACCCGACGGCCCGACCACCGCTCTTATAGTTGTGCTTTGGTTCTTCGCGGCGGTGGCGCTCGTCGCCGTCATCGTCGCCGCCGGCATTGGCGCGTCTGCTGTTTGGAACCGATACTTTGGGCCGTTCTAGGCCTAACCCAGAGCCCGCCCGATCCAGACCACGCGCCCGATCACGTTCAGCACTTCCGGGTCATCGACCTTGAAGGACGCGTAGGCCGGATTGTCCGACGACACCATAACTGAGCCATCGTTCAGGTTGCGCTGGCAGCGCTTCACGAGCAGCTCGCCTTCATAGGCAAGTATGTAGATCCCCGGCTTCACAATGCGTTGCTCGCCCCGGTTCACCAGAACCTTGTCGCCGTCGTGCAGGGTCTCCCACATCGAGTCGCCTCCGACCTGGATCACCGCCAGCTGTTCAATGTTCCAGCGGTCGATCTCGGCGATCCGGTAGGGCTGGTAGCCGCTCGGCGCGCCGTCTTCTACAAGTGCACCCGCGCCGGCAGAGGCCCGGATGTCGTAGATCGGAACGGCCTGAAAGCCCTCGGTCACCCCCTCGGAAATTGCCCCGGCTGCAATTGCAATAGGGCCGTCGCCGTGAAGCCAGGCAGTCGTGACCTGCAGCACCTCTGCCAGCTTTTCCAGCGTATCGGTGCGAACCGACTTCTTCCGGCCGTCCAACAGGTCGCGGATGAACGTCGGGGCAAACCCCGCCGCCTTTGAGACCTGAGCCGGGTTCATCCCCAGCTCGTCCATTCGGTACTTCACGCGCGCTTTCAGACTCATCGGTGGAACATCGACCGCCGCCCGCTGGCGTTCAAATGGTAACTTTGCCAGCCCGACTTGACATGCATGGCTAAAATACCATTAAGGTGCGCTATGGACATCGAAACAGTTCTCTCTCGGATCGAGCGCTACTGCGCGGCCACAGGCCGGGCGGAAAGCACAGTCAGCCGCCTCGTGTTCAAAGACGGGAAGCGGGCCGCGCGCCTGCGCGAAGTCGGAAGTTGCACGATTGGCCTGCTTAAGCGGGCCAACGAGCGGCTGGATGAGCTCGAAGCCGAAATGGCTGACGGGCAGGGGCAATCCGCATGACGGACATCCAAGCCCTCGCGGACTGCATCGTCTCGGGCCAGGTGCCGGACGAACAGGTTCCTTGCCTCGTCCTCGGCACGCCCGGCCTCGCGGACGAACTAAAACGCCGGTCACGTGCCGTTTCCCCGGCACTGATCGTCGAGGCGGGGCGGGGGGCTTCGATCTCCTCCCCGGACGACTTCCGTCCCGCCGATCCTCTCAATCTCCCTCGCCAAGGCGCGCTTGCGCATCGCCTCGGCAAACAGGAAAGCCGCCGCCCTCTCAAGACAAGCGGCCTCCTCTCTAAGCTGATCCGGTCGATCCATATGCCCTCCTTCCTCCGGTCACTCTTGAGGAAATGAAGCATGCAAATCGAGGTTGTAGATTCCCGTAAAACGTTGGGCGAACGCCTGCAGGCTTACCTGCGCTGGCGCTTCGGCCGGGACGCGGCGAAGCACGCCGCGGCCATCACAGGCGCTGACCTGCGCACCGCACACGGATGGGTCAGCGAAGCACGCGAGCCGAAGGGCGAAGCCCTGCTCGCAATCATTTCAGACATGGGCCGGGAAGGCCTGCTCGCGCTGTTTTCGCCAGAAGTGGAAACGCACGAGGAACACCTTGAGAGACAGATCAATGACCTTCGTGAAGAGGCTGCGCGCCTTGAGGCGCGTCTTGGAAAGGGCCGGGCTTCAGCTCCGCATCAAATGGCTGCACGCCCGGCTGAGCCGACGTGAGCGCAGCGCATTGACCAAGATCAGGTGCGGCGAGGCCGTGCGCGATCTGGGCGAAAGGATCGGGGACCGCGCGCTGATCGCTGACGGCTGCGCCATGATCGATCTGGGCGCCCAGGCGCTGAATGAAATCGAGACCGGCCATCCGGCAGAGCCGCGTCCCGCATCGTGGTGGAAGCACCGCGCCTGATCTGCCGACTGACAAAAGGAGCTTTGCCAATGGCAAAGGACATTCACGACACCGTAGAGGACCAGCCGCGCGAGGTCGTCGCGGCGACGGGCGGCGACATCCGGTCGATGCTGGCCTCGTATGAGGAAAAGCAGGACGAGAAGAAGGAGATTGCGGAAAGCCAGAAGGCCGAACTGAAAGAGTTCGAGGCCACGCACGGCGTTCCGGTCTGGGTCGCCAAGATCATCCGGAAGTTCGACCAGATCGAAGACGCGGCGAACCGCTCGCACGCGTGGAACGCCCTGATGCGCTCCGGCACGGCGATGGGATTTGATCAGCAGCCGGACATGTTCGACCCGCCGAAGCCGCGGGAAGGCACGAAGCGCGCGAGGGCGAACGCGTGATCCTTGCGCTTGATCAGGCCGCCGGAAATACCGGCTACTGCGTCGGCGCGCCGGGGGGGCCGGTCGTCACCGGCTCCCTCACATTGCCGGCGTTCCGCTCGGACATCGGCGGGCTACTGCTGACGTTTCAAGAGCGCCTTGGCGCGCTCATCGAGGCGTTCCCGGTCAGCCTGATCGCCTTCGAAAAGCCGGTGCGCCCCTTCGCGGCGCTGAACCTCGAGACGGCCCGGAAACTTTATGGCGTCGCCGGGGTGATCGAGATGGAAGCCGGCCGGCGCCAGATCACGGTGCGCGAGGTGAATAACTCCGCCGCCAAAAAGCTCTGCTACGGTAATGGCCGGATCAGCTCGGCCGATACAAAGAAACACGGGGCGCGGCTCGCCCGGCTCTGGGGCTTTGATCCTGACAGCCACGACCAGGCGGACGCCTGCGCGGTGTTCCTTGTCGCGGTCAGCACATGGTTTCCGCAGGACTTCCCGGCCTGGGAGGCGCGCCGCCGCGCCGCCAGCGCCGAGGCCGGGGAGGCGCTGCTGTGAGCCCCGAACACGATCACCGCGACCATGAGCCCCTGACCGGCCCCAAAGGCATGCTGGCCGGGCTGATCATTGGCGGACTCACTAGCGCGGCGGCCTTTGCGTGCGCCGCCTGGCTGATCTGGAGCGCGGCATGACGACGGACACCGCCCGCCCGAAAGAAGCGCACATCTGGACGCGCGACCCGCTGGACTTCTACAGCGAGCCCGCGTGGGCGGTCGACCTGCTGCTCGATGCTGAGAAGTATCTGGGGCGGGTCTGGGACCCCGCCTGCGGCAACGGTACTATCGGCCGGGCGTTCAACCGGCGAAACCATAACATCCGCTCCACCGACATTGCGCCGCGCCCCTACGCTGAGCGCGCGCTGGATTTTCTTGACGCCGACGACGCTAGCTACGCCCGCGTCGATCACATCGTCTGCAACCCGCCTTTCTCGCTGACCGAAGACTTCATCCGCCGTGCCCTGACGATTGTCACCCGGTCCGCCGCCTTCCTCGTCCCGCTGAAATGGCTCGCCTCTGAAACCCGGCAGGTCTTCTTCGATGAGGTCGGGCGCCCGGCGCGCGTCTACGTCCTTGCCAACCGCGCCTCGATGCCGCCGGGCCGCCTGTTGGAGGCGGAGACGGGCCTCTACGCCGTCGATGACCCGGAGGGGAAGTTCAAGGCCGGGCAGGCGCCCAGCGGCGGGTCTATCGATTACTGCTGGGCGGTGTTCGTTCCGCGCTATGGCGGGCCGACCGACCTTCGGTGGCTCAGACGTCCGGGGGGCGTAGCAAAGCCCTACGCCGGCAAGCCCCGCAAAGCCGCGCCGGAAAGGGCGGTGAAGCGCAATGGCTGACGGCTCCGCCTCCATCGCCCCGCCGCACAACCTGGCCGCCGAAGCCGCCGTGCTGGGCGCCATCCTATTCGACAACGCATCGTTCAAGGCGGTCTCCGAGCTGCTCGACGCGGAGCACTTCTACGCCCCGGCTCACCGCCACTTGTTCGAAGTCATTGCCGCCCAGATCGCCGCCGGCAACACCGCGGATGGCGTGACGCTGGTCGAACACTTCAGCGCCGAGGAGAAGCTGAAGGAAGTCGGGGGCGAAGATTACCTTATGAGCCTGCTCGAGGCCGCCGCCTTTGGCGCCGAGGTGCGCGACTACGCCTTCATCATCCGCGACCTCTGGACTCGCCGCGCTCTGATCCGCTTCGGCGCCGACGTGCAGGCCGACGCCACGCTGATGCCGATGGGCCGCAACGGGCAGGCCGCAGCGATCGATGCCAGCGCCGGGATCGAGACCATCCTCAAAACCGCGATGGTGCAAACCCGCTCGATCCACATGGCCGACGAAGTCATGGACCGGGTCATCGGGCGGATCAGCGAGACGCTGGCCAATGGCAAGCCGCTCCCAGCGGGCGTTTCGACCGGCCTTGCGGATCTGGACGAGCAGCTTGGCAAGATGCACGCGGGCGACCTGATCATCCTCGCCGGCCGCCCCGGCATGGGCAAGACCGCGATCAGCCTGCACCTTGCGCACCGCGCCATGCGCCGCGACCCGGAAGGCTTTGAGCACCCGGCCCGCTGCGCCTTCTTCTCGCTCGAGATGGATGACGACCCGCTCGCTCACCGCGTCATGTCGATGGCCGCCCGTTTCCAGCGCAAGGGCAAGGTGCCCTACCGTAACATCCGCAAGGGACGCATCGGGCAGAACGACGCCGCCGTCCTGAAGGCCGCCGTGGCCCACCTGCCGAAGACTGTCGCGTGGCACACCACTGGCGACCTGACGCTGGCCGAGATCACCGCCGGATGCCGCCAGGCCACGCGCAAGCTCGGCGGGCTCGACCTCGTCATCATCGATTACCTGCAGCTGATCCAGTACGACATCGGCCGCGGCGAGAACAACGCCAGCGCGGTGGGCCGGGTCACGAAGGGCCTGAAGGCGCTCTCGAAAGAGCTGGGCGTCCCCATCGTTTGCCTGTCGCAGCTCAGCCGCGAAGTGGAGAGCCGGGACAACAAGCGCCCTCAGCTTTCGGACCTGCGCGACTCCGGCGCTATCGAGCAGGACGCTGACGCCGTGCTCTTCGTTTACCGCGACGAGTATTACCTCTCGAAGGAAGAGCCGAAGGGCGGGCCGGTCGCCACGAATACCAAGTGGCACGAGTGGCAGAACGAAGTGCGCGAGGCCGAGGGCGTCGTCGAGCTGATCGCCGCCAAGGTGCGCCAGGGCAAGCCCGGAACCATCAAAGTCTACGTCGAGTTCGAGACCAACACGGTCGTCGCCGACAAGCGGGAATTGCAAGAGGAGAAACTGATTTGAGCATCGAGGTGATGGCGCTGGTGATGCGCCGCGCGATGGGAAGCGCGACTCGCAAAGCGGTGATGCTGGCGATGGCTGACGCCGCCAACGAGGACGGCTGCGGGATCTGGAAGTCGGCCGACACGATTGCCGCCCAGTCTGAAATCTCGAGGCGCACCGTGCTTCGTGTCTGGCAGGAGCTGGAATCCGAGGGGCTGATCCTCCGGAGAGGAACGCGCCCCGTGCGGGGCGGGGAGGTCATCGTTTGGGACATCGATGTCCGGAAGGTTTCGGTCCTCCCGAAGGCCGTCCCGGCCGTCAATAGACCCGGTGACACGGTGTCACCCGGTGACACTGACGCCGCCCACCCGGTGACACTGACGCCACGACCCGGTGACACGGTGTCACCCAATACGTCCTTAACCCGTCCTATTAACCCGTCCGGCGCGCCCGCTCTGGAATTGACCAGCGAGCCCGAGTCTTCCGAACCTGACCGCCTGCAATCGGTCCTGAAAGCCATCTGGGACGCGGGCCCTCCGCAATCCCGAGAGCGATCCAGCAAGAAGCGCCTCGCCGAATCCGTGGCGAAGATACTCAAGGCCCGCAGGGACATCGCGCCGGAGCAGCTTCTCGCGGCCTGGCATGCGTTCCTGCGCACGCCTGACGCCCGGAAAGATCAGGGCCGGTTCTGCCCCGGCGTTCACGTCTGGCTCAACGACAACCGCTTCGACGCCTTCGTGCAGCCCGTAGCCTCGGCCGCCAAGGCGTCGCCCGATGACGAGCGCCGGCTGAACCTCGAGCGGTGTTTCTACCAATACGGCGGCGGTGGGGCGTGGCGGGGCAGGGAGTTCGGTTGCCCGGTTCGGCCCGACGACCCTGAAGCCACCGGTCTGTACCCCGACGATCTGTATGCGAAGTACCGGGTCGAGCGGCCGGGGAGGGCCGCGTAATGTTCCAGGTCGGTGAGCGCGTGATCTGCGTCGATGACAGCGAGTGCGAGGGGCTGATCGTCCGGGGTCGGAGCTATGTCGTTCTCGCCGTGTTGCCGGCCGGAACCGTAGTTGCCCGTGGCGGTGGATGGACAGCAACAATAACCGAAGACAACATCAGCATTGGAATCTGCTCGCTCGTCTGGAACCCAGAGGTGCCCCGGCTCGGCGTGACCGTTTTTATCGATGACGTTTGGCAGCCGCAGCGCTTCCGCCGCCCGCAACGCCTTGAGACCCGCACCGCGCTGTCCGAGCTGGTCGGCCTCGTCAGCACGACTCGCGAGCCGGTGGACGCATGAAGCGCCGCAGCGGTCTCGAAGACGACATCCGCGCCCTTATCGCGCAAGGTCTGCGCAACAAGGAGATCGCGGAGAAGCTCGGTTGCGTCCCGAGCCGCGTCAGCCAGGTCCGCAATCCGCCGGGCAAAGTCCTGATGCCGTCGCAGGTTGACCGCCCGGAGAAGCGCGCGCGGCTCGTCTCGCCCGACACCTGCCAGCGCCCCGATGCGCGCAAAGGCTTCGCG
>VYLT01000243.1_pt1 | contig 13516 bp, 10 predicted proteins | sample 5114261 | NCBI WGS metagenome assembly VYLT01 (sample SAMN12291815, study PRJNA351875) | freshwater metagenome | isolation source: freshwater lake | place: USA: Michigan, Little Long Lake | collected 2011-07-12 | reverse complement strand
TACGGGGCATAGTCGTGGGCTTCGTGTGTGGTGATCGGTCGAGCAACCCCGCCGATAGCTTCAACGACCCAAATGTCACCCAAATAGCTAAACGCGACGAGTTTGCCATCGTGCGAAATATCAGGGGTTCGAGCGAACTTGATCGGCTCTTGGGCCGAGAGACCTTGTGGCACTGCCAACAAAGCCAAGAAAAAGAGGATTCGTTTCACGGTTGGTTATCCTTCTATGCCCTTACGGAGAGGTCAGTTATCTACAGGTTATTATAATGGAAAACACTTCAAATCTAAACGAAAAGATTGCCCTTCTTTCCTAGATTACCAAAAGAGGTGACGATTCAGGAAAGGCATTTCCAACCCAACCCGCTCCTTGTGACCAACCGGAGACGGATAATCGTTAAAGGCAGCATGTCGGGATTTGGGGGGCGGGCAGCGGGATTCGGGAAGATTCTACTTCGAGGGGAATTTCAGACCTTCGGGAACGGTCTTAAACATTTCTTTGAAGGCATCTTCGGTGTCGCCAACTGCTGTTGGTAGAAAATACCAGTTCTTCCGATTGGGTGAGAAACCTACAGTGATCCATTCTCGCTTGAATTGTTCCTTTTTGATTTCCAAAGTGACCGTCGAAGAGAAGATCACGAACCAACCCTCTTTACTTTTCGCAACCGATGAAGGTGGCAGGTCTTTAACACTAATCAGTTTGACACCTTCTTTCTTCGCACGATCAACTTCCTTCTGGAACCGTGCCAACTCTTCTTCCTTTCCAACTTTTTCGATCCATTGGGGAGGTGAAAACTCAACGATTGTCTTGGCGTCGAAATTCTTCTCGGCCTCAAAGTATTTTTGGTGTTCCTTCTGCATGTTCTCCAGAGCTTCTTTCGGAAGGTCTTCCGAATATGACGGACGTACGAACAACAAGAGCAACAACCCAACAACAATCCGATCCATAATGTGCCTCATTTAGACAGGGGCATTCATTGTGATTCTATAGAAATTGCTTAAAGTTCGTGTGTCGGGAATTGGCGTTTGGGAAAGACAATGGAATGTGGATAGTCAAATAGTTGTTCCCCGTAGTCCGCCCCGCCCCCCTCGCCGAATACTTCGCATTCGTCTTGGGACAGGCGGTGCTACTCATTACCGGGTCTACGACCCTCAAGCATTTTTTTGGCCTTCGCACTTTTATCCTCTGTCTTCTCTGCACCTCTGCGTCTTTGTTTCTTTGCGTTGGTGTCTTTGCTTTTGGCCTTGTTTTGCCGAAGAATCCGCACGCTGGATAAATTTGCCAGACCCCAAGAGCATTGCTTTCATACAATGCTCTTGCCCACATAGGAACCCACCATGAAACACACTTTACTTTTGCTGGCGTTTGCCATTGCAACGGTGACGGGTTTGGCTGAGGACAAGCCGAAAATCACCAAGCCGATTTTATTCAACACCCCCGAAGCCGATGCTATCGTCTCAAAGATGCAAATCTTCCCGAAGGATAGTCCTTGGAATGAAGACATTAGCAAACTACCTATCCGTGCGAACTCGAAGAAGATCATTGCCAACATCGGACCCGAAAAACGCTTGGCCTATAACAACGACATGAACTATGTGATTGTCCCACCCGATCAAAAGAAGATCGATCTCAAGATTGTGGCCTACCCCGACGAGTCCGACAAAGGGCCGTTTCCCATTCCGGATAATGCCCCTATCGAAGGGTGGCCAATGGACAAGCGAACCCTCAAAGAATCGCAAGAGGGTAAGGAACAAGCCGACCGGCATATGATTGTCGTCGATCCGACCAATAACAGAATCCATGAGTTCTTTGTTGCTCGCAAATTGCCAACGGGTTGGCAAGCGGATTGTGTGGCGACGTTTGACCTCAGTAGTAACAAAATGCGTCCCGATACATGGACTTCTTCCGATGCTGCCGGTTTGCCGATCTTCCCAAGTATCGTTCGTTACGATGAGGTCGCAGCCGGCAAAGTGAACCACGCCCTACGCTTTACAATCACCAAAACCCAACGGGCTTACGTCTACCCTGCAACGCACTACGCAAGCCCTCACAAAGACCCCGACCTTGCACGGATGGGCGAACGCTTCCGCCTTCGAGCCGACTTCGACGATAGCAAGTTCCACCCGCACGCCAAAGCCATCGTCCATGCCCTGAAAACCTACGGGATGTTCGTGGCGGATAACGGTGGCGATTGGCGTATCTCGGTTGCGCCCGACGACCGAATCAAAGGTCTCGACGACATCCGCAAGATTCTCGGCAAGGACTTTGAAGTCGTGCAAACAACCGGCCCCGACGAAGGCCCACGCAAGAAGAAGTAGGCACCGAGAACGACATGAAAATACGCGACCTTGTCGAAAGTGGGCTAGGGGCTTTGTGGCGTCAGAAGATTCGCACATCCTTGATGATTGCAGGGGTTGCGGTCGGGACGTTTGCCTTATGTGCGAGTATTGGGCTTGGTATCGGGGTCCGCAAAATCGTGGACGAGAATGCCAAACGCAACCGCGAACTTCTGGAGATACGGGTCTACCCCGATGGTCAAGTCCCTGCCAGTGCCAGTGGGATTCCTGAAGAGGAAGTGCAAGTCGATCCCGTTGTGCCACCCGAACGAGCCAAACGAATACGCCGACAATTGGAAAACCAGTGGCGTTTGGAACACGGGAAAAACCGCGTAAAACCGTTGAACGAAGAGGACCGCCAAGAAATCGGCCGTATTCCTTTTGTGACGGAAGTGCGACCGAACTTTGGCGAGCAAGTGAAGCTCATCGAAGAGAAAGGAACACGCAACTTTTACCTCACGACTGCACGCGAAGATCGCATCGAAAAAGGTCTTATTTTCGGCAGATCGTTTTCCTCACCCGATGCCGAAGAGATCATCCTGAACGAGTACCAGCTTTACAAAATCGGTATTCGGAGCGATGCGCAAATTCAGAGCGCCCTCGGTAAACCGGTCACCATCGAGTTTGAAGGGAACGATAAAACCGCTGAGATCAACCTTGTCCTTTCGGTGAATAATGCCAAACTCAATTCCGCCATGACCCCCGAACAAGTGAACGCCCTTGAGAAGGTCAATCAACTCCTTCCGAAGATCGTTCCCCTGTTGCCACTGGACCCGAAGGATAAAGATGCCCTTGCCAGCATGATGCAAAGCCCAAAGGACAAAGGACCGAGTAAAAAAATCCCGACCGTTCGCAAACAATTTACACTTGTTGGAGTATCGAAATTTCCTGAACCCTCGCAACGAAGCCAATTTGAAACTCTCTCCGGTCTGGACACTCAAGGGATCATTCCCGACAAAACGGCATTCAACACGTTCACCAAGACGGCAAGGTTTGAACGCAACGGCTGGGATAGTTTTATTGTCACCGTCGATTCCGAAGATCACCTTTACGAAGTGACGCAATCGCTGAAGGAAAAAGGTTATCAATCGTTTTCGTTCGGCCTGATAATGATGAACGTGCGTAAGAATATCACCTTGTTCGGTTTTACAATGGATTTCGTGGCACTGGTTGCCCTTGCAGTTGCCGGGATCGGCATCACCAATACGACGCTTGCTGCGGTGCTGGAACGGACAAAGGAAATCGGCATTCTGAAAGCAGTCGGTGCGAAAAATCGTGACATTATGATTATGTTCCAGACCGAAGCCATTTTGGTTGGCTTGATAGGGGGATCGCTCGGCGTGGTGTTTGCGTGGCTCAGTTCGCTACCGGGTGACAACTACGCCCTCAAGCTGATCGCCCAACAAGAGCCAAATATGCCCTCTCCCGAAACGGTCTTCCGCTTCCCCGTGTGGCTTGTGGTCGGCACCCCCCTTCTGGCGTGTGCGGTTGCGATAATTGCAACGTGGTTCCCCGCAAGGCGTGCCGCGAAGCTCCACCCCGTCGAAGCCCTGCGGTATGAGTGATCCGCGTTGGGCAAAAATGTTAAGAATGAGCAACCAGAAAAGAAGAGTGAAATTCGCTGCGCCCCCTCCCTCTCCCAAGATTGGGAGAGGGAGGGGGTGAGGGTTGAAAACTATGGGAATACCCAGAAGGGATACACAAACCAGAAAACCTAAAAAGGGTCAACGGGTGGTGTATCTTAGCTGGCAAGTCCGCGAGGTTTCAACCCTCACCCCGGCCCTCTCCCAATCTTGGGAGAGGGAGGGGGTCTGCTGGGAAAACCTTATTTTTCTCGGATGTTTCGAGTTACAACCACCATCATTTTAGTTTGGGGCGGTTCTTTCAAATCTCACGATTCAATATCCGCTACGACGATCTCTTTATTCTCGCCACTGACGGCGTACATCAACCCGTCGTCGGAAATCTTCATTGCAACAATCCGTCCAATGTTGAAATCGTAACTGGCAAGCTCTTCGCTGGTTTGGACATCGTAAATCCGAACGGTGTGGTCCGAGGTGATGAGCAGCTTCTTGTCGTCGGGGGTGAATTGAGGGGCGGTAAAACTTGCGTCAACGACGATCTCTTGCCCAACTGGTTTGAAAGTAGCCGTCTCGAACACCTGAAAGTATTGGCTGTTTCCATTGACAACGAAATACTTTCCCGACGGCGAGAAAATAACTCCATCAATTTCGTGTTCAAAACTTCGGTCATCAGAGAAGGTTTTGGTTGGTCGGTGATAGGTGCGAACTTCAAAGTAATCAAATTGTGCAAACCATTCAAGGTTATCGCTTCCGGAGACTTTCTCCCCCGATTTCACGTCAAAATCGAACGATTCCCACTTAAGTTTTGAATCGATGGGACACCAACGGCAATAGCGAGCATCCGTCGCAAGCCAAGATCGACTCATCGCTGTTGTAATTTGTCTTGGCCACATATTCAAGTTAAACGGGACTATCCGAAGCTCTCGATTCGGCCACGAAATACAATACATTTGCTGCTCGACTCGCAATTGAGAGGTGCGATAATTTTCGTAAACTGATACTCTTACGATAATCTCATTTTCGTGCGAGACGACGACCCCAAGCAATCTATCGAACTTGTCTTTGGTTGGCAGTTTCGGAAATTGATACTTCTCCGCTTTCTTCGGGTCTTTCAAATTCCACAGCCACACTGCCGTACTCGATCCGCCAATTGTGACCAGATTGGACGAATCGGGGAAGAAATCCATGTGATAGACAACGTGCTTTTGGCCCTTAAAGCGAATCATCGGTTAGCTCTTGTGGGTGGAATTGCGACGCCAGAACCAGACCCCGAACCATGCCAGCGAAATGCAGCTTAGCACGCCGACTCCGATAGGTTGCAGCGACAGGGATTTTTTGGGTTCTTCGCTGGGTTTCGGTTCGGTTTGTTCGACTTTGAGTTTCCCTTCTTTGATCGTCGCTTGATAACGGTTCAAGGGATTTTCTTTCAGGGTGTTCGGAATGGTTGTGTTCAGGGGTTTGAGTTCGGCTACTAAGACGCCTTCGGTTTTCTCGCTCAACCATTTGAGTGAAGGATCGTCCTTCTGACGCTTCTCGAAGTCTTTGCGTTTCAGTGCAAAGAGTGTAAGGGAATTCATTTCTGAAATGCGATCCGTCTTTTGGAACGTCATTTTGAATTCTTTGTCGTCCTTCACTTCAATGTACTTTGGACCCAGATAAGTAATTCCATATCGCAGCACGAACGCATACTCGGCTTGGTCGGCGATGCCCGTAAATTGCAAACGTGGCTCTGCCAGTTTCTGGTCTTTGGGAATGTACGGCGGACCAAAATTCGCAAACACCGTCATCGAGAACATCGATAGCAGCGATAAAGGTGCAAGTAACCGGTGCATAATACCCTCGCCAAAAAGGGGTTTGTATATTATCGATCGTTGTATGACTTCGTTTTGAAATTCGCAATCGTGGCCCCCCCCTCGTCTTGGTCTGTATAATACTTTGCATAGAAACTCACAGGAGAGGACCATGTTTCGGATTGGTTTCGTTTTGGCGTTGGGGGTTGCTTTGACCTTTGGCGGTGCCGCACAAGCAGGCGATGTGGCAGTGAAAGTTGCCAGTATCGAAGAGTTCGAGAAGGCGATTGCTGCCCACAAAGGGAAAGTCGTTGTTGTCGATGTGTGGGGGCTTTTCTGCGCTCCTTGTAAAGCTAAGTTCCCCTCGGTTGTGAAGATGTACAAGGATCATGCGAAAGATGGCCTCGTTGTCATCTCGCTAAGCCTCGACGAACCCGAACAAGAAAAAGACGTGCTTGCCTTCTTGAAGAAACACGATGCCGATTTCCCCAACTTCATCCTCAAAGACACCGACGAGAAAAAAGACGCATGGGATAAACGCTTCCCGTTTATGTCACCCCCCGTTATGCACGTCTTCGGACGTGATGGCAAGCTCCTCAAGAGCTTTGAACGACAAAAAGAAATCGACACTATCGGCGACTATGTGAAAGAGCAATTGCAGAAGAAATAGTGGACAAAGGAAAAACGATGCCGATATGAGCCAATCCACAGAGATCGCCCCACCGTGGGTGGCGTATCCGACCTACACTCGCGGAACAATAGGTTGGCGTATGGGTAGCGGCGAAGACCACATGGGCAATTTTTGGCGTTTCCTTGACAAAATCCCCGATCTTCAAACCCGTGTCGCATATCTTCGACGCCATGCCCCTGCCCCTTACACTTGGGCCGATTTTATTTGTCGCGTGCTTTTTGAGGATCGATTTTCCGACGACGAAGCAATAACCCATCTCAACCAAGTCGGTTTAAGCGACCTGATTGCCTCGGACATCGCCTATCACACTTGGGTTGCTCGACAAGATAACGTGAATTGGTTTTGGAGATCGATAGCAGACTCCCCCCAAGAGAGCGCACGATACAGAACTCGACCGATGGCTTTTTGGTCGAGGCGAATTGCATCTCTGAGGGATGACCCTCAAGCGGAAATCCCCGCATTGCTCGAATCGTGGCAAGGTTGCGAAGAACCCTTCCGAACAGGGCGTATCGCTAGTCTCAGTCTCAGCGAGGGTTTGCTTTCGCTTGCTCAAATGCTTTGTGCAGGGCGTGTCATTCCGCCGTGGAAACTCGGTTTGAGTGTGAGCGATTTTGAAGACACCTTCAATGAGAATATGGGCTTTGTGGATGCCTTCCGCTTGTGGGGATTGGAATACTTCGATGATCGTTTTATGTTGGGTTCGTATCTGAAAGAAAACGATGCCCCCGAGGTGTGGGAAAGCTGGTGCCGTACAAGTTTTTTTGCACCTTGAGCGGTATTTTCGACCTACTTCAATTTGATTTCAAGAGCAGAACCGGATTTCACATCAACGGTGAAATCTTTGCTGGCGGCACGGTAGTTGGCAGGGATTTTCTCGTAGGCAGCAGCTTCAGCGGGTGTTGCTTTATCGTTTTGTGGGAAGTAGACAGCGTACTTTCCGGGAGCGAGTTTGGCAGTGAAGTCCCCTTTGTCGGAGATTTTGCCAGAACCGGCAGGAACATCGTCCATCGGTTGAAAGCTGATTTGCACGTTGGTAATCGGCGTGCCGTCAGCGAAAAAAGCCTTACCGTTCACGTCGGCAGCTTCCTTTCGGAGGCTTGGTCCACCACACCCGACGACGAACGATAATACAAAAAGAAAAGCCAGTGTTCTAACCATTTTGCAAATGACCTCGTTGAAAGAAAAAAAGGTTGGTGAGACGGGTCTCACCAACCTCGATAGTTCGGCGATACAAATTCTTAGTTGGCGTTCACGACTTGACCATCGTCCGAAGAAACCAAGTACTTCGTGACCATAGTGCTAAGGCTATCGCGAATGAATCGGACCGAGCCGTCGGCCATAACCGACATCACACCGCCGGTGTGGAATGCGAAAGGTTCGTCGTTCGGACCGCAGTTGTTCACGCTCCAACGGCATTCCGGAGGACCACCGGTTGGAACTTTATTGTTGTTGAAACGGGCAACGCGGCTACCCAGCGAGTTGCTTGGTCCCGAGTAACCGTTGGTCACTGCATCGGGGTCGGCCCAAGCGTAAACGCGACGACCGCTGGCGAATTGGACTCCGGCACCAGTCATCCCGTTGACAGGGCTGATCGGGCTGGGAACCATGCTCGGACGTGACGAGAATGCACCGAACGAACCAACGCTGGGGTGAGCGCGACCGGCGTCTTCAATGAAGAGAACCGTGTTGCTCGAACCGTCCATAATCCCTGCAACGGTACGGGTACCGCAGCTCAAAGCACCGCTACGAACCGGACCAACGGCAGCGTTTCGCATTTGGAATGTTGCCGAGGCGGGGTTTTCGTCGATATCGCTGATAGCAACGGCCATGTAATCGACTGGCCCGAGGCGGTCAGGAGTACGCGAACCAGCGCCCAAAGGAGTGCTGGGGCAAACGAACGTCTTGATGAACGTTTGAGCAGCAGCGAAACCTTGTGCGGTTTCGTCGTAAGAACGACCGCGTGAATCGGGGTGAATCGTCACTGCTTGACCGTTCACCGAGTGGGTGAAAGATACTTGGCCCGCAGCAAGGGTCACACCGTGCAACGATGCGTAGTAAGGAAGCGATTGGGTGGTGTGGTCAAACAGGTTGTAGACGTTTTCTTGTTCAATGTAAGGCAGCAACAGCGTGAAGGTCGAGTGTGCCATGTAAGTCGTTGTTCCACCACCCGTCGAGTCGCACTGACCGGGGTGGGGCATGAATCCGTAGGCCGATTCGTAGTTGTGAACGGCGACACCCAATTGCTTCAGGTTGTTGGAGCAAGTGGACTTGTTGGCTGCTTCGCGGACTTTTTGGACCGCAGGTAGGAGCAAGCCAATCAGAATGGCAATGATCGCAATCACGACCAATAGCTCAATCAGCGTGAAAGCCTTTCGTGACTTTCGATTGAAAAGAGAAAACATCTATAACCTCTCGGGCGAAACTTGTATGTGCCAGAGACAGTCTGGCGATTAGGACATCAATTTGATAGAGGATAATCGTTTAGATTAGATGATGAGATGATGTAGATTCTGTGAAGTATTAGAAAGAGAGTGATGAAGCTAAACGATTTAGCGATTATAAGATTGAACTGTTTTCAGGGGATACCACAACCTTAATTCTGTTACGATGAGGGTGGCAGTAAAGTTCACTTCGCTTCGAGTCCTTTCTTCAAAAACTCGACGAATTTCGGGACATCGTTGATCTTACCTTCTTCGTAAGCTGCCACGATTTCTGCGGTTCCCCCCGGTTTCGGTCGGAGAATCACATACGTTGGCAGTTGAATCGTTTTTGTCAGATATTCTTGAAAGCGAGTATTGGCTTCGGCGTCGGCTTCCCGTTTCGATTGGGGTGGGGTCGATTCGTAAAGGTCGCCGGGGACCTCGTCGGTGTACAGCTGCACGCGACGGTATTTTTCCATCAATGGTTTGACTTCGCCAAGCGGGAAGATATTCTTCTCGTTCAATTTGCAATTGGTGCAAGTCTTACCCGTGAAATCAACGAAGACCATTTCCTTCGCTTCGTAGGCTTTAATCAGTGAGCCTTTGAGATCGCCGGACCAATCGAGTTCACCGGGGGTTGGTTTGGAATCGGGTAGCAAGAAGGAATCGACCCATGCGTAAACAATTCCGCTTGGCCGAGTGCGTTCCCCTTGTGCGGTCGTAATTAAAGCAGGGGCCAGATAAACCCCTAACCCTAATGCACCGAGTGCCCACATGAGCCGAGGTACACCCACATGAGGCGTCCCGTGTTCTCCCGAGTGGTCGTGCGGAAGTCTGTAAACACGTAACAGATAAAGGCCAAGTGCTATCGCAAGGATCACGAAACCTGCAAGACCGACATCGTAGGTCATAATGGCGGGTTTATCGACTGTGCGTAGCTCTGCCGTGCGTAAGAATTTAATCGCGGCTGCCAATTCCAGAAAGCCCATCACGGCTTTGATGGTGGTCATCCAATCGCCTGACTTGGGCAGGGTCTTGAGAAGTTTTGGGAACAACGCAAGGAAGAAGAACGGGGCTGCAAATGCACCCGCAAAGGAAACGGCTCCGAGTGCCAGTTCAAAGTAACTAAAATTCCCCGAAGATGACATTGCTGCAAACCCGCCGAGGAACGGCGCGACGCAAGTAAAGCTAATCAGCGAGAACGTCAATGCCATAAAAATCGTCCCGACGAATCCCCCTTTCCCTTCTTTGGATGAGGTGTAATTCACCAAAAAATTAGGCAGGGTCAGGTCGAACATCCCCAACAGGCTCAACGCAAACACGATAAAGATCGCCGCGATAGCATAGTTTGCATAAGCACCCGTCGAGAGCTTCTGGAACGCCGACAACGCAAAGATCGCAGCCACCCCCAACACCACAATAATTGTGAGAGCATAGATCGTCGCCTGCAAAAGGGCATTGCTACCTTTCTTTTCCGATTGCTTGATAAAAACGCTGACCGTGACGGGAACCATCGGGAACACGCACGGCGTGAGTAGGGTGATCAACCCGAATAATGCTGCCGTAAGCATGAAGGTACCGAGGTCGCCCGATTTCGGCAAAGGCAACGGATTCGGCACGGTGGTATTTAATTCGGCCTCGTAAGCATCGAAGGCTTTGAGCTTGACGGGGAGAGGTTTTTCAGTTTGGGGCGTTTGACCAGAAACCTGTTTGCCGTTTTTCTTGGCCTCTTCTGCTTTCAGTTCTTCCTCTTCTTTTCTGGCTATTTCTTCGGCTTCCTTTTTTTCTTTAATTACCCACGTTGGGTCTTCTCCTTTTAGGATCGTCTCAACATCTTGGCGATACGATTCTGCAACGGGCATAGGTTCGCCAGCAATTTTGATTTTCGCTTCGAGCTTGTATGTTTGGGGAATCAAACAGTTGTGTTCGTCGCAGACAACGTACATGAATTTTTGTGGTTTGATGGTGATTTCGCCAGCTTTGGCCTCTGGGGAGATCACAACCGGAATTGTCCACGACGCTCCGCCGGGGTAATGTCGTAATTCGCCTTTGGGACCCGGTTTTATTTTGGGATTGGGTGGATCAACAATCGACCCAATAAAGAAATAGGGTTGCCCTTTTGGGAAATACAAACTGTTTTTTGAGTCTTTTTCACGCCAATCAATTTGCTTGAATGGGTAGGTCCAATACTCCGAACTCCTGAGTTTCATATCGATTTTGAATTGCACAGTCTGACCCGGACGAGCTTCCGTTGGCTCCACAGTAGCTGTGATTGATTTGACTGCGATTTCTGGTGTTAACCGAGGTTGTGCAAACACTTCTGAGGTTTGAAAGCCTATCCCGAGAATCAGGAGAACCCCTGCAAAATACTTATTCATATACCCTCTGATGTTCTGATTTTGGTGTAAAATTATCGCAGCCGGCACGCTGGTGTTTGCTCCGGTCACTTACGTTCCCGGCTCGTGGCCTTTCTGGTCGTCACCATAGAATACCGAAGCCGTAAAGACCACGAGCCGGGAACGTAAGTGACCGGAGTGAAGACTAAGGCAGCAGATTCGTTATCTATTACATCGGTCACTTACATTACCAGCTCGCTTTTATCGATCCCACTTTCCCTTTAGACGTTTCGGATACGTTTTTTTATCAAATCCGTTTGGTCAAAGTAATAACAATACTTTTGGAGGTAGGGGTATTGCTGACGTCGGCAGTGCTATCGAGCGGCACAAGGACGTTTGTTTCGGGGAAATACGTCGCAGCACAACCCGTTGGAATATCGTAGCCGACCACGATGAAACCCGTTGCCGTGCGGATAACCCCGTTGAAGTGACTGTGAATATCGACGAGTTCTTTTTCCTTCAGCCCCAATTTTTGCATGTCACCCGAGTTCAAGAGGATCACCCGTCGTTCGTGGTAGATTCCTCTGTAGCGGTCGTCTAACCCGTAAACCGTCGTGTTGAATTGGTCGTGTGTGCGTATGGTCATCATCAAAAGTTGATTCGGTGCGAGAGACCATTTTACCAGAGGGGAGACCGAGAATTTGGCCTTTCCCGTGTTCGTGGGGAAGTTTCCTTCGCGTGGTTTATTGGGAAGGTAGAAGCCCCCTTTTTTTCGCACCCGTTCGTTGTAATCGTCGAAGCCCGGAATAACCCGACTGATCCTCTCGCGTATCAAATCGTAATTGCTGGCGAGGGTCGTCCAAGGTATCCCATATTTTGTACCCAAAGTTTTTTCGGCAAGGCGTGCGACAATCATGGTCTCGCTCAGAAGCTCCTTGCTGGCAGGGGTAAGCCGTCCGTGCGACGATTGCACAACACCCATCGAATTTTCGGTCGTCACGAATTGCAGGCCGGTTGCTTGTTGGTCGATCTCGGTTCGACCCAAACAAGGGAGAATCAAGGCCGTTTGTCCCGTCACCAAGTGCGACCGGTTGAGCTTGATCGAAACTTGCACCGTTAGGCGTGTGTTACGCAATGCCCTTGCCGTCGTTTCGGTATCGGGAGTAGCAGAAAGGAAGTTTCCACCCATCGCAAAGAAAACTTTCCCGTCGCCGGAAAGCATTGCTCGGATACATTCGACGGTATCAAACCCGTGATGGTCGGGCGGAGTGAAACCAAATTCCTTTTCGAGATTCTGCAAAAACCATGTCGGCGGTTTTTCCCAAATCCCCATCGTGCGGTCGCCTTGCACATTGCTATGCCCACGAACCGGACACAACCCCGCCCCCTCTTTGCCAATGCTCCCTCGGAGAAGTAAGAGGTTCACTACGTCTTGAATGGTCGGCACTGCGTTCTTGTGTTGCGTCAACCCCATTGCCCAACAGGCAATAATTTTATCGCTCTTGCCCAGAAGCTCCGCAACCTCAGTGATACTCTCTTTGGATAAACCCGATTGCTCGATGATCGTTCCCCAATCGAGTTTTTCGAGTGACTCCTTGAGGGTGTCGAAACCTTCGGTTTTCTCGTTGATAAACGATTGGTCGATCTGACCTTTTTCAAGAATATGTTTCAACACGCCACGCAAGAAAGCCATATCGCCATTGATACGCACTTGCAAATAGTGGTCGGCCAAATGGGTCGAAAAACCGAGCATCCCGCCGATATGCTGCGGATTCTTGAACCCCAGTAAACCCGCTTCTCGAAGGGGATTGACTGCGATAATTTTTACACCTGCATGTTTCGCCTTTTGCAGTGCAGTGAGCATTCGCGGGTGATTCGTACCGGGGTTTTGACCCAGAATCAGAATGACTTGGGCTTTCTCGAAGTCGTCGAGTTTGACCGTACCCTTACCAATACCTACCGTTGTCGAAAGGGCAGCCCCGCTCGATTCGTGACACATATTCGAGCAATCGGGAAGGTTATTCGTACCGAATGCTCGCACAAAGAGTTGATAGAGAAACGCTGCTTCGTTTGAGGTACGCCCCGAGGTGTAGAAGATGGCTTCGTTCGGGCTTTCGAGGTTGTGCAACTCTTTGGCAATCAAGGCAAAGGCATCGTCCCAACTTATGGGGGTATAGTGTTGCGAACCTTGTCGCAGAACCATCGGCTCGGTAAGTCGCCCTTGCTGGCCGTGCCAATAGTCCGTTTGCTTCCCAAGTTCTTCGATAGAATGCTTGGCGAAAAACTCACGGGTCAGTCTGCGGGAATCGGCTTCCCACGCAATCGCCTTCGCCCCGTTCTCGCAAAACTCGGCAGATGATCTA
>VYLT01000242.1_pt1 | contig 13548 bp, 12 predicted proteins | sample 5114261 | NCBI WGS metagenome assembly VYLT01 (sample SAMN12291815, study PRJNA351875) | freshwater metagenome | isolation source: freshwater lake | place: USA: Michigan, Little Long Lake | collected 2011-07-12 | reverse complement strand
AGCATCGCCAATCCCCGATTCTGCGTAGAGTACTGGCGAGATGCGATTCATCCGCACGCCCTGCAACGCAAGGTGCAGCACCTTCAACGCGACGCGACCAACGCTGGTATCGGGTTCTTGGAAAAGGTCGCTAAAGCTGGTGAAGCAGGCAACCTCGGCTGCGAACTCATAGCGAAGTTCTGATTCGAGAATATGAGCCGACTTGGTCAAGAGCGGGGTGATTGCTTCGGGGACTTGAATCCAACGCAGTCCGCGTGCCATCTCGGCCCAGTATTGAGCTTGTTCTTGCGCGTCTTCCGAGACGGGCTGTGAAAGCACCTCATCGAGATACGAGAGACCGTCGCTGAAATCGTTCGCACAACGGCGTCGAACTTCTTCCAAACAACGAAAAGCCGGTGATGAGGTTGCATCCATATTGCCATAGCCCGGAACAGCGACCAATAATGCAGGTTCAAGATTCAAGTGGGGTCGAGGAGCAAAGAGAGGGGGATTGATATACCGCGAACGGCGTCGGAATCGGACTGCAACAAAGACGGTTGCCGCAGCCAGACCAAACACCACTACCGCGATCATCTAACTTCCCCAGATTATGCAATCGGGAAGGTTTTCGAGAGTCATTCTCGAATTTGACCATCGCCGATCACGATATATTTACTCGTTGTCAACTCGACCAACCCACACGGTCCGCGAGCGTGGAATTTGTCGGTGCTGATGCCGATTTCGGCCCCAAGCCCCAACTCGCTCCCGTCGTTGAAACGTGTGCTTGCATTCACCATCACCGCTGCCGAATCGACACCCGAAATAAATCGCCGAGAACTTTGCAAGTCTCGGGTGATTATTGCGTCTGTATGTTTCGACCCATAGCGGTTGATATGAGTGATTGCTTGGTTAAGATCGGAAACAACCTTCACAGAGATGACTAAATCACAGAATTCAGCAGCATGATCCGCGTCGGTCGCACGGATGGCGTAAGGCAGATAAGAACAGACGATTTCGCAGCCTCGAATCTGAACCCCCCGAACCCTCAAGGCTTCCCCAATTTTCGGGAGGAACTCTTTTACGACCGATTCGTGAACGAGCAAACTTTCGGCAGCATTGCATACACTCGGACGAGAACATTTAGAATTAATAACGATTCTCTCGGCCATCTCAAGGTCAGCAGCACCATCGACGTAAACATGACAGTTTCCGAGGAAATGCTTCAAGACAGGCATCTTCGCTTCGGCAACGACTCGGCGTATCAGGCTTTCGCCACCCCTCGGAATAGCAAGGTCGATCAAGTCATTCATCTGCAAGAAATGCCCAACCGCTTCTCGGTCCTGCGTGGGAACCAGTTGCAAACACCCGTCCGGAAGACCATTTGCCAGAAGCCGTGAACGCAATAGGTTCACAACACATTCGTTGGTTTGCAGTGCTTCTTTGCCACCTCGTAAGATCACACTATTCCCGCTCTTGAGACAAATACCCGCTGCATCGCTCGTCACATTCGGACGCGATTCATACAGGAAGAAAATCACCCCCAGAGGGACGCTGATTTTTTTCACTTCAAGGCCGTTTGGTCGGAACGACCCCTCACGCACTTGCCCAACTGGATCGGGCAACGCAGCAACGTCACGTAGCCCTTGCGCCATGCTTACGATACGCTTGGGCGTAAGTTCGAGACGTTCTCGCATCGGGCCACTCAGATCGGTCGCTTTTTCGAGATCGAGTTTATTCGCAGCGAGAATCTCTGGGGTGTGTGCAACCAGTAAATCGGCACATTCGAGGAGCCAAGCATCTTTCGCCTTGCGGTGAATCTGGGCAAGCTGGAACGAGGCATCGCGGGCATGTAGAGCCACATTCCGACAAAGTTCATTTAACGACATTGCAAAACCTTCCTGAGCGACAGACTTATTTTACGGGTTGGGCAAACCTTCGGCACAAACTCCTCTTTTCTAATTTGTGAAGATCGGGTATCCCGTGCGTTTGGTTGTTTACAGGAAAACCTGCCATGCGTTCAATCCAATTACTTTTGTTTGTTAGTGCTTTCGGTGGTTTGCTTCTCGCAGAGGAGAAACCCAAAGGGGAACCGATCCTTGCTGAGGGGACGTGGACTATTACCGAAATGAGCTTGAACGGCAAGAAAGCCGTCCCCGGTGAGACCGGCCCAGACGAGATTATCGTAAAGGATGGCAAGATGACCTTTTACAAGAAGGGTGAAGCACTCAATCACTTCAAGGATTTTACCCTTGCAGTGGATACGAAGAGTACCCCGAAGAAAATGGACCTGATTACCAAGAATTCGGAAACGGGCGCTCGACATTTTCTCCCTGCAATCTATCAAGTCGAAGAATCGGAATTGACACTTGGGGTATCGCTTCCTCAACCCGATGTGAAAACGGCACGACACGCTTCGTTTGAAGAAAGCGAAAAGGCGGGCATACACTTAAAGGCACGCCTCAAAAAATGAGTAATATCTGAATCTTTTATCACTTTGCTTCAAAACCTTTCTGAGAGTTGGAACCGTTGCGGAACCTTGCCCCTCAAAGGGGTGTTAGTTCCTCCGTGAGAAGTCACCAACACCTACCAAAGACTTCTCTTTTCTTTCGAGATGATGATGAAAAAAGTGATTGTTGCCTTGAGCCTTTTGGTTGCCGTGAGTTCTTCCACCCGTGCTGCCGATGCCAACAAAGATGAAATGAAGGCGATTGCTACCATTGAAAAACTCGGCGCAACCGTGAAGATCGCCGAAGAGATGGAAGGTCCCGCACGTCTGAAAGTGACTTTCGACAAAATCGACGACAAGGCAGCCACCACCCTCAAAGGGATGACTCAAATTGCCGTTTTGATTTCGGGGAATGCGTCGGGTCTCACAGATCGCGGTATAACTTTGCTTGCAGGGATTCCGAACCTGACCGAATTAACCCTCGAAAAAGCCAACATCACTTCGGCAGGGATTGCACCCTTGAAAGCTCTCAAAAACCTCAAGAGCCTTTCGTTGCACGGAGCAAGCAAACTCAACGATTCTGGCGTAGCGGTGTTGAAAGAAATCAAAGGTCTCACCGAACTCGACCTGAGCAAGACAGCCCTAACCGATGCCTCTTTTGCTCACTTCAAAGCGATGGAATCACTCAAGACCCTGTATCTTCTGGATACTAAAGTCACCGATAAGGGGCTTGTGAATATCAAAGGTCACAAGAGCCTCAAAATGCTTGGCGTCGGCATGACGAGTATCACCCCGAAAGCCGCCCAAGAGGTCGAAACCGCAACCGAAGGTCTGCGTATCCGACGATAGTTTTGGGTATCAATACAAAGAGGGGACGTTCTTGCGAACGTCCCCTCTGCTTTTGCGTAGTGTTGTTCCAACTGATTAGTTCTTGAAAGCACTATGGCAAGCGGTGCAACGACCGTCAATCTTTTTGAAGGCCGCTTGCATGTCATCGTTCTTCTTTGCCCCTGCTGCTTTGATAAGATCGTTAGCAGCTGTTTCCATGTCAGTATTGAACTTGACCCAATCGGCGAGTTTAGCACCCGCTTTTCCGTCGTTGTGAACTTTGCTGTACTCCGCAAGAGCAATCACCCGGGTTGCAATCGCGGTAGCACGGGCAGGATCGGCGACGAGCTTCTTGGCGTTGGCTTTGATTTCTTCTTCAGCCCCAACACCCATCGCAACTGGCTTCTTGAATTGGTGCATGGTCTCGTCAACGGTCAGGCCATTTTTGCCGAAAGCATCAACAAGTTTAACAGGCTTCACGTCAGCTTTGGGGTCGGCTTTCACGCCAACATCGAGACTTTTAGCAGTTTCGGTTGCACCCTTGTAGTTTTTTGCCTTCGTGTCGATTGCCACTTTGATTGCAGCGTCGCGGATGGTAGCGTATTTGGCATCGTCAGCACCGCCGGTAATTTTGGCTTGTGCAGCGTAGGCAATCGTCAAAGAGGAAGAAACAACGGCTCGGTCGGCCCCTTTCTTGCTGGCGGCTTTGGCATCAGCGTTCAGAGCTTCAAGAGCCTTATTGATAGCTTTGGCATCGTCGGTGAGAATCGATTTGAAAGCATCATCGGAAATTGCGGGAGGAGCCGCATCCGTATTCGAGAGAAACATCAAACCGGCGACCATTGCGGTTACGCCCAAAGCCAGACAGCGACAGAACTTCATGGAATACACTCCTTGAGGAAAGCCAAGTCCCGAGGATTAGGGAGGTTATGGGCTTGGCTACTTGTAGTTTAGAGCGCGAATCAAGAGCGTGAAGAAGAGAATTTCGGGCGAAATGTGGGACTACTGATCCGCAGGTAAGTAATGTTACACATGAGTATCTTATTGTTCATACACTAATTGGTATATGAGAAGCAAAGGAACTCCAACCGAATTAGAAAGTCGCAGGCGACTCGCCATCAAGAAATTCGAGGCGGGCTGGTCGCAGACTCAAATCGCCAAATTTCTTGATGTCCACAGAATCAGCGTAACTCGTTGGGTTGCCAGTTATCGTTCAGGGGGCTTGCAATCGATTGAGAAAAAAACGATTCCGGGTCGTCCCCGATTTCTGAGTATCGATCAGGAAAAACAAGTTCTTTGTTTCTTGAAAGACTCACCAACAAAATATGGCTTTCAAACGGAGCTTTGGACTGCGGCTCGACTTGCGCTTTTGATTCAAGAGCGATTCCAAATTTGTTTCCATCCGAACTACCTGCGAGAGTGGCTTACCAAGCGAAACCACACCCCTCAAAAACCAATCCGACGAATGCGTCAAAGAGACGAAAACGCGATCCGAAGCTGGATCGATGAAAGATGGCCGGAACTTCAAAAAAAGCTCAACAAGAAAACGCCTACCTCACTCTGATCGATGAAACAGGGCTTTTTCTGAATCCAGTCGTCAGACGAAGTTGGTCAGAAAAAGGCCAGACTCCGATCATGTCGGGAGATGGCGGAAGACGAAAAAAAGTATCCATCATTGGAGCTTTGACAATCTCACCACACAACAGAACCCTCAATTTGCATTACTCAGAATTGATAGATGATTTTTTCACAGGATTTGAGGTCACGAAGTTTTTGAAGTCCTTATTGAGAAAAATACCAGCGAAGATTTATGTTGTTTGGGACGGGGGTTCAAATCATACAGGCCCCGAAATTCGAGAACTATTGGCAAGCCAAAAAAGGATACAACTGGAAAGACTTCCGGCTTATGCTCCTGAACTGAACCCAGTGGAAATTATCTGGAGTTGGTTGAAATATGGAAAGCTTGCTAACTTTGTGCCAAAGAATTTGGCTGAACTCAACCAAACCATAAACAAGCACCTGAACGAACTCTTGGGAGATCGAGTTTTACTTCGGTCGCTTTGGTCTGGTTCAAAACTCCCATTTCCTGACCACCAAATAGTGTAACATTACTTACCTGCGGATCAGTAGGGAAGGGTATTGATTTCGCCACCCGCGATTGTGATAGCGTCTTTCACGGCGTTGTCGTTCCCGCCAAAACGATTGATGGTTTTCACTTTTCCATCAATCATCACGATTCGGTAGTCTTGGCTTGCGTCAACACCCAACGAAGGAAGCGGGTTCGTTTTGCGGAATTGTAATTCGTCGGGTCGGGTCCATTCGATAGAATCGCGTGCTTCCACACAGAGAATCGTGTTGGATAAACCATCCGAAATTTGATTTGTACCGATCCGTCCGTTTAGGATTTTCACACCGGGGGGTAGTTTTCCACCCGGTTGAATGGGGTGCGAAGGGGAGAATCGTTTTTCAAACAATGCGCCCGGTCCGTCGAACCCTCGGTAGTATGTTCGACCGTCGGCCTTCACGGTATCCCCATCGTGAGCAAAGATAGCAGGCATTTGCTTGATGAGCGGTTTATTATTTGGGCTATCCCATGGCTCATTCAATTTGAATTTGTTGTACAGTGCATCTTGCTCGATGTATGGGAGAATATGCACACGCCACGACAACAGCCCTTTGCCACTGGCATCCAAAGAGTTGGTCGGGAAATCGCCAAATGTCAATTCATAATTCCCGCAGGCGATGGCGATTTTTTTCAGGTTATCCTCACTCTGCTTGAGTTTCGCACGGCGTTCTTCCTCATCTTTCTTGATCTTATCCATGCTTTCGTCAAAGCCTTTCTTGAGGTCTTTGGTCCACGATTTACACCCCGAAAAGGCAAGGTAGATCGCAGCAACCGTCCCGCCACCGCAGATTAACAGGATACCCAAGATAAATCCGAGGATAATCGGAAGGGAACTTTTCTTCTTGGGTTCGTCGCCTTCCCCTTTTCGGGATCGAGGGCGATCATCGTCGTCATCGTCATCGCGACGGGAAGAACGTGACGGAACCGAAGGGGGTTTACGCGGGGGTCGGGGGCGATCATCGTCGTCGTCAAAATCTTTTGCCATGATACAGTACCTTGAGGGAGTTTCTTTCTGAGGCTATTGAATCAAATCGACCGTCGTTTGTCACGGCCAGTTGTTTTTTTCGTTACCCGAAAAAGTGGACCAACCTTTTATAAACGCTTCGGGTGTTTCTCTCGGAATGAGGTGAATTTGACCATCCAACGAAACCACGCGGAATGGCAAATTCGGGTCGGTCCCAAAGGAAGGTCCTTTCCCTTTGAGTGGATAAGAAAAGTCATCCGGCTTGGTCCATTCGACCGGTTCGGATGCTTCAACACATAAAATCGTGTTGGCAACGCCATCGGTAACGAGTTTTGCCGAGAGGATCATTTTGGGAATCGTCGATGCGGGACCTTTTTTCGGAACCGTCCCCGTTACTTTTATCCCGTTGGCGTACCTCGGTGCGAGTAAAGCTCCCTTGTGCGAGAACCCCCGATAGTGCGTCTTGCCTTGTGCCTTTTCAAGGTCGCCATCAATAGAAAAGATTTCGGGCATTTTGGCGAGTAGGGCTTTGTTTTTTGTGCTGTCCCATGCTTCGCCAAATTGGAATTGGTCGTACAGTTCTTCCAATCCCAACCATGGAAGGATTTGCACACGCCACGAAAGTAAAGGCTTCCCTGTCACGTCGTAACTGTTGTTGGGATAATCGCCGTTGGCTTCCTCCCAATCGATGAAGGCTTTGGCGATCCGTTTGAGGTTCTGGTCACGTTTGGTTTCGACCCTCTTTTGCTTTTCGGATTCGATCCGTTGAGCCTCTGCGGTCTTCATCCCCTCGATCTCTGCGAGAATTGCTTTTCGTTCTTTGGAGATGGTATCACGTTCGTCTTGCCATGTTTGCTTGGCCGTTGTGAAATCTCGTTCAAGCGAACGCTTTTGAATAAACAGGACGCCACTTAAACCTAACCCCCCACACAGAAGCACAAGCCCCATCAGGAACCCGATTAGGAAAGGCATTAAGCGACTGCGCGGAGCCGGAGCAACGGCGACCTTTTGCGGTTCACTACTTGAGGGGGTAGGAACCAGAATTGGTTGTGGTTTTGGTGGCGGTGGCGGAGGTTCTTTTGCCATACTTTTTATTTATGCCGTACAACCCGTTTGAGAAAGGGGTGAATTGAGGAAGTCCTTTAGACCGGAACATCTTTTCCTAATTCCTTCCACAGGGCGGGGATCGTTTCGCGGTGGTCGCCACTGATGTAATAGCTCTCACCCCCGTCAGCAACAGTTCGGGCGAGAATGGTTTTCCACGGTCGATAGTAATACCTCGGATCGGTTTTCGGGGCCTCGGTTCGTGTGTCCCCTTCAATCGGGATCAGGTCGAAAACACCCGTGAGAAAATGTTGAATCACTTTCCCTTCTTGATGAGCATGATTCCTAGCCATTGTGAGCGCCTTCAAATAGACTTCCGGCCCCATGACCGCAGAGCCGACGTTCAGAAACACCCCGCCTTCCAAACGGGTCAAGGTTTGAGCAAATATCAAAAAGTCGGTGTAACTGGCTTGCCCCCATGCTGCCCCGTTGCAGTTCGGGTGTTCGTGAATAATATCTTGCCCGATACCGATGTGAACGGTTGCAGGGACTCGCAATCGATAGGCGTGGGCCAAAAGGCTTTTGTCACGATTCGAAAAATTCTTCTCGTAAATCTCTCGCCCGATTGCTTCACCCGCACCTAGACCTTCTGTAACCCCCTTTGCGATCACATCGTTTATCCGTCCTGTTTCGTGCCAAAGGCCGAACTCACCCGTGCGAACATATTTAGCGACACTCTCGGTTGTTGCACCGATCAAGGCATTTTCCCAATCGTGAATCGGACCAGCACCGTTGAGGGCAATGTGGTCGATCAATCCGCGTTCCATGAGGTCAATCAGATGGGCTTGCACACCCGCACGGATAACGTGTGCCCCCATGAGCAAAACCCGTGCAGAGCCTTTTTCTTTGGCCTTTTGTAATCTATCTGCAACGATTGCTAAACTCGGTTGTTGAAAATGCGAAGGACTGTCGAGCGTTAATAACGATGCCAACGTCAGGTTATGTTCGCGTTCGGAAAGCGGTTTGATTATCAGGCGAGATCGGTCGAATAAGGGGTATGGCATGGGTATCCTCTGTTAGGCGAACTTCCCTTTTTTAGCTAAAATGCTCCCACCGAGTTCCCCGAAAAACCAAATGGATCGAATATGTCTACGGCGTACCACAAGCAGATGGTCGAGTATTTCTTAGATCTTCAAGATCGTATCTGCACCGATATCGAGATGGTTGATGGAGGAGGGAAGTTCCATCAAGACCATTGGGAACGACACGGCGGAGGGGGAGGGCGGTCACGGGTGATTGCCGAGGGGAACGTCTTCGAGAAAGCGGGCGTGAATTTCTCCGAGGTCTTCGGCGAGATGTCCCCTGAGTTCGCCAAGCAATTGCCCGGCGAAGGAACACAATTTTCGGCAACGGGTGTTTCGCTCGTTTTGCATCCGCGAAATCCCCATGTCCCAACCGTGCATGCCAACTTCCGCTTTTTGACCAAAGGGGAAAAGTGGTGGTTCGGCGGAGGGGCCGATCTAACCCCGTATTATCCCGTGCTAGAGGATGTGGTGCATTTTCACAAAACATGGAAACGGGTTTGCGAAGAACATTCCCATCTGGTCGATTACAAAAAGCTCAAAACAGATTGCGACAATTATTTCCACTTACCGCACCGAAAGGAAGCTCGCGGAGTTGGTGGGATTTTCTTCGATTACCTTCAAGGGGACTTCGACCAGATTGCAGCCTTTGCTAAGGGGTGTGCCGACCTTTTCACCGCAAGCTATGTCCCGATAGCCGAGCGCCGAAAGGGAGCACCCTACACCGAAGATCAAAAGAAATTTCAAGAATACCGTCGCGGGCGTTACGTCGAATTCAATCTGCTTTACGATAGAGGCACGGTGTTTGGTCTTAAAACCGACGGGCGTGTTGAATCGATCCTCATGTCCCTCCCGCCGACCGTTCGATATTGGTACGACTACCACGCCACACCCGGCTCCAAAGAGGAAGAGCTAACTCACTATTGGCTCCAACCGAAAGACTGGGCCGAAATGGGATAGCGTGAATCCCCGTAAATTCTCGGAACGCAGGCTCGACAATTCGTTTTCAGCCCCGACCAATGTCCGGTTCCGCTCCCCGTCGCCCGTTACAGGAATTTCCTCCTTGCACATTGACCCGACTTCGACGATAATATCAATATCCTTTCAGGGGTTGTTGTATGCCGCTTTCACTCTCGAATATCTCGCCGACCGAACTGCGTGTTCGGCAAGCCCGTCGTCGTCTTATCAACCAATCGATGATCGACAATATCGGTTTGGCGTGGGGGTTGTCGCTTGTTGCTTCGGTGTTGTGTTTGTTGGCATTGCCTTTTGTCTATGCCCAAGCTCCTGAGAATTTCAAGTGGTATCTCGTCGGGACGACGACCCTGATCGGGACCGTGCTTGCGATTGTTTGGACACTTCGCAATGCCCCGAAAGAGATTGATGCTGCGGTCGCTCTTGATAAGCGATGCGACCTCAAAGAACGCACTCTGACTTATTACAGTCTCGATGCCCAACAACGTCAAACTCCGATTGGGAAGGCTCTTTCGGAAGATGCCGACGATGCTGTAAAGGGAACCTCGGTCAAGGATAAGTTCCCCGTAGGCATGGGGCGTCGGGCGTTGTTCCTACCCGTGTTGGTCGGTGCGATTGTTGCGATTGTGCTTTTCTATCAGCCCTATATTGCCACCACACTCGCCAACGCCAAGAACGAAGAAGAGATAGTCGATCCGAAAGTTCAAGCCAGCAACATCCAGAAGAAGCAAGCTCCACCGAAGCCCCTTGTTCTCAAACCGCCAGTCGAGCGTTCAACCAAGTCTGACACCCTCAAACGTCTCGAAGGGGAGTTGGAATTAGAACGCAAATATCAGGAAGCCCAACAAAGTAAGACGATGGGGATGGATTCGGGCGGTACCGAGCGAGAGAAGATCGAAGCTCTCACCAAAGCCGAAGACAAGCTCAAGAAATACGAACAGGATTTAGCAACTAAGTTCAAACAGTTGGAAGAGCAAGTCGCCAAGTACAACGCCCTTGAACAAGGCGAATCTCGCAACGATGGGCCTGCCAAAGAGTTTGAAGATGCCTTTTCCAAAGGCGATCTGAACAAAGCCAAAGAGGAACTCGACACCCTTAAGAAAAAGGCGAAAGAGAATAAGCTGACCGAAGACGATCAAAAGAAACTCGAAAAGCAAGTCGAACAAATGCAGGAGAAGCTCGACAAGCTCAACCGTGAGCAAAAGAAAGAGGAACAAAAACTGAAGGACGCCATCGAAGAAGCTAAGAAGGAAGGCCGAGACGCCGAAAGTCTAGAGAAAGAATTGAAGGACCAACAAAAGAAGATGGAGAACACCAAAGAGCTTGACAAGATGGCCGACACACTCAAGAAATCGAAGAAGTCTCTTGAGAACAAAGACCAACAAGAATTGGCCGAAAATCTTGATAAACTTCAATCGGAAATTGGTGGGTTGGAAAGCGAATTGCAAGACCTGCAAGACGCCCAAGACCACTTGGACAACCTCGACAAGATGAAACGCGACCTCACCCGCCAATCGCAAAATAACGACCTGCAACGCGAAAAGAACGCCAGCAAGGACAAGGGCGAAAAAGGGATGGGCATGGGGGGTAACGATCCGGGTGGGGCCGACGAACTCAACCGCAACGGTAAAGGAATGGGTATGGGCGACGGCATGGGAATGGGCGGAATGGGTCAAGGTATGGGTATGGGCATGGGAATGGGTGACGGCAACGGGAACGGCATGGGTGGAATGGGTATGGGTATGGGCGACGGGTCAGGCGGAGCCGGTGTTGCATCGGGCCGACGTCCCGAGAGCAAAGACGGCAAAGACAACGCCGGTAATGAAGAACGTATTCGCGGAAACTTCGACCCGAAAGGACGAAAAGCCTACGCCGGTGCCACCAACGGACCCGCCTTCAAAAAGCGAACCACAACGGAACTCGGCGAAGAAATCCGCCAAGCAGCCCAAGACGCCCCTGACGCCATCGAAGTCCAACGCCTCCCCAAAGGAGCCCGCGAAATGGTCAAAGAATACTTCGAGAAACTCGGCGGCCAAGCCCCACCGAAGTAGGGGTAGAAATGATTCAGGCTTCACAGGGTTAATGGGAAAAACATTTGGCCAGTTATCGAAGTTTGCAATCACCATCGGCGATTTTCAAGGGGAAGGTGATGCCTTTCGAGTCGTTGATGTGTATGCTGCGGGGCGATGGTTGATCTGCGAGGACAATCATGTTTATGTTCCATTCTTTGCGGGAATGCTTGCAGCGTCTGTTCGGCGGATAATTGATGAACCGAGACATCGAAGTGCTGGCCTGCTTTTTCAGAACCTTTCACCAGCAGAAAATCACCGCCATTTGTGCGATGAAGCGACCGAAGACAATTCAAGGTATCTTGAGTACCGATTCATGGCTTGGGGTGAAACGTCAGACAACGTCGTGATGCACTATTTCCGTGAGGATGATACAGCATTTCTACCCTTCTCGTTCTGGCGAGAGAATCATCACCAACCTTCAGAGTTGGGACAAGTGTTTGTGGCGGAGTTACCGTGGAGGGAGTTGGCAAGCATTTTACACGACGCTGCTTGGGAGCTTATGTGGAGCTGGGCGGATCGTTCTAAACGGTAAAGTATTCTCAATTCTTTGTGGATGATAACAAAGAGTAAGGCGAACCGGCGACTTTAGTCGCGGGGTAAATCGCGAAACCCCTGATTTTCTCGGCAAAGAAACAAAACCCCGCGACTAAAGTCGCCGGTTCGCCTCCACCGCTCTCTAAAACACTCACTCCACTTCGGTGAAGTCGCGGAGTTGGTCTTTGCGTGTCGGTTGGCGTAGTTTCAGAATTCCGCGTGCTTCGATTTGGCGGATGCGTTCACGGGTGATTCCGAAGATTGTGGCGACCTCGTCTAGGGTTTTTGGCATTCCATCTTTAATGCCGTAACGATACTCCAACACTTCGCGTTCGCGTTGCCCTAATGATTTCAGGACTTCGCCGATTCGTTCGCGTAGCAGGTTTAGGTCTGCGGATTCACCGGGGATCGAGGTTCCGCGATCCTTCAGAAAATCTTCGAGAGATCGTTCGCCTTCTGTCCCGGAGATCGGTTCTTGCAGGCTAATCGGGTTTCGTCCGACCACCCGCAGCGAACGCACTTCATTTGCGGAGATATCAAGGCGTTCTGCAATCTCTTCGTTTGTGGGTTCACGTCCGAACTCTGCGAGTAGCTCAGTGCGGACACGTTCGGTATGGCCGATCATTGCAATTTGATGGCATGGGACACGGACGGTACGGGCCAGTTCTGCGATTGCCCGTTGAATGCTTTGGCGAATCCACCACGTTGCATAGGTTCCGAACTTGAAGCCCTGTTGCCACTCGAATTTATCGACGGCTCGCATAAGCCCGCGATTGCCTTCTTGGATTAAATCGGCAAAGGGTAGCCCGCGATTGCGGAACTTCTTGGCAATCGAAACAACAAGACGAAGGTTTGCTTCCGCAAGCTCACTGCGTACTTTCAAGTAAGCGTTTCGGCGTCGCCATAGGGTCGATAAGTTGCCCGATACGTCTTCGGGTTCAACACGCAAAACATCAACGGCATCTCGGTAGGTTTCCGAGGGTTTGTGTTTTCGCAAAGACGGAGCAGGATCGTTTTGCAGATTCTTGAGAACGGCTTTGTGACGGGTCGCAAAGTCGTCCATCCATTTTTCGATAAGCTCGGTTCGGGGCGAAAGTTCACCCATGAGCTTCGCAGCCCGACGCAGTTTGCGAAAGCGATTGCGACGCCATGCCTTTCGCTCTTCGGGGTCGGCGATGCTCAAACCTTCCATCAAGTTCTGTTGGTCTTGTTCCAAGATCAAACGCAAGGTCTCAAGGTGACCGGGCAAGCGCTTGAGAATCTTTTCACGGCTTAGGCTCAAGGTCGAGTTTACATCAATCAATGGATCGATATGGGCTTGACCAGCGCGGACCCGTTCCAGAGTGTGATAGGCTTTCTGGAGAATGAAGGGGCAGAGCAGGGCAGCCGAACGGAACCGGTTGCGGTGATGTTCGAGCCGTGCTGCGACTTCTTTTTCTTGGTCGGGCTTGAGAAGGGGAATCGAACCCATCTGCCGCAAGTACAGGCCGAGGGCGTCA
>VYLT01000241.1_pt1 | contig 13583 bp, 11 predicted proteins | sample 5114261 | NCBI WGS metagenome assembly VYLT01 (sample SAMN12291815, study PRJNA351875) | freshwater metagenome | isolation source: freshwater lake | place: USA: Michigan, Little Long Lake | collected 2011-07-12 | reverse complement strand
GGTCCGAATCCATGCTCTTGATGTAGATGCTTCGTTTGTTGGCGCGGTAAGTGAAGCCGCCCGCTGCGGCCACTGCGTTCTGCACCGTCAGGCCGCTCGTGTAGGGATATTCGCCGGGGCGTCCGACTTCGCCAAGGATGTAGAAGGGTCGGTAGTTGATCACTTCAGCGCTGACGCGCGGATTGAGGATATAGCCGCCGGACAGGGTGGTCGTGATCGATTCTTCAAGCTGCTTGGTGGTCAGGCCCAGCGCCTGCTGCTGGCCGATAAGCGGCAGCGAGATCGCGCCCGAGCCGTCGACTTCGAATTCACCGGACAGGTCGGGATGGCCGAACACCGTGACCCGAAGGCGGTCGCTGGAGCCGAGCGTGTAAGCGGTGGCGACCTGGGTCAGGGCTTCGGCAGAGGCCTCGCGGGCCCCGGCCGACTGTCCGCCGGTTGAACCACAGGCCGAAAGCACAAGCGCCGCGGCAGCAAGAAGGAGGATATAAAGAGGACGAAGCGCGATCATGTCTGCGTAATTCTCCCAAGGGCCGTGTTTGTAGTGTCGCCTATATGGCAACGAATAAATGACTCAGGTGCTGAGGAAAGCAACTTCCGTGCCTGTCAGCCTTGCCGCGGTGAGGCGCCCCGTCAGGAACGCGCCAGTATCCAGACCGATCCGCCGGGCATCTTGATGGACGGAATCCATAGGTGTGTGACCATGGACGACCATCTGCGGGAAATTTGCCCGGTCATCGAGGAACTCCTCGCGAATCCAGAGCATGTCCCGAATCGACTGCTCTTCCAGCTCCACGCCCGGGCGCAGGCCAGCATGCACGAACAGGTAGTCCCCTGCGACATGGTAGGGTTTCAGCGACTGGAAGAAGGCAAGGTGTTCGGCCGGCAAGCGGTTGCGAAACTCGCCCCACACCCGGGCCCAGGCGTCCCGTGCGGCCGACATTTCTTCATGTGAATTGAGACTGGCGCGCTGATTCGGCGGCGCGAGGCCGTAAGAGTAGAGTGTTTCGGCACCGCCATAGCGAGCCCACTGGTTGCCGAACGAGGCTTCCTGCAGAAAGCGCAGCAGCGCCTCTTCATGATTGCCCATCAGGTAGACCGGGTCGAACCGGTCGGCTGCGCCGCTGGTGAAGAAGTCGATCACGTCCCGCGACTTCAGACCGCGGTCGATATAATCTCCCAGGAAGATGATCTGCGGCTTGATGCCTTCCGGCAGCTTGTCGGCGTCCTCGCGGATCAGCTCCATCAGCTGATCGAGGAGGTCGCGGCGCCCATGGATGTCGCCGACCGCATAAAGGCAAACGCCTTCAGGGGCTGCGATGACCCGGTCCGGCTCCTTAAGTTCGGCGCCTTTGCCCTGGAGCCTGCCATACTCTTCGGGCTCGCCCACAGGTTCGACCAACCCGAAGCCACGCTTGATGCGGGCTCGCAGCGCACGCGCAGTCCGGCCGAAAAAATTCAGCCGTTCGCTCGCCGCGGGCACTCGATCATTTGCGCTGGCCATGGAAAGTATCCAATTCATCCGTCAGACTACGCAATCTACGGGCCAAAACCAAGACCGGCTGAGCGGATCGTTAACCTTTCCTGATGAACGGCCTGCGCCGGACAGCCTGCTGCCCAACTCGAGAGCATGGTTCCGGCAGAATGACCGGCATAGCGTCCGGCGGCCGGCCGCAGCTGCGGGCGCCGGCCACAACGGCTGGCCGGGCCGGCAGCTTCAGGACGAAGGGCCAATACACCAACAAGGCGAGTGTGCCGGATACGGACCCGTGCAGGGCCCGAGCGGGAATAGTCTGGCGCCGCATCGGACGTTTACCCGTCTGACGCAGTTTCGGGGCGCCCCCCGGCCCGGTCTTGGGCACGCAACCGGCATTAACCCTCCACGATTTGTCACCATACCCTTGGGGACGGGCTTGCCGAGTCCGGAGGACTACATAGTGTGGCACCAGACCACTATGAGGGAGAACGCAGATGATCGGTGTCGTCGCCAAACTGAAGATTCAGGACGGGAAACAGGGAGAGTTCGAACAGGTCGCCAAGGACCTGATGGCCAAAGTGAAGGCGAACGAGCCCGGATGCCTGACCTATCAACTCTACAAGACCAAGGGCTCGACCACCGAATACATCTTCATGGAACAGTATGCGTCCGCTGACGCGCTGAAGGCGCATGGCCAGACCGACTATTTCAAGGCAGCGGGGCCCAAGCTCGGCGCGGTTCTCGGCGGCGCCCCTGAGATCCAGTACTACGACATCGTCGAATAGCGGGAGCGGCGGCCATGGATCTCTCGCTTTCACCGTCTGACCTCAAGTTCCAGAAAGAAGTGCGCGACTGGATCGCAGCAAACTTCGACAAGGACCTGCGGGCGCGCATGGCCCTGTCAAAGAATGGCTATGTCGACAAGGCAAGCCAGGTGGCCTGGCAGAAGAAGCTTTCCGCGAAGGGCTGGATCGCGCCGAACTGGCCAAAGGAATATGGCGGCCCGGGCCTGTCCACGACCGAACGTTACATCCTGCACTCCGAATTGTCGGGCGCCGGCACACCAAACGTGGCGCCGTTTGGTGTCTCGATGGTGGCTCCGGTCATCATGGCCTTCGGCAATGACGAGCAGAAGAAGAAGCACCTGCCGAGCATTCTCTCCTCCGAAGTCTGGTGGTGCCAGGGCTATTCCGAGCCCGGCGCCGGCTCCGACCTTGCCGGCCTCCAGATGAGCGCCGTGCGTGACGGCGACGAGTACGTCCTCAATGGCTCGAAGATCTGGACAACGCTCGCCCAGTGGGCCGACATGATCTTCTGTCTCGTTCGCACCTCGAAGGAGGGCAAGCCGCAGGAAGGCATCTCCTTCATCGTATTCCCGATGTCTCTGCCCGGCATTTCGGTGCGTCCTCTGCCAACACTCGACGGCCCGGCCGAAGGACAGCACGAGATCAATCAGGTCTTTTTCGAGAACGTCCGTGTGAAGATCAAGGACGCGCTGATTGGCAAGGAGAACGAGGGCTGGACCTATGCGAAATACCTGCTCGAGTTCGAGCGGGGCAACGCCTACGCGCCAGGCCTGCGCCACATGCTGAACAAGGCGCGCAAGATCGCGTCGAAGGAAATGGATGGCGGCGAGCCTGTGATCCGCAATCCCGACTTCGCTCGCAAGCTTGCGCTGCTGGAAATGCGCATCGACACGCTCGATGCCACCGAGCGGCGCGTCTTGTCTTCACTGTCGGCAGGACAGAATGTCGGCCCGGAAAGCTCGATGCTCAAATGCGCAGGATCGGAAGCCCAGCAGGCCATCACCGAACTCGCGCTCGAAGCGGCTGGCCTCTATGCCGAGCCTTTCGTACAGGACACGGTGGCCCTGGCCGGCCCCGGCTCGAACATTGAGTCGCCTACACCGGAATATGCCCTGACTGCGGCGCCGAGTTACTTCAACTACCGCAAGACCTCGATCTATGCGGGCTCGAACGAGATTCAGCGCAACATCATGGCGAAGGCTGTGCTCGGCCTCTGAGGCCAATGACCGACCCCCTTAATAGGATTGCCCCGATGACGACAGCCACTGCCGCCGCGCCCAGCCTGCTGACACGTGTTTCGTTTGGCATCGGAGGCGCGGCGGAAGGCGTCAAGAACAACGGGTTCGAATATGTCCTGTTGTTCTTCTATTCCAACATCCTGGGGGTAGATGCCGGGCTGGTCGCAGTAGCGCTCCTGATCGCCCTCGTCGTCGATGCCTTTTCGGATCCGATCGTCGGCTACTGGTCAGACAACATGCGCACCCGGCTCGGGCGCCGGCATCCCTTCATGTATGGGGCGCTGATCCCGATTGCGGTCACTTATTATTTCACCTGGAACCCGCCGGCGGGAATGACCGGCAATGACCTGTTTCTCTGGCTGGTGACGCTGACCATTCTCGTTCGCTTGTCCTTTACCTTCTTTGACGTGCCCGGCACGGCGCTGGCGGCAGAGTTGACGCAGGAATATGACGCCCGGACGTCGCTCCTGTCCCTGCGTACCTTCTTTGGCTGGTTTGGCGGCCTTACGATCCAGATACTTCTGTTCCGCTTCCTGCTTGTGCCTACGGAAGAGATTGAAGTCGGCGTGTTCAATGTCGACGGCTGGAATACCTACGGTCTCGTCGCCGCAATCTGCATTTTCATCTGTGCGCTGATCTGTACAGCCGGCACGCACAGCCACATCCCGCACCTGAAGGCGCCTCCAGCCGCGCGCAAGATCACGCTCGGCATGGTCTTCAGGGAAATCTTCGAGACGGTTTCAAATCCTTCCTTCAGGGCATTGTTCCTCGCGACGCTTTGCGGCCTCATCGCGTCTGGCATTTCGGCCACACTCAACCAGTACATCAACACAATCTTCTGGGGCTTCACCAACGCCCAGATCGCCACCATAACCGCAGCGATCTATGTCTCGGCCATTCTCGCCCTGATCATCGCCCCGCTGGTCGGAAAGACCTTCGGCAAGAAGCGCGGCGCCATCGTTATCGGCGCACTCGCCTTCACCATTGCGCCAATGCCGGTCTTCCTGCGCCTTCTCGGCCTGTTGCCGCCAAACGGCACGGAAGCGCTTTTCAATATCATCTTCTTCATCACGATCTTCGACCTGGCCCTGATAATCGCCACCCAGATGCTGATGGCATCCATGGTTGCCGACATCGTCGAGGACAGCGAGTTGCAGACCGGCCGCCGCTCTGAAGGCATCTTTTTTGCCGGCATCAGCTTCATCCGGAAGCTCTCGCAGGGGGCCGGCGTCATGACGGCTTCTGCGGTGCTCTGGGTTTCCGGGTTTTCTACCGGTGGCGGCGGGGCGGGGGCCAGCGAGGAGTCGATCCGGGCGCTTGGATTCGGTTACGGGGTATCAGTGCTGGCGGCCTGGACGCTGATGCTCATCTGCGTCAGTTTCTACAAGATCAGCCGGGAGTCGCATGGCGAAAACCTGCGCCTTCTGCGCGAGCGGGACGCAGCAGCAGCGGCCTCTGACGCCCCCTGACTGAAATGTCATGAAGGTACGAATTGCGCCTCAATTGGAGCCGCAATAGAGCCATACTCATGACCGATCCACGCACCATGACCAAACACGTTTCCAAACTCCTCGCTTTCCTCAGCGTGGCCGTCCTGATGCTGCTCACGGTTGCGCTGGCGCCCATGTTTTCACAGGCTGAGCGTCAGCCGGGTGACCTCTCCCCGGCGGCGGCCACCCTGCCGCCTGGCAAGCCGGCCCCCGCACAGACGCAGGCCGCTCCCGCGGTTGTCCCCCAGTCACAGGAAGAGATCTATCTGAGCTTCGCGCCACTGGTGAAAGGCGCGTCGCCGGCCGTGGTGAACGTCTACACTGCGAAAAACGTGAAGAGCCGGGTCACGCCTATGGAGCAGCTGCTTTACGGCGTCCCCGCTCAGGGCAGCGTTCAAAACTCGCTTGGCTCAGGCGTCATCGTGGGAGCCGAAGGCATTGTGGTCACCAACAACCACGTCATCCAGGGCGCTGACAGTTTCCGCGTCGTGCTCAGCGACCGGCGCGAATATGCCGCTGAGCTGCTGCTCGCCGACGAGCGTACGGACCTTGCCGTGCTCAAGATCGACACCGGCGCCGAGCGCCTGCCGACCCTCGATTTCGCCGACACCCGCGCCGTTCAGGTGGGCGACCTCGTGCTTGCCATCGGCAATCCGTTCGGTGTCGGCCAGACGGTCACCAGCGGCATTATTTCTGCCACCGCCCGCACGGATGTGGGCGTCTCCGACTACTCCTTCTTCCTGCAGACCGACGCGGCGGTTAACCCCGGCAACTCCGGCGGCGCCCTGATCAATACCAAGGGCGAGCTCGTCGGCGTCAACACCGCCATCTATTCGCGCACCGGCGGCTCGGTCGGCATCGGCTTCGCCATCCCGTCCGAGATGGTCAAGCGCGTCGTCGATGCCGCCGTCAATGGCGGCACCTTTGTGCGCCCCTGGCTCGGCCTTGCCGCGCAGTCGGTCAGCTTCGACATCGCCAAGACACAAGGCCTTGCCCGTCCGGTCGGCGTCATCGTCACCGAAGTTTACCCTGACGGCCCGGCTGCCAATGCCGGCCTGCGCCGCGGCGACCTCGTGACCGCTATCGACGAGCGCGAAGTGTTCGACGAGAAGGGTCTGAAGTTCCTCGCCGCCGTTCGCAATCCGGGCGAGACTGCCAAGCTTACGGTGCTACGTGCCGGCGCGGTCCAGACGATCAATGTCGAACTCGAGCCGCCGCCGGGCGCGACCGAAGCGGACGTCGTGCTGCTGTCAGGTGCGTCGATCTTCAACGGCGCCCGCGTCATCGAACTCTCCCCGCGCCTTGCAGAGGAAAACGGCCTTGATCCTTTCTCAAAGGGCTCGGGCATCTACGTCCACTCCGTCACGCGCGGCACGATCTCGCGCAACTATTTCCAGCCGGGTGACATCATCCGCGCCGTGAACGGCAAGACCACGAAGTCGGTCAAGGACCTTGAAGGCGTCGTCGCCAAAGGCGGCCGCGAGTGGGAAATCGAGATCGAACGCAACGGCCGGACCGTCAAAGGTACCGTTCGGACCTGATTTGCCTCTTCTTCCCTCTCTCACGAAGTGGGAGAGGGAAGAAGGGCAAGCTTAGCGACACCCGCGCGCCGCATCCGCAACAAATCCGCCTTAAAACCGGAAGGGGAAACCCTGTCCGGCCTATCGTACTGCCGGCGCCAATGTTTTGAGAGACGCTGCATCCATAGGCACACTTGGCGGCATCACATAGGGAGAAACACGAGGAACCTCCCATGCGCCGCATCGCCGCCATTGCCTTGACCGGCCTGTTCGCGGGGGCATGCGCCTCGCCGACCGAACCGCCGGAAACGCCTGCGCTCACCGTCGAGATGGCGCCAGCGCCCGCCCGCGCGTTTGATCCGCGCGACTTGCAGCCACTCGTCTACGGACAGAAGACCCAGGTTCTCGTCCTCGCCACGCCGCATCTCAGCAACACGCCGGACGGCTTCGATGCCGCCGTGCTGGATCCGCTGCTGGACCGCCTCGCTGCCTTCAAGCCCGACCAGATCGCCATCGAAAACCTTTCCGGCGAAAGCATCCATGCCCTGAAAGCCTATGTGGCCATTTATCCGGAGTCGGCATCGACCTATGGCGGCCGTCTGATCAAGGGCGCGGCGCTGGCAGAAGCGGAGCTTAAGCTTGCGATGCCGGAAGCCGAAGCGGAATCCCGCCGTATACTGCGTGAATGGCCAGTCCAGCCTACGCCGGCCCAACGGCGCCACCTCGCCGCCATGTTCACCGCGGCCGGCGACACGCATTCAGCCCTCGTCCAGTGGTGGCGCCTGCCGGAATCTGAGCGCCTTGCCGGCGACGGCGTATCAGCAGACCTTGCCGCCTATTTCGCAGAGTACCAAGCCAGGCAGAACGAGAGCCACCAGATCGGATCGCGTCTCGCGGCCCGTCTCGGGCTCGAGCGTGTTTACCCGACCGATGACCACCATGCCGATGACGTGCGCAACTTCATGCAGGACGATATGATGGCCTTCTATGAGCAGGTGAACATTCAGGCGATCATTTCCGATCCCGTGAATGCGCCGATCATCAGGGCCGCAGAACGCCTGACCTCGCCGGAGGAGGCGCTTGAAACGTACATTTTCCTCAACACGCCCGAGGCAGGCATCGCTGATGTCGCGCTGCAATGGCGGATGATGCTGGATCGTCCGAGCCCGAATGATGTCGCGCGGGCGAGGATGATGGATTGGGAAGCGCGCAACCTGCGTCAGGTCGCCCACATCCGCGAAGCGATGGCGCAGGCCCCTGGCGGGCGTGTGCTGGTTGTCGTCGGTTCAGCCCACAAGCCGTGGTTCGATGCCTATCTCGGTATGATGAGCGACGTTGAAATCGTCGATGCAGTCCAGGTGCTCAGCGCGGATGAACGATGACCGGCACGTCCTCATAGCCGAGCACGAAGTTTGACAGGACGCGCGTCGGCTCGCCGACGAGTTCGATCCGGTCATACCGCTTCAGGATTTCTTCCCAGAGCAGGCGCAGCTGCATCTCGGCGACACGGTTGCCCATGCAGCGGTGGATGCCGAAGCCGAAGGAGAGATGGCGGCGTGCGTTCTCGCGGTCGATCCGGAAGGAGTCTGGATCTTCGATCACGGTCTCGTCCCGGTTGCCGGAGGCATACCACATCACGACGCGGTCGCCCTTGCGGATGTGCTTGCCTTGGAACTCCACATCCTCAATCGCCGTGCGGCGCATATGCGCCAGCGGCGTCTGCCAGCGGATGATTTCTGACACCATGTTCGGCACGAGCGTGGGGTCAGCCTTCAGCTTGGCATATTCGCCGGGGAACTGGTTCAGGGCCACGACGCCGCCGGAGATCGAGTTGCGTGTCGTGTCATTGCCGCCCACGATCAGCAGCATCAGATTGCCCATCAGCTCCATCGGGTTGTTGATCATGTCCTTCGTTTCGGGATCGTGCGCGAAGAGGGAGATGAAGTCGAACTTGCGCGGCTCGGCGGCACGCTGGTGCCAGAGCTTGGTGAAGTAGGCGAGGCACTTCATCAGCTCCGCCTCGCGGTGTTTCATGTCCACCGCCACACCGACCGTTTCAGACGTCGTGGTTACATCCGACCAGTAGGGCAGGAGGTGGCGGTCCTCGAACGGGAAGTCGAACAGCGTGGCCAGCATCTGCGTGGTCAGCTCTTTCGAGACATGCTCCACCCAGTTGATGCGCTCGCCCGTCGGCAGGTCGTCCAGGATGTTGTTTACGCGCTGGCGGATCAACGCCTCGATGTCGGCCAGCTGGCTCGGCGCCACGGCAGGCTGCGCTGCCTTGCGCTGCACATCGTGGATCGGCGGGTCCTGCGCGATGAACATCGGCGTGTCGAAATCCGGCGGCGAGTCGCCGATAACGATGCTCTTGTGGGACGAGAACTGCTTGTGGTTCGAGTCGATAGCGACGATGTCGTTGAAACGTGTGATCGACCAGAAGCCGCCGAACTGGCTTTCCGGGCAGTAGTGGACGGGCGCTTCCTTCCGCAGGCGGCGGAAATACTCTCCGTGTGCGTTCTGCTGGAAGATCGCTGCTTTCGACACGTCGAACGTATCCAGCGGCAGGGTCCACGGGTCAGGTATGCCGGCGCTCGCGCCATGCCAGGTGTCAGCCATCGATGTTCCTCCCGGGCCGTCTTTGCGGCCTCAGCGAGGACCATAGCGCGAAGCGTGTCCTACGGGAACGGCCTAGGTGGCCCCGATTGTGGTGCGGTGCAGCAGACGGTCATGGCCGGCATACCCGCCGGTCGCCATGTGCAGGGTGCAGCGGTTGTCCCACATCACCAGCATGTCCGGGCTCCACTTGTGCCGGTACTGGAATTCCGGCCGCGTCTGCCAGCGGTAGACTTCCGAGACGAGATCCCAAGCCTCAGCCTGGTCCATGCCTTCGATGCTGATGATGTAGCCGGCCGTGCCGAACAGCGACTCGCGCCCTGTTTCGGGATGCGTCCTTATAATCGGGTGGGGCTGGGTCGCCTCTGCAGCCTCAGACGGGCGGATGTCCATGCTGCGCCCTTTGTCGCCCGCGCCGTAGAAGCCGGTGGGTGCGTAGCCGTTTTTTGCAGAATGGATGGCACGCTTGCCTTCGATGCGTTTGCGCAGGTCGACGGGCATCTGCTCGAGGGCGAGATACTGGTTGGCGAACAGCGTATCGCCGCCGACCGGCGGGATGGTCTTGCCATAGAGGCAGGTGCCTTGCGGGGGCTTGGCCTGGAAGCTCCAGTCCGAGTGCCAGCTTTCGGCGAAAATCGGCGAAGTCTCGTGGGCCGTGCGCTTCACGGCGATGATGTGCGGATGGCCGGGGATGGGCGCGATGAAGGGATCTTCGCCAAACGGGCCGAAGTTCAGCGTGAAGTCTTCCAGCTGATCGTCGGTCAGCTTCTGGTCCGGAAAGGCGAGCACCTGATGGTCCAACCAGGCCGCGCGGATGGCGGCCGCGGCAGCCTTCGTCAGCGGCTTCGACAGGTCCACCCCGCGCACGCTGGCTCCGCAGGCCTGACCCGAAGGTGTGATATCGAGTTTCATCCAGTTTTCCTCCCGGCATTTTTTGGCAGCTTACCACAAAGGCCGCGCTCGCCTAGAAAGCCCTTATGAGCGACCTTTTCGACTCCGCAGGCCTTTCCGGCAGCGCGCCCCGACCGCTGGCCGACCGGCTGCGCCCGAAAACGCTGGCCGAAGTGGTGGGGCAGGATCACCTTGTCGGGCCGGAGGGGACGCTCTCGCGCATGCTGGCCTCAAAGCGGCTGTCCTCGATCATTCTCTGGGGCCCGCCGGGCACTGGAAAAACGACGATCGCCCGCCTGCTCGCGGAAGGCACCGGCCTTGAGTTCGAAGCGATCAGCGCAATCTTTTCCGGCGTGAAGGACCTGCGCGCGGCGTTCGACCGGGCCGAATCGCGCCGCAAGATCGGCAAGGGCACGCTTCTCTTCGTCGACGAGATCCACCGCTTCAACCGGGCCCAGCAGGACGGCTTCCTGCCTTTCGTTGAAAGCGGCGTGGTGACGCTGATCGGCGCGACAACAGAGAACCCGAGTTTCGAGCTGAACGGCGCGCTGCTGTCGCGCTGCCAGGTTCTCGTGCTGAAACGCCTCGACGAAGCAGCGCTGGAGAAACTGCTGCAGCGCGCCGAGAATATGGAAAGGCGCCGCCTGCCGGCAACAAAGCAGGCGCGTACCATGATCCTGTCGATGGCGGATGGAGACGGGCGCTATCTGCTGAACCTTGCCGAGCAGGCTTTTGCCATGATGGGCGAGCCGGGTCTTCTATCGGCGGAGGAGCTTGCAAAGTCGCTGTCCAAGCGCGCTGCTGCCTACGACAAGGACCGCGAGGAGCATTACAATCTCATCTCGGCGCTGCACAAATCCGTGCGCGGATCAGATCCGGATGCGGCGCTTTACTGGTTCGCGCGGATGCTGGAAGGCGGCGAAGACCCTCTCTTCCTGGCGCGGCGCCTGATCCGCATGGCGAGCGAGGATATTGGCCTCGCCGATCCGACCGCACTGATGATCGCCGGGGAAGCCGCGCGCACCTATGAGCGCCTTGGATCGCCCGAAGGTGAGCTGGCGCTTGCGCATTGCGTGATTCACCTCGCGACCGCGCCGAAATCCAATGCGGCCTATGTCGCCTACAAGGCGGCTCGCCGAGCCGCGGCCGACACGGGCAGCCTCATGCCGCCGAAACATATCCTGAATGCACCGACGTCGATGATGAAGGACCAGGGTTACGGATCGGGTTACAAGTATGATCACGATACGGAGGAAGGGTTTTCCGGGCAGGACTATTTCCCGGACGGTATGAAGCGCCCGGTCTTTTACGATCCCAAAGGTGAGGGCCGCGAGCGTCCGATTGCGGAACATCTCGCCCGGCTGTCTGAACTGCGCGCAAAGGCGAAGAAATGACCCGCAACCGGGAAATCCAGGCGATTAGCGCAGAAGACACCGCGCTCGTGCGCGCGATGATTCTGCATGAGGACAATTCTCTGATCGCGTTCAACAAGCCGGCGGGCCTTGCCGTACAGGCGGGCAGCGGCGTGGCACGCTCGCTCGATGGGATGATGGCGGTGTTTGCCAAATCCAACGGCAAACGCCCGCGCCTTGTCCACCGGCTGGACCAAGGGACGTCCGGCGTCATCGTTGCGGCGAAGACGCATCCGGTGGCCGCGAAGCTGTCCGATGCTTTCGCGGGCCGGGAGGTGCAGAAGACCTATCTGGCGCTCGTCAAAGGGCGCCTGCCGCAGGCTGAGGCGGGCGTCATTGATGCGGCGCTGGTGAAGGTGGAGGAAGGCGGCAAGGCGCGCATGATCCTGGCGCGGCCGGACCGGAAGGGCGCGCAGGCCGCGCGGACAGGCTGGCGCATTGTGGCGCGCGAGGGCGCCTTCGCGCTGATGCAGATGTCGCCGGAAACCGGGCGCATGCACCAGATCCGCGTGCACCTTATGTCGCTCGGCTGCCCGATCCTTGGCGACGCGCTTTACGGCGAAGGGCAGGCGACCGCGCCGCGCCTGATGCTGCATGCTGAAAAGCTGGCATTGCCGCATCCTGAAGGCGGGCAGCTGGTTCTGGAAGCGCCCGTGCCGGATGACTTCCGGGCATCGGCCAAAGCAGCCGGGCTTCAGGCCGGATTGTAGTAGCTGCGGAACCAGTCGACGAAGATCGGGATGCCGGTGCGATAGTCCGTATGCGGCGTATAGCCGGTCAGGGCCTTCAGGAGGCGTACATCTGCATAGGTTTGCTGCACATCTCCGGGTTGCATGCCCAGCATGTTCTTCAGGGCTTTCCTGCCAACGGCGTGCTCGATGGCTTCGATATAGTCCATCAGGCGCACGGGGCTGGCATTTCCGATGTTAACGAGGCGGTAAGGCGCGACTGGCGAGAGCGAGTCGCCGCGGATCATATGGCTGCCCTGCTGCGGCGGAACATCCATCAGCCGACGGATGGATTCGACCAGATCGTCGATATAGGTGAAGTCGCGTAGCAGGTCGCCGTTGTTGAATACGTCGATCGGCTGGCCTTTGAAGATCCGGTCGGTGAACAGGTAGAAGGCCATGTCCGGGCGGCCCCAGGGGCCATAGACGCTGAAGAAGCGCAGCACGGTGGTCGGCACGCCGTAGAGGTGGGCGTGGCTGTGCGCGATCAGTTCGGCGGCGAGTTTCGTGGCGGCGTAGATGGTCAGCGGGTAGGGCGCTGAGTCGCGTTCTTCGAACGGGAATTTCTGGTTTGCGCCATAGGCGGAGCTTGTCGAGGCGAGCACCAGATGGCGCGCCTTGTAGCGGCGGGCGAGGTCAATGATGTTGAACGAACCAACGACGTTGGCGTCGATATAGTCCCGCGGATGCTCGAGGCTGTAGCGCACGCCGGCCTGCGCGGCGAAGTGGAGAATGATGTCCGGCTTCACGCGGTCGAATACGCGCTCCATCGTCGCGGTGTCTTCCACCCGTGACCGGGCGAGCCGGAAGTTCGGGAATCCCACGAGGCGCGCGACCCGGTCTTCCTTCAGTTTCACATCATAGTAGGCTGTGAAGGAATCGATGCCCGTGACCGAATGGCCCTCGCGCAAAAGCCTCAGCGCGACTTCGCTTCCGATAAATCCGGCCGCTCCGGTGACGATGATGTTCATGTGCTTCTGCAGAACCTCTTGTGCACGCGGGCTAGACGATCCACCGGGCCTTCACAAGCGCCGCCGCTGCAACAGACGACGCGGGAATGGCGCCCTCGATAACGAAACGGCCTGCCAGCGCGGGCTGGCAGGCCGCTTTGAAATGTCCACGGGCGCCTAGCGCTCGCGGATACGCGGGCCCATCGCCATGGTCTGGCCCGAGTTCATGGCGTCAGCGACGGCCAGTTCCTCGATCAGGGCCTGGGTGCGTTCGTCGCCCGCCAGGGCGCTCAGCACAGCTGCGGCACGGGCCGTTTCGGCGGAGACGCCAAACAGGCTTTCGAAGGCTTCAAAGCCGGTCTTGCGATGCGGGTAGAAGACCAGCATCGGTGTCTTGTCGGCTTCGATGCCGGCCAGTTCCTTGGCCTTGTCGATGGCGGTGAGGAACCCGCCAAGTT
>VYLT01000238.1_pt1 | contig 13758 bp, 13 predicted proteins | sample 5114261 | NCBI WGS metagenome assembly VYLT01 (sample SAMN12291815, study PRJNA351875) | freshwater metagenome | isolation source: freshwater lake | place: USA: Michigan, Little Long Lake | collected 2011-07-12 | reverse complement strand
CGAGATCATCAGCATGATCCGGGACCTGGACGGGGTGCTCGGACCAGACTGGGACACGTCCAACCCCGACGAGCGGCTGAGTACGGAAAAGCTGGCAGATGAAGCCGCCGAGGCGGCGCTCGGCGCCGTCGAAACCGGCGTGACAGGCTGGATCCCCTATCGCGGCTTGCTACGCGAGGCGACCGGTGCGGCGGGGCACATGCGCAAGTATAATCAGGCCTACAAGATCGGTGCGCAGCGGCGGACTTACCTCAAGGGGATCGGACTGGCGATGCAGTGCGACCTGCCGGCGAGGCCGGACTTCGACGCCATCGCTGCCGAGAGCGACGGCCGGATCATCTACAAGTAGGCAGGTCAGCCAGCCGCTTCGCGCGGGCCGGACCTGGTTGGTGCCCACGCGGCGGCGAGCCTTGCTCTGAGCGCTTCGAACCTGCCTTCGGCGATCGCGGCGCGGATTTCCTGCATCAGCGCCTGGAAGAAGGCCGTATTGTGCCAGGAGAGGACCATGGGACCGAGGTATTCCCCGGCCTTGAAAAGATGATGCAGGTAAGCGCGCGAGAATTCGCGGCTGGCCGGACTGTCGACGGCTTCGTCCAGCGGCGAGAGGTCTTCGGCGAATTTCGCATTCGTCACGTTGATCGGGCCGTCCCAAGTCCAGGCCTGACCATGGCGGCCGGAGCGCGTGGGCAACACGCAATCGAACATGTCGATTCCGCGCGCGACGCATTCGACGAGGTCAATGGGTTTGCCGACGCCCATGACATAGCGCGGCAGTTGCAGTGGAAGATGGGGCACGGTGAAGTCGATCGTATCGCACATCTGCTGGTGGCCCTCGCCGACTGCGAGGCCGCCGAGCGCGATGCCGCCGAAGCCCTGCCCGACGACGCCCTTGGCCGAGCGCTCCCGCAGCGCCGGGAAGTTCGAGCCCTGCACGATGCCGAACAGTGTTTGCGCCTCGCGATGACCGAAGGCTTCAAGGCTGCGCTCGCCCCAGCGCAGCGAGAGTTCGAGGCTGCGCTCGGCCTCCTGCGCGGTGCAGGGAAAGTTTGTGCACTCGTCTAGCTGCATAGATATGTCGGCGCCCAGCAGATCGGCCTGGATCTCGATTGAGCGGGCGGGCGTCAGCCGATGGGTAGAGCCGTCGATATGGCTCTGGAATGTGACACCGTCGGGATCCATCTTGCGCAGCTGCGCCAGCGACCAGACTTGGAAGCCGCCCGAGTCAGTGAGCATCGGGCCTGACCATTTGGCGAAGGCGTGCAGGCCGCCGAGCCTCTTGACGCGCTCGGCGCCGGGACGAAGCATCAGGTGATAGGTGTTGCCGAGGATGATGTCGGCGCCGGCCGACTTCACCTGATCCATGTAAAGAGCCTTCACCGTGCCGGCTGTGCCGACCGGCATAAAGGCGGGCGTGCGGATGTCGCCGCGCGGCGTGCGCAGGCGGCCCGTGCGTGCCCTGCCTTCGGTTGCGCTTATTTCAAACGAAAAGGTCGCCATGGGGGCGGCCTATAGGACGGAGGCTAAGCCAAGCCAAGCACCGGATTCAGGACGCCATAGCGCCCCAGGCCGCCATCAGCACCGCGAAGGCGCGCATATCGCCGGTTGTCGTGGGGGCCATCTTGTTCATGGCGTAGGCATAAGTGGCGTGAGCGTCCATGTCGTTGACGACGAGGGAGCCGCCATACCCGCCCCAGTAGATGGTGTTCGGGTTCGGGAAAGGGACCATGCCGCCCGCTAGGCCGAAGCCCATGCCATAGCGAACCGGAATGCCGAGAATGAGGTCCGTGCCTTCGATCTGCAGCTCCAGAGCGCGGCGGCAGCCAGCCTCAGACAGGATCTGCTTGCCGCCTGCCGCACCCCCGGTCGCGAGGATAGACTGCACGGCTGCAACCGAGCGGGCATTGCCCGTGCCGCCAGCTGCCGGGATTTCGGCGCCTCGCCAGGCGCGCGTGCGCGTGTCCAGCGGATTGATTGGCGGATTGCTGGACATGTTGGTGACGAGTTCGTCGGCCGAGCCATTGCCGAGCGTACCGCTGGCCGGCGGCGGGGTGAGATCGGCCACGCGGCGATCCTCCGTAGACGGAAGACCGATGTGGAAGTCTGCACCGATGGGTTCGGCGATCTCCTTCGCGAACAGTTTGCCGACCGTCTGACCGGCTACACGGCGGATGACTTCGCCGACAAGGTAGCCCTGCGTCATGGCGTGGTAGCCAGGCGCAGTGCCGGGCTTCCAGTAAGGCGCCTGCGCCGCGAGGAGGCTGGTGGCCTTCTCCCAGTCGTAGAGATCTTCGCGCACCAGCGGCTCTTTCCAGCCGGAAAGACCGGCGGAGTGGCTCATAAGGTGGGCCACCGTGACATCCGCTTTGCCGTTGGCGGCGAACTCCGGCCAGTATTTCGCAACGGGCGCAGCAAAATCGAGCGCGCCCTTGTCAGCGAGGTAGAGCGCGGTGAGCGCGGTCATCGTCTTGGTCGTCGAGTAGACGTTGACGATGGTGTCCTTTTCCCACGGCTTCATCTGTGCCTCGTCGGCATAGCCCGCCCAGATGTCGACGACCGGCTTGCCGTCCAGCATCATGCAGAAGCTGGCGCCGTTTTCCTGCACGCCGTCGAAGTTGGATTCGAACGCGGCGCGCACACCGTCAAAGCGCGGCTCCACGTGGCCCTGGCTTTTGGTCATCGCAAACTCCTCCCGGTGGGCGCCGCCCCTCTTTGGGATCATCCTGCGCGCCGCGAGGTGCTAATCCCGGGGCCGGAAAGTGGCAAGGGCGAGAGCGGGCTGACCCAGCGTCAAAAGGTTATTTCGACGCCGGCGAGTTCAGGCAGCTGGAGCACGATCACGAGATCGCGCAGCTCCTGGCGGGCGGCCTTGTGGCTCATCGTGAAGGCGACGTTGGACGACGTCTCGCTGAGGTCGAGCAGCGTCAGGCCGGCCGGGAAAAGCTCGCGGTAGATGACGCGCTCGGAGAGGCCGGGCGCGAGGCGAAAGCCAATACGCTTGGACAGGTTTTCCAGGGCGCCGCCGACGCGTTCCTTGTTGCGGGCCGCCAGCGGCGACATACGGTTGCGCATCACGACCCAGTCGATCGGGCGGCGCGACGTCTGCGCCTTTTTCTTGCGGCAGGTCCAGACCATTTCGGAATAGAAGCTGGGGCGCAGGACTTCGAGCGTCTGCGGGTTCACGTCGCCGAGGAGGTCGAAGTCCACGAAGCTGTCGTTCAGCGGCGTGATCAGCGTGTCGGCATACATGTGGGCGAGGCGCGACAGGAAGGTGTCGCCGCCGGGGGCGTCGATGATGATGAAATCGCATTCGCGCTTCAGACGCGCGAGCGAGGCGAGGAAACGCTCGCTTTCCTCGGCTTCGGCCTTGTCGAGGTCGCGCTCCTGGCTGGCATCGACGCGGACGATTTCCGGCATCGTGAGCTTGGCACTGGTGTTCTGCATCCAGCGGGTGCGGTTTTCGAGATATCGGGTGAGCGAGCGCTGGCGCACGTCGAGATCGATGACGCCAACCTTCTTGCCGATGCAGAGCAGCGCGACGCTGAGGTGGATCGAAACGGTGGACTTGCCTGCCCCACCCTTCTCGTTGCCGATGACGATCACGCGGGCTTCAGCCTGCTGGGTGATGTCGGCCAAGCCGGTCCGGCTCATGGTAGACATCCCGTCGGCGGGCATGAATCCTACTCCACAATCTGCTCGGCACGAGGCCGGCTAAACCAACAAATCACGCAACGCGTGGAAGTGATTCAATAGTCGCGGAGGGTTTCTGAAGTGTTAGGGTGCTTTCGATGAAGAGGTCATCTTCATCGAATGCCACAACATTCGTGAGCACCGGCGCGGGGGCGGAAATCTCGTCGAAGAGCGCCGTATCCAGCGAAACTGCGGAGGCCGCCATCGGGACGTACTCTTCCTCGGCGTGCAGCGGCATCTTTGTCAGGTTCGACAGGACGGCGCGCAGGCTGGCCAGAGCGCCTGAAGCGCGGCCGTATTCCTGGTCAAGCATATAGGCTTCGGATGAGATCGCCGCGTGCTGACGGTCGAACATCCAGTCGTCGTTCAGATCCTCTGGTTCGGCGCCGCTGCGCAAGGCTTCCGGCTCGCGAACACTGATGTTTGCCCGGCGAAGGCCCAGCTTTACGGCCCCGAACATGGCCAGCGAACGAACGGTGTTAACGATGCGGTGTGTCATGACTTGGAAATTCCGGCCTATGGGTTAACAACCCGTTTACAACAGCCTGATGCGGGACGGGAGCAAAGTGAATTCCACGACAGAAAAGACGTTGACCGTGGTGCGCACCCGTGTGGCCTTGCAGCAACAGGTGCGTGCCTGGAAAGCCGCAGGTGAGACAATCGGATTCGTGCCCACCATGGGGGCCCTCCATGCGGGCCATATCTCGCTCGTTGAAAAAGCGAAGGAAAACGTCAGCCGCACGATCACAAGCATATTCGTTAATCCGACGCAGTTCGCGCCGGGTGAGGATTTCGAGACATACCCGAGGCGGGAAGAGGACGACCTTGCGTTGCTGACGGCCGCCGGGTGCGATCTCGTTTATTTGCCGACTGTTGCAGAAATGTATCCCGATGGTTCGGTCACGGACGTTCGGGTGAACGGCTTGTCGGACTTGTTGGACGGCATCTACCGGCCGCACTTTTTCTATGGTGTGGCAACGGTGGTGGCCCGCCTCTTCCTCCACGTACAGCCAGACGTCGCTGTGTTTGGCGAGAAGGATTACCAGCAATTGCAGATCATCCGGCGGATGGCGCGCGATCTGGGATTCCCGATTCGCATAATCGGCGGCGAGACCAAACGGGATGCGGATGGGCTCGCGCAGTCATCGCGCAACCTTTACCTTTCGGCGGATGAGCGGCGCACAGCGGGCGCGATGTTCGCCGCGCTGCACCGGGCGTCGGTGCGCCTGGCCCTGGGGGGCCTACCCGGCGATGTGCGCGCTGAGGCCGAGGCACATCTCAGGCGCGCGGGGTTCCGAAGCGTGGACTACGTCGCGCTGGTCGACCCTGCGACCTTGCTGGCGCTGCCCGATGATGCACCGATTATGCCGAAAAGCGAGGCGCGCCTGCTCGGCGCCGCTTGGCTGGGCCGCACGCGGCTGATCGACAATATCAGTGTGATGCGGTGAAGGTTTTCAGCGCGTCGAGGCAACGGGTATTGTCGTGCGCGCTGCCGACCGTGATGCGAAGTTTGGACGGAAGGCCGTAGCCACCGATTGCACGCACGAGGATAGCGTTGTCTTTCAGGTGCTGGTGGGCGGCAGCGGCGCGCGCGCCAGAGCCGAACTCGCAGACCACGAAGTTTGCGTGCGAGACCGGCGTCGGCAGACCCATGGCGTTCAGGGCGTCGATCATCGTGGCCCGCCAGGCGGTATTGTGGTCGCGCGACATCTTGAGAAAGGCGTCGTCCCCGACGCTCGCGATGCCGGCTTCGACCGCAAGCGTGTTGACGTTGAACGGGCCGCGGATGCGCTGGAATGTCTCGGCCACCGGCTTCGGCATGTAGGCCCAGCCGAGGCGGAGGGCAGCGAGCCCATAGATCTTCGAGAAGGTGCGCATCATCACAGTCGTATCGCGCCGGTCGACTAGGTCGCGCAGCGCGGCTTCGTAATCCGGGCCGAGATACTCCGAATACGCACCATCGACAACGAACAGCACATGCGGCGGCAGCGCGTCCTGCAGCGCCTTCAGGGACGCCAGCGGCAGCATTGTGCCGGTCGGGTTGTTTGGGTTGGCCAGAAACAGGATTCTCGTTTTCGGCGATACCGCCCCGAGAATAGAATTCACCCCCGCGGTCATGTCGGTCTCGGGCGCCTTGATGGCGGCGGCGCCGTGCGCGCGCGCGGAGACCTCGTACATCGAAAAGGCGTGCTCCGTGAACAGCACCTCGTCGCCGGGGCCTGCATAACACTGGGTGAGCAGGTGGATGATTTCGTCCGAACCGGCAGATGTAACGACGCGGGCGGCGTCAGCGATGCCCTTCGCCCGGGCAATGGCTTCGCGCAGCGCGGTGTAGTCGGGGTCCGGATAGACCTGCAGACCCTCGCCCGCCGCCTTGCGGATAGCCTCGACGGCCAGCGGACTCGGCCCGAACGGATTCTCGTTGGAAGCGAGCATCGCTACCGGGCCGGAGGCCCCATGCAGCTTACCGCCCGGGACATAAGCCTTGGTGTTCGTGATGTGGTCGAGAGGCTTGATCGTGTTCATCGTCGGCGCGCTTACACCAATCGGGGCGCGGCGGGAATGGCGCCGCACCGGGTTCAGGGGCTGCGGGGCGCGGTGGTTTCGCGCACCACTATCCGATGCGGCAGGACGTGGGCCGCCTGAGGCTCTGCCTCACCCTTCCCCAGGAGGATACCAGTCGCCTGCGCCGCCATCTCGCGGATCGGCTGGTAGATGGTGGTCAGCGATGGCACGAGCACTGAAGCGAGCGGGGTATCGTCGAATCCGGCGACCGACAGGTCCTGCGGCACGCGGAGGCCCCTGCGATAGGCCACGGCGAGGACGGCGGCCGCCATGTCGTCATTGCTGGCGAAGATGGCGGTGGGCGGCGTGCGGGCCGCGAGCAGCGCCTCGGCAGCCTTGAGGCCGGAATCGAAGTGGAAGTTGCCGATGGCCATATGTGCCGGATCGAGGTGAAGCCCGTGGCGGCCGAGTGCAGCGCGGAATCCGGTCTCACGCAGGCGGGCCTGGGGATGATCCGGCGGACCGGCAATAAAGCCGATCTGCCGATGGCCGAGGGAGACGAGATGGTCGGTCATTTCGCCGGCGGCAAGTTCGTCGTCCATGCTGACATGGCCCGCCTCACCGGGTGACGCGAACGGTGCGAGCCTCACAAAGGGAATACCGGCCTCCGTCAGGCGCAGCAGGATGGCCTGGTCTTCCGTCAGCGGGGGCACCAGGATAACGCCGGCCAGATTCGGCTCGCCGCGCAGGGAGACGAGGCTGTCCAGGCCGCCGCCGGCCTCCTCGAAGATGGCGTTGAAGCCTTCGACATTACACCGTTGCAGCACACCGATCTGGATCTCGCTGGTGTAGTTGCGGGAGGGATTTGAATAGTAGACCGCGATCAGCCGGCTCTGCGCGGCCCGAAGGTTGCGCGCGTAGGGGTTTGCCCGGTAGCCGAGCGCCCGCGCCGCTTCCAGCACGCGCTGGCGCGTCGGTTCGCGAACATTCGGTTCGCCGTTCAGGACGCGGCTGACCGTCTTGAACGACACGCCCGCTTCACGAGCAACGTCGACGATAGTCGCGGGCCGGCGGTCGTGCGTGTCGATGGCGAGTTCCCCATGGCGAAGGTCCCCGCGGCAAGGCCGGGACCGGATCAGCCATACCTTATGGCCTCGGCCCGCCGGGGCAAGCCTTCTCGGAAGGGCGGGCGTCAGCCTTCGCGGCGTGTGCTCGGCCGGATTTCGGTGACTTTCGCCTGATAGTCGCGCGGATGGACGAACTCGTCACTGAACCAGATGGCTTCGGGAGACTCGAATAACTTGCGGATCCAGTCGATCAGCAGTTTGCCCTGCGGCAACCGCCGGACGCGCTCTGTATAGGTGATCCAGAACCTGACCGGCGCGAGTTCCGGAAGCTCAAGCGGCACGAGGCGCTTGTCGAGCAGGGACATGTAGGACGGAAGAATGCCGATCCCGCCGCCGCGCGCGCAGGTCTCAACGATGGCGGTGCCGGAATTGGTAATGAAGGCGAAGTCGACCATGCGGCGGTATTCGGACATCCGCGGGGCCCAGCGCTCGACCTGGTTGGCATAGGACGAGTGCAGGATGCAGCGGTGCTTGTGGTACTCGTGCAGGTTCTCGGGCCGGCCGAATTCGGCGAGATAGTCCTTTGAGGCGAAACCGACATAGTGCTGGACACCCAGCTTGTGCGCGATGACGTCCGGCTGGCGGTGTTCTGAAAAACTGATTGCAATGTCGTTGCCGTCGCCATGCACGTCCGGGGTCTCATCAGTGACGTTCATCCGGATCTGGACATTCGGATGGTCACGGTGGAACTGCGACAGGCGCGGCGCGATCCAGTACGGCCCAAGCCCGTCCCCTGTGCAAAGCGTGATCGAGCCGGAAATGGCCGCGCCCGACGGCGCCGTTTCCCGGCGCAGGGCTTCAGCCGATTCCGCCATGGTGTTTACATATCGGAGAACCTGTTTACCCACCTCCGTCAGCGTGACGCCCCGGGTCGAGCGCAGGAAAACCTGCGTTTCGAGGCTGCGTTCCAGGTCGTCTATCTTGCGGCTGATTGTGGGCGGCGACTCACCCAGACGGGCCGCAGCCGCGCTCATGCTGGACAGCTCGGCAACAACACGGAAAACGCGAAGCGTATCCCAATCCAGACGGTCAATCGACATGAAAGCCCACTCGGTTTTGCCCGCAACGGGCGCAAGCTCGAACGCGGGCAGGTCTGAGCCTGACGTCTGCATCCGTCAACTCAAAAATGTAGATGACGCGGTGTCATCTACATGTGGTTGACCTTTTCAGACCCGGGGCCGGCTATTCAGCAGCAAGCTTTTTGGACAGCATGGCGTCGAAGTAGGTGATGGTCTTGGTCAGGCCATCGCGAAGCTGGACCTTGGGCTCCCAACCGAGGATTTCCCGGGCCTTGTCGATGTTCGGCTGACGCTGCTTCGGGTCGTCCTGCGGCAGAGGCAGGAAGACGAGCTTCGACTTCGAGCCCGTCAGGTCGATGACCTGCTCGGCCAGCTGCCGGATCGTGAACTCGCCCGGGTTGCCGATGTTGATCGGGCCGGTGATGTGGTCCGGAGAGTCCATCAGGCCGATCAGGCCGCGCACGAGGTCGTCGACATAGCAGAAGCTGCGCGTCTGCTGGCCGTCGCCGTAGAGGGTGATGTCCTCGCCCCTGAGGGCCTGGACGATGAAGTTCGACACCACGCGGCCGTCATTCGGATGCATCCGGGGCCCGTAAGTGTTGAAGATGCGGGCGACCTTGATGCGCAGCTTGTGCTGGCGGTGATAGTCGAAGAACAGCGTTTCGGCGCAGCGCTTGCCTTCGTCATAGCAGGAGCGCGGGCCGATCGGGTTGACGTTGCCCCAGTACTCCTCGGGCTGCGGGTGAACGGCGGGGTCACCGTACACTTCCGAGGTCGACGCCTGCAGGATCTTCGCCTTCACGCGCTTGGCGAGGCCGAGCATGTTGATGGCGCCGTGAACGCTGGTCTTGGTCGTCTGGACGGGGTCGAACTGGTAATGGATAGGGCTCGCCGGGCACGCCATGTTGAAGATCTCGTCGACCTCCACATAGAGCGGGAAGCAGACGTCATGGCGCATCAGTTCGAAGCGCGGATGGTTCAGCAGGTGCGCGACATTGGTGCGCGTGCCGGTGAAGAAGTTGTCCGCGCAGATGACGTTGGCGCCCGCTTCGAGCAGGCGCTCGCACAGGAATGACCCGATGAAGCCGGCCCCGCCGGTGATCAGGATGCGACGCTCGAGGTGCATGGAAAGTGTCCTTTAACTGTACCGGCGGCTGGAAACGCCCTTGTCGCGGCAAATCCTGCAAGAAGCGTGCAAGACTCGGTGAAAATTCGCCTTATAGGATATGGCACACAACTCAACCTGTTGGAAAACCGGGCTATACAGGCCGTTGGGGCGGTCCTTGAGCGGGGCGATGCCAGCACCGGGGCCGGGCCGCGGCGCGGGCCGGTCCCTGCCTGGTTCAGCCGATTGAGGACAAGAATAGGCCTTTGTCACGCCCCCAGCGGGTAACCATGCCTGGCCAGTCTTCGAGCGGCGTGCCGGCAATGCCCCTGAGGCCGAATCCGTGCCCACCGGCTTCGAACACGTGCAGCGCCGCAGGTACCTCCGCCCGCCGTAGCGCTTCATACAGGACCAGCGCATTTTCGACCGGCACCGCCGCGTCATCGGCCGCATGCATCAGGAAGAGCGGCGGCATGTCTGGCCGAATGCGGTGTTCGAGGGACCAGGCGGCCTCCTGTTCTGGGGTTGGATCAGATCCGATAAGGTTGAGGCGAGAGCCCTCATGGGCAAACGGCCGCGCCATCGTCGCGACCGGGTAGACAAGCACGACCCCGTCAGGACGTGCGGAGGAAGAATCGACGACATCCTGCGGCGCGTGGATCGGCGCATCGAAGCCGGTCGCGAGCAGGCCGGCAAGATGCCCGCCGGCCGAAAAGCCAATGACGGTGACCCGCGCCGGATCGATCCCGTCCGCGGCCGCGCGAGCCCGAATCAGCCGGACAGCGCGCTGCGCATCCTGCAGCGGCGCGCTGGCGCCGGCGGCCCACCCCTGATGGGGCAAGCGGTAACGCAGCACATAGACCGTTGCGCCCTGTCCGCCAAAATGCCGGGCGCCTTCAAAACCTTCCTTATCGACGACGACCCATTTGTAGCCCCCGCCCGGAATGATCAGGATTGCAGAACCGTCCGGGACAGTTGGACGGAAGATCGACAGACTGGGCGCCGTCACTTCATGCGCTGCACGGTCCAGCAGTCCGAAGGGATTGTCGCGGTGGACGATCTGCTCCGAAAGTCCCGGCGGCACACCGCCCGGCGGCCCCTCGGACCAGAGGAAGACTACCTCATCCGGCATGGACAACTTGTCCGTATTCGGAGCAACCGGGGATACGCAGCCACTGAGGCCCGCGGCGGCCAGCGACAAGAGGACGGCGCGTCGGCGCAGCTTCATCACCCTGCCCTATTTGAACGCAGCCGGGAGGGCGAGCGACAGGGCGGGGATGTAGGTGACCAGTATCAGAGACAGAACGAGCGCGAGATAGAACGGCCAGATCGACCTGACGGCCTTCTCGATCGGCAGGCCGCCGACGGCAGAGCTGACGAACAGGACAGAACCCACCGGCGGCGTGACAAGGCCGATGCCGAGGTTCAGCATCATGATGATGCCGAAATGGACCGGATCGACCCCGACTTCCATCACCACGGGCAGAAGGATCGGCGTGGTGATCACGATCAGGGGCGACATGTCCATGAAGGTGCCGAGCACGAGCAGCATGATGTTGATGATCAGCAGCACGAGTAGCGGATTGCGCGTGATCGAGGTGATCAGGTCTGCCAGCTGCGCCGGCGCTTCGAGTACCGCGAGCGCGTAACCGAAGGCTGTCGCCGCACCGATAATCAGCAGCACCATCGCGGTGACCTTGACAGACTGCATGGCGGCTTCAGCAAAGCGGCTCCAGCCAAGGGAGCGATAGACGAAGGCGCCAACGAGGATCGTGTAGATGACGGCGATGGCGGAAGACTCGGTAGCGGTGAAGATGCCCGACAGGATGCCGCCCATGATAATGACGGCGGCCATCAGGCCAGGCACGGCGAAGAACACTGCCCGTGCGAAGGCGCGCCAGCCCGGGAAAGCGCCGCGCCCATAGCCTCGCTTCACGGCGACAAACCAGGTGACCATGCCGAGGATGATGGCCGTGACGATCCCCGGTACGACCCCGGCGAGGAACAGGTCGCCGATGGGCACACCGATGCCAGAGGCCGCCGAGTAGATGATCATGTTGTGTGATGGCGGAATGAGCAGGCCGACGATGGCGGCGGTCGCCGTGACGTTCACGGCATAGTCTGCGTCATAGCCCTTCTGCTTCATCAGCGGCATCAGTGTGGAGCCCATCGCCGAGGCGCAGGCAATCGCCGAGCCGGAAACGGCACCAAACATCGTGGACGCGCCGACATTGACGAGGCCGAGGCCGCCGCGCGTGCGCCCGAGCATGGCTTCCGCGACTTCGACAAGTCGCTGCGCAATGCCGGATCGGTACATCAGATCGCCCGCAAAGATGAAAAACGGAATGGCCATCAGCGAGAAGACGCTGACGCCGGCCGCGAGGCGCTGAAAGACGACGACGAGCGGGATATCCATCACGAGGAAGGTGGCGATGGAGGCGCCGAGCAGCGAGAAGGCGACCGGCACGCCGAGCGCGAGCAGACCGAACAGGACGAGCATCAGGACAGCGAGTTCCATCAGGTACCCACCTCTTCTGTCAGGGATTTCGGAAACAGCACTTCGAGCATCCGCTCGCCCGCGAACAGGACCATCAGCGCGCCGGAGAGTGGCAAGCCGAGATAAGCAAGGCCGCGGGAAATGCCGAGCGACGGGATGACGTGCTGCCATGTCAGCAACACGAGTTCGCCGCCCCATATCAGCATGGCGCCGCCGCAGGCAGCGACGACGAGATTGGAGCTGAACTGCATCACCCGCCGCAGGCCTGGCGAGACCGCCTCTTCCAGCGCGACGATGCGGATGTGGAACCCCTGGCGCACCCCCGCAGCGGCGGCGAGCGCGACATACCAGATCATCAGCGTAAGGGCGGCTTCTTCCGACCAGGAGGGTGTCGAGTTCAGCACATAGCGGCCGAACACCTGCCAGCCGACAATCGCGGTCATCAGCACGATGCCGAACGCCGCGACCTTGACCAGAAGGTCGGCGAGCAGATGAGTTACGCGGGCAAGACGTTCCATTATTCGGCCTCCGCCATGTCTTCGATCTGCTGCACGATGCGGCGCTGGTCATCCGTTACGATGTACCTGTCCCAGACCGGGCGCATCGCGGCGGCGAAGGCGGCGGGATCGGTAATCTCGTTCACCTTCACGCCCGCGGCGAGCAGTTTGGAACGCGCGGCGTCGACGCGCCTGTCCCACAATGTCCGCATGAAGGGTACCGACTCCCGCGCTGCCTTTCGCACTTCGGCCTGATCTTCCGGCGTGAGCTTGTCCCACCGGCGGCGCGACATCACGAGCACTTCCGGCGCAATCACGTGCTGCGTGAGGCTGTAATAGGTCGCAACTTCGAAATGCCGACCGGATTCGTAGGAGGGCCAGTTGTTCTCGGCGCCGTCGATCACGCCCTGTACGAGGGACTGATAGACTTCCGAGATGCTCATGGGCGTGGCATCCGCGCCGAGCGCCTTGACCATGGCGATGTAGAGATCGGAGTTCGGTACTCGGATCTTCAGGCCCTTCATGTCTGCGGGCGTGTAGATCGGACGTTTGGTGTTATAGAAATTTCGGTCGCCGCTGTCATAGAAACAGAGGCCAATCAGTCCATGGCGGGTCAGCGATTCAAGGATTTCGTCGCCCACGGCGCTGTCGAGCGCCCGGCGCATGTGATTGTTCGAGCGGAACAGGAAGGGTAGCGCCGGGATAGTCGTCATCGGCTCGATGGAATTGAGCGGCGCGAGATTGACGCGGTTCATGTCGAGGCCGCCAAAGACCGTGATCTCCAGCGTGTCGCGCTCCGAGCCGAGTTGGCCGCCTGCATAGGTCTTCACATCAAGCCGACCGTTCGTCCGTTCCCGCAGGAGGCGCGCCATTTCATCGACTGCCTGGACGGTGGGGTAGTCGGCAGGATGCGTATCCGAGGACAGGAAGGCCCGCCCGTCAGCGCGGCCGCAGGCTGAGAGCGCACCGGCTGCGGCGCCGGCAATCAGCACGTTGCGACGGCTGATGCCGCCTCCATCTGACATTCGCGAAGGCTTCATTTCGCCACCTGTTTTTCGATCACCGGGATCACCGGCGCACGTCGAGACTGCCGCCTGCCATGGCAGCTTCCACTTCCGCTACGGAGACGCGGTTGAAGTCACCCGGGATCGAGTGCTTCAACGCGCCGGCCGCAACGGCAAAATCAATCGTGTACTGCTGATCCCGGCCCGTGATCAGTCCGTGCAGGGCGCCGGCCGCAAAGGCATCGCCGCCGCCGATCCGGTCGATCACGCCTGGCAGTTCATGGACCGGCGATATCCGGCGCGCGTCGCGTGTGACG
>VYLT01000236.1_pt1 | contig 13836 bp, 6 predicted proteins | sample 5114261 | NCBI WGS metagenome assembly VYLT01 (sample SAMN12291815, study PRJNA351875) | freshwater metagenome | isolation source: freshwater lake | place: USA: Michigan, Little Long Lake | collected 2011-07-12 | reverse complement strand
CAGCACAAATTGGATGTAATCCTCGGCTTGCACTTTCGCAGCGTTCATACATCAGTTATACCCTACTTTTCCTCTCGGCGCAAGTTTCTTAAAATGTCAACTGCGTAACTCCTACGATAATCAAAAGAGACGAAAACTGGTAAAAGGGTGTAGCAGCGTATCGTAGCAGTTCCAACAGGTTAAGGATTTCTTGGGCTTTTGCTTTTTAGCAGGTGCTTTGTGTTGCCTTTGGGATTATCCTTGCACCTATGGGCGATTGATGTTATTTGTGTGTTTGGTTTACTGGAGTTGAAAAATGGCAGACCCGAAACAACAAGTCGTTGCCCTTCGTTACGACGACAAAACCGATACCGCACCCGTTGTCGTCGCCAAAGGAAAAGGGCGCACGGCTGAACGGATATTAGAACTCGCCAAGCAAAACAACATCCCCATACGCGAAGATAAAGACCTTGTCCAAGTGTTGAGCTTCTTGAAGATCGATCAAGAAATCCCCCCGCAACTCTACCAAGCCCTTGCAGCATTGTTGGCGTTCGTGTATCGGATGAATCAACAACGGGCCGGCGTGTAGGGGGGGGTTATTTGAGTTCCTTCAGTCGTTCTTTGGCATAACTATCACCGGCATCGGCGGCTTTTTGATACCAATCGCGGGCCTTCCGGAGGTCTTTACCAACGCCAAGTCCATTTTCGTAAAGGTAGCCGATGCTGCTCATCGCACCAGAGTGGCCCAAGTCGGCGGCTTTGCGATACCACTTCATCGCTTCTGCGTAGTCTTGAGGGACACCCCCACCGCTACGATACAAGAATCCGATATTCCGCATTGCGGTAGGGTCACCCATCTCGGCGGCTTTGAGATACCACTTCATCGCTTCTCTGTAATCTTGCTTGACTCCATGCCCGCCCTCGTAGAGCGCACCGATATTGTTAATACAAGTGGAGTTCCCTAACTCAGCCCCTTTGCGAAACCATTTCATTGCTTCGGCATGATCTTGAGCCACCCCTTTTCCTTCGACGTAATGCCAAGCGATATTGTTCATCGCAACAGTGTCTCCCAAGTCAGCGGCTTTGCGAAACCACGCCAGAGCTTCGACTGGGTCTTGGGTAACACCTCGACCGAACCGATGCAGAGAGCCGATATTGCGTGTTGAGGTTGGGTCTGCAAAGTCGGCGGCTTTGCGATACCACTTCATCGCCTCTTTGAAGTCTTGGGCAACACCTTGACCGTTTTCGTATAGGGTTCCGATATTGTTCAGCGACAGGGCGTCCCCCAAATCTGAGGCTTTGAGGTACCATTTCATCGCCTCTTTGAAGTCCTGAGCAACCCCGCGCCCATTGTGATAGAGGAGCCCGACGTTGTACATCCCGATCGCTTCTCCTAAGTCGGCGGCTTTGCGATACCATTTCATCGCTTCTGCTGCGTCTTCAATACCCCCCTGCCCGTTGTCGAATAATAAGCCAACACGAATCATCGCAGAAGTATTTCCCAAGTCGGCTGCTTTACGATACCATTTCCTTGCTTCATCGAAATCTTGAGGAACCCCGCGACCGTTTTGGTAAAGCAAGCCGAGGTTGTGCATTGCTGTATTATTTCCTGAGTCGGCCGATTTGCGATACCATTTCATCGCTTCACTCAGGTCTTGCGAAACGCCAACTCCGGCCTCGTACATATCTCCAAGATTGTTCATTGCGAGGGTGTGTCCCAGGTCGGCAGATTTGCGGAAGAATTTTAGGGCTTCTGCGTAATCTTGAGGAACCCCTTGCCCATCTTTGTACATCGCTCCCAGATTGTTCACCGCTATCGAACTCCCCATATCGGCGGCTCGGCGATACCATTTTATCGCCTCCGCATAGTCGAGAGGAACACCACGACCTGACCCATAAAGCCAACCAATGTTGCTGACAGAACTGGCGTAGCCGAGGTCTGCTGCTTTCCTGTACCACTTCAAGGCTTCTGCGTCGTCTGGTGAAACACCTTTCCCATCAAGGTAAAAGTTTGCAATGATGTTCATCGCCTTTGCATTTCCCAAGTCGGCCGCCTTACGATACCACTTCAAGGCAGTTTCGTAACTTTGGGGAACGGTTACCCCTGCCTCATAACATTCGCCGATTAAGATCATCGCTGGTGCACAAGTATTGTCTGCCCCTTCTTGCCAACGATCTTTTCGATAGGCATTCTTGTCGAGCCAAAGCTTCAGACTTCCGCCATTCTGACCATAATGAAGATATTCTTCGTAGTCTGCTTCAATATCTTGGAAGCTCGGCTTTGGTTTCTCGGCCGGTGGTGGGGGCGAGCTTACCGTTGGTCGCACAGGTTCGACGGGCAACAGCGTCGGTGTTGGATTCATCAAAGCTCGGAGCTTCTCGGCAAGATCGGTGGCATCATTCGGGCGTTCGTCGGGGTCGTCATCGAAGCAACTGCCAAGTAAATCTAACACTCCTTCGGGAAGGTTGTGCAACAGGAATTTCTTTTGCCACTTCCCTGAAGGACGTTCGGCACTGAGATCGCCTAAAAGCAGTTGATAGCCAATCACCCCGAGAGCGTGAACGTCGTCGCGAACGTCGGCCTTTTCACCTTTCTTTTGCTGTGGCGAAGCGTAAATCGGTGTATGTGCCCCTCGGAAAGTGTCCCCCAAGTTCATGCTCGGCGTCGAGACGGCAGCCTTTTCGATCCCCTGTTGAGAAGCAACGTGCGAGATACCAAAGTCTGTTACCCGTAGCACCCACCCCTTACCCGATTTGCGTAAGAGAACATTGGCAGGCTTGAGATCGCGGTGGATAATCGCCTGCGGGAGTTGGTGAAATCGACCGACTATTTTTGCAAGGTTAATCACCAGTTGAATGGCCACTTTGGAGCGAGCTTGTGGGGGTTGCGTTGATAATTCCCGCACAAGTGACGACAGATCGCCACCATCAACATATTCATAAGCAAGCCACGGGGTTTCGCCATCCAAATAGGCATCGACCAAAGGGACGATTCCATGTTCGTCGTCCTTTACGGAGCGACTTACGGACATCACCCGTTTAACGATTTCCCCTTCGTGACGTAGAAGCCGGTCGCGTGCTTGCGGATCGAGACAGAACTTGAAAGCCCGAGCTTGATCTAAAAAGGTGTGCTTTGCCAACCAGACTTCGCCAAAACCCCCTGCGCCGAGTATCTCGCTAAAGACGTAACTCGACGCATTGGGAACGGCTTGACCTGTCTTGAATTTCGGTGGCCGTTTCGGGAGAATGCTCGCCACATGAACAGGGTTGTTGAGGTCGAGACTTACGGGAATTGTTGTCCCCGAAGGGTCTTTCGGACGTTTTAGCGATTGTTTGGCAACAGCAGGAACCTGTATGAGATACGATTCGAGTTGCACGATCTCTTCAGGGGCAAGATTCTGTTCCGACCCGATCTCCGCCGAGATACGTTTGGCCCCTTCCTTGATCTCTTCGATAGTTGCTTGAAGCATCTCTTCGGCATCGGCGATAATCTTGGCTTCGCGAGAACGTCGTTGATACGCTTCGAGGGTACCTTTACCAATTTCGTAAACCTGTTCGCCAAACGGAACAAGGCCCATAAGACCTTTCAATCCTCGAGATGCAACCGCCTCGCCAACCGACTTCAAGAACATCAGAACAGGCATCGGGGGGACCTCACAGAGGGTAACGCCAAGAGTTAATGAGTTGTTCGGAACTCAACCAACACCATTTTACGAAACCGGAAAGGTTCGTTTGGAAAAGTACCGATCAGGAGCAACTGGGGTTTGCCCGAAAATGAGTTGGATTCTCGGAAGACTCAGGCGAACCGGCGATGTATGGGTGAGCTTCGCCGGGTAAATAGCGAGACCCGTTATCTTCACGCATAGGCCAAGAAACTCGGCGAAGCTCACCCACACATCGCCGGTTCGCCTATCGCCTCTGGTTTTGTGCTCTAATTCTGCAACACAACAATCCAAGACCCGAACGCTCTTTCAGGTACTTGCGAGCGCTTCAGCCCTGACCCCATTCCTTAAAGAAAGATGAGATTTCCTAAAATTGCTCTGTCAGGTTTTTGAGAATCTTGGAAAAAGAAGGTGAAGGGGGTCGATCCGAACCACTATAGTTGGTGTTAGATACCCTCAGAGGTGCCGTTTTCGGGCCTTTGGAAAACTCGTCTTTTTTCAGAAACGTAAAATACTGAAAAAATTCTGTTGAAAGAAGCTCGATAATTTTAGATACTACGTTGAATGTCCAAAATGGGCATCCCTCCCGTATTTCGACCTTCCATAGCCAGACGATCTGGCATTTTTGAAGCGAGGAAGTCGCATGTCGTTACCATCCCGACCAGTATTTGCTGGCCTCGGTGCATTGCTGTTGTGCGTTTGTCTCACCAGTGTGCAAGCCGAACAAATCACCCCGATTCGCAAACCCAACCCCACAACTACGGACGCTCGTCCTCCCCTTGTGGACCAACGGGAAGCCCAAAAATCGGTTCAAGCCGAAACCGAGCAATACGCTCGCAAACTCGGCTCGATGCTCCGATTCCTTACCTACCACCAACTCGATAAAGGCGAAGAACAAAAACTTCTCGCCGAAGCTGCCGACAAACTTGGCAAGCTCTCGCGTGAAGATATGCAAGCCGTGTTGAAGCACCTCGACGGGGCTATGTCCGCTCCCGGCGAGACTGGCGATAAAGAAGCTCAAAAGGCTTACGCCAAACACCGCGAAGTTATTGGTAAACTCACCGACTTGCTTGCCAAGTACGACGTGATTAAAGACCTCGATCAAGCTGCCGAACGTCTTGAACGTGCTGGTCGCCAACAACACGAACTCCGACTCAATGCGTTGGCATTGGCTCAAGAAATTCGTGACGGTCGTCGTTCACGCAGTCGCGCTCCAGTCGATAGCTCGACTGAACAATCGGACCGCCAAACCGACCTTATCAAGAAAGACATCGAACCCGTGTTAAGCGGTCTTCAGAAAGTGGCTCCGTTCCTTTCAACGGAACAAAAGGCCCGTTTGACTGATTCCAAAGCGATCACCAAACTCGGCAAGATCAAGGACATCCAAGACCTTGCTCAACGCCACTTGACCAATAACGAGGCACACGCTGCTGCCCCCCACCAACTCAAGGCATCGGACCAGCTCATCGAATTGGCTAACTTGCTCCGTTCGCCGAAAGACCCTCTCGAAAACTTGAAGGAAGCTCGCAACAAGATCGAGAACGCCATCAAGGCCGAAGAGAAACTCAAAGAAGAAACGAAGGCCGACCCGGTTCGCACTCCTCGCATCACGATGGAAGAAGCCAAGATCAACCAAGCACGCGACAACGCCACCAAGCAAGCACGCCAAGAGTTTGAAACCAAACTCGCACGCGAACAAGCTAAAGACGCTGCTAAACTCGATCCGAAAGTTGCCGAAGCTCTCGACAAGGCCAAAGCTGCCGAAGCTGAAATGCGTAAAGCTGCCGATGCCCTGAACGATGTGAACCCGAACGTCGAAAAAGCCGTTCAAGCTCAAGACAAGGCTATCGACGAACTCAAGGCTGCCAAAGAAGAACTCGACACCGCCATCGCAAAGGCCGAAAAAGCCAAGACCGATCCGCTCGAAGCCGTGAAGAGTGCCATTGAAAAAGTGGATCAACTCATTCAACAAGAAAAGAAGGTCCAAGATAAGACCGAAGCCACAAAGGGCAACGAAACGGACAAACTTGCCAAACTCTCTCCTGAGCAAAAGGATATTGCCAAGAAGACCGAAGAACTCAAGAACACCCCTCTGCCCGAAAAGGCCGAAGTTGCCAAAGCTCTTGAGAAAGCAAACGAAGCCATGAAGAAGGCTGCCGATAACCTTGATAACAAGAAGGGTCTCGAAGCCGTCAAAGATCAAGACAAGGCGATCAAGGAACTCGAAAAGGCCAAAGCCGCTCTCGAAGAGCAAGCCAAAACCATCGAGCAACGACGTGATGATATCGCCAAACTCGAACAGGCCAAAGAGAAGATCGAAGCCTTAGCGAAAGAGCAAAAAGACGTTGCCGATAAATCGAAGGCTGCCGACGACAAGGGCAACAAAGACCAAGCGAAACCGCTTGCCGAAAAACAAGGTGAACTCAACCCGCAACCCAAAGAGATTGCGGACGCTGTGAAAGAAGCGGCTCCCAAAGCTGCCGAGAAACTCGGTGAGGCTGGCGAGAAGATGGAGAACACCAAGAAGAACCTCGACGATAAGAAGCTCGATCCTGCATCGAAAGAAGGGATGAAAGCTGCCGACGACCTCAAGAAGGCTGCCGACGAAGTTGCCAAAGCCCTTGAAAAGAAGAAAGCGGAAGAAGTCAACGACCAAGCGAAGTTGAATCCCAAAGTCGATAACATGAACGCCGCCGACCAAATCGCACAAGCTCTTGAGCAAGCGAAGATGGCCCAAATGGAAGCTCAAAAAGCCCAAGACCAAATCAAGGGCGACCCTATGATGGGCATGAAAGGGATGATGGACCCCGCTAAAGCCATGATGATGGGTGACCCCATGATGGCTATGATGGGCGATCCGATGAAAGGCGACCCGATGATGGGTATGAAGATGGAAGGCATGAAGGGTATGGACCTTGCGAAGGACCTGCAAAAGCTCCAAGACCAAGTGGCCCAGAAAGCCAAAGACCTCATGCAACCCGACGCTCAAAAGGCCGCCGAGAAAGCTGCCGAAGCCCTCAAGATGGGTGACTTCAAAGAAGCCGTCGAGAATCAACAAAAAGCCATTGATGCCCTTCAACCGAAGATGGGCGAAGCCATGATGGGCGAACCTATGATGGGGATGATGGGCATGAAAGGCGAACCTATGATGGGGATGATGATGCCCGGTATGATGGGCATGCCAATGGAAAAAGGCATGATGATGGGTATGGGCATGCCGATGGAAAAAGGAATGATGCCCGGTATGATGGGCATGATGCCGGGGATGATGGGCATGGGAATGATGAAAGGGATGATGCCGGGGATGATGGGAATGGGTATGATGCCGGGGATGATGGGCATGGGCATGATGAAAGGAATGGGTATGGGTATGGGTATGGGTATGGGTATGGGGATGGGGATGGGGATGGGGATGGGCATGGGCATGGGCATGGGCATGGGGATGCAACCCAATCCGATGGGTGCAATGAACCCTGCTGAATTGGCGAAGGCTCAACAGCAAATCCAAGACGCTACCCAAGCTCTCCAGAAAGCTGCTGAAGCTAACCAAGCTGCACAAGCTGCTATCCAACAAGCTCAAGCTACCGCACCGATGGCCGTTCAACCTCAGTTGAACCAAGCTGCCCAACAGTTGCAACAAGCTCAACAAGCTCTGCAACAAGCCACCCCCGGCCAAGCTCAACAAGCTCAACAACAAGCTCAACAGTCCCTGCAACAAGCTCTGCAAACCCTGCAACAAGCTCAACAACAAGCTATGGGAATGGGAATGGGCATGGGAATGGGCATGGGGATGGGAATGGGCATGGAAAACAACATGGGGATGGGCAAAGGGGATCGGATGGCCGATGGCAATCTGAAGAACGCTGCCTCGAAGCTCAATGATGTTCGTGGTGATGGTGCCTACATCAATCTCCCGCCGAAACAACGGGAAATGATTCAACAAGCACTCACCGGCGCTCTACCTCCTGAATTCGCCGGAGCAATTCGCCAATACTACATGAACCTCAACAGCAAGAAGCCTGCCGTCACCCCCGGTATCAAAGACTAATTGCAATTGGGCGAGTCCAAACAACGCAAAAAGGCCACCCGTTTGGGTGGCCTTTATTTTTCATCGTCGCAAGATACGCGCTTCGCGTTTTGGGGTTGGGTGGATAATGGCAAACTCTTGTCTTCTGCCAGAAAAATTTGCCAGCTCCTCTCCGACATCAACTCTTCGCTCACCCTTGACATTTCCCCTGTTACCCTTCATTCTAATAGAGACCCTCCCGAGGTGCGTTCTATGCGCCAATTTTGGTTTTACTCTGCGTGTCTATTCTTTGCGGTTCCGGTTGTGGCTCAAGCGAAGCCTGCCCATTTGAAATCTCTTTCCGATTGGATTGGGCCGAGTTTCGCCAAAGGGCTTAACGATTGTGCGACCTGTCACCTTCCACCCCACGACGAAGAACGTCCGCATAACCCGTTTGGCAAACGCCTGAAAACAGCAGGCGACGAACTCAAGAAAGCGAATCTGCCTAATAGCTTGGCAGACCGTTTGAATAAAATTTCCCAAGAAGATACTGATGGCGATGGCGTGACGAACCTTGTCGAGTTGGTGTTGGGTACATCTCCGGGAGATGCCAAAGCCCGTCCCAAAGACGCCGAACTTAAAGTGGTCGATCAAACGATTCGACGTTGGCAAACCCTACGCCCGTCGCAGAATTGGAAACCCTTAGAGACCGTTGTTCGTCCGGTCCCTCCCAAGCTCGAAGACCTCAAGAACAAGGCTTGGGTGAAAAATCCCGTCGATCAATTCTTGTTGGCAAAGCTCGAAGGGTTGGGGTTAGCTCCGCGTCCCGATGCCACCCCTGAAACGCTCGTTCGACGATTATATCTTGATCTCACCGGTCTTCCGCCAACGGCTGCACAACTGGCAGAATTTCTGGCCGACCGTTCCCCAAACGCTTACGAAAAACTGGTCGATAAACTCCTCGACTCGCCTCAATACGGAGAAGCTCAAGCCCGTAACTGGTTGGACGTGTGGCGTTACTCCGATTGGGCAGGGTACGGGGCCGAGATTCGGGATAGTCAACCGCATATCTGGCGTTGGCGTGATTGGACGATAGAAGCCTTGAACTCCGATAAAGGTTACGATCAGATGATTCGGGAAATGCTCGCTGCCGATGAACTCTACCCGACCGACGAGAAAGCCCTTCGTGCAACGGGTTACGTTGTCCGCAACTGGTATAAGTTCAGCCGTGAGGTTGTCTTAGATCGGTTAGTCGAACACACGGGCAAAGCCTTTTTGGGTATGACGATTAACTGCGCCCGATGCCACGACCACATGTACGACCCGATTTCACAAAAGGATTATTATGCCTTCCGTGCGATCTTTAGCCCGTTCGATATTCGGACAGATCGTGTCGCAGGTCAAGCCGATCCCCTCAAAGATGGCCTTGTGCGAATCTACGATGCCAACGCTGCTGCTCAGACATATCTCTTCGTGCGTGGGAACGATGCCGAACCGGACAAAACCGCCCCGATCCTTCCTGCCGTGCCTGCATCGATGAAGGGTATCGAATTTGCGATTAAGGAAGTCAAACTCCCACGCGATGCCTTTGTTCCGGACAACCGCGAGTTTGTTGTGAAGGAAACTCGAACGACCTTGAGCGACGCCATCACTAAAGAAAAGCAAGCTCTCGAACTCGGCAAACAACGGGTTCGCAATGCGGTGTTGCGTATGCTCATCGGGCCGACGCCACTCAATGGGGTCTGGAGTTTAGATCAAGCACAACGTGAGCTTCCCGTTTTGCAACTGAACATCGAGATTGCCGAGAATCGTTTGAAAATCTTTGAAGGGCAAATCGCTATCGAGATGCTCAACGCCAAAGCAGGCGTCCCCGATTACGATAAACAAGCAAAGGAAATTGTTCGTCTTCAACGTACCGATGCGATGCTCGTTGCGAAAAAGAATCTCCTTCTCGCCGAAAACGTCGCTCATTTGCCTGCCCCGAAAGGTCAGCCCGACCCAGCGAAAAAAGTGGCTGATGCAAAGGCAGCCCTCGCGAAGGCAGAAGACGTGTTGAAGGCTCCCCTTGCGGTTAACTTCACTCCGCGAACCTTGAAGAGTTACCCGCAAACGAGTACGGGGCGTCGGACGGCATTGGCAAATTGGATTGCATCGGAAAAGAACCCGCTCACGGCTCGCGTTGCTGTCAATCACCTTTGGCTACGCCGGTTCGGGCAAGCCCTTGTACCGACTGTGTTCGACTTTGGTAAGAATGGCATGACCCCTTATCACGCCGAATTGATGGATTATCTCGCTGCGGATTTGATGGCGAACGGGTGGAGCTTGAAGAAGCTCACACGAACGCTTGTGACCAGTCACGCCTACCGGATGGATTCAGGCTTCGACGAGAGTGCAAACAGCATCGACCCCGATAACCGGTTCTACTGGCGTATGAATAATCGGCGTATGACCGCTGAGATGGTCCGCGATTCGATCCTGCACATATCGGGAAGTTTAGACGAGAAAATGGGCGGAGTCGAGATCGATCAGAACTCGGTATTTACAGTGAATCGACGAAGTATCTACTTTCGCCACGCACCGGAAAAGCAAGCACAATTCCTTGAGATATTCGACGCTGCAAGCCCCGTCGAATGCTATAAGCGAAATGAGAGTATCGTTCCGCAGCAGGCATTGGCCCTTGCAAATAGCACGCTATCGATTTACAATTCTCGCAAACTCGCCCGCTCCCTTGCGAGTAAAACGCCGGACGCAACGGAGTTCATCACCAAGTCTTTTGAAACGCTCCTTGCCCGCAAACCGACAAAGGACGAAGCCAAACTCTGCGGAGAATTTTTAGAGGAACGGGCCAAGATATTTGTCGAAAAGAAACTCCCTGCGAACAACCCAGAAAATTACGCCACCCCTTCCAGCGACCCTCAGTTGCGTGCAAGGGAATCGCTGATTCTGGTATTATTCAACCACAACGATTTCGTATCGATCCGATAGGAGAGAGTGGGTAAGTTTCCCGTGACAACGATAAGACACAGGATCGGGAAACCTGAATTTGGCGTGGCTTACTTCTTGATCTTGGCGCTGGGGGTGGCGTCGCCGTCGGCGAGTTTGAGTGTCCACTTGATTCCGTTGATGAGATGATCTTGGAATCGTTCGTCTTTCCAGACTTCCTTGCGGTGACCAAGCGAAGTGTAGAACGAACGCCCCTTGCCGACTTCGTGGCACCAGGCAATCGCAAAGTCTTTGTCGGCTCGTTTGACTTGATCGACCCCGTCTTTGTTCTTGATGCTCGTTTGAATCGAGGAGTTATCAACACTCAAGATAATGTGCAGTTTTTCACGGCTGTAGGGGCTATCTTTGAATTGGTAAATCTCGTCGGTGATTTCGTCGCCGTCTTTGAAGGCTTTACCCGCAGCGTGCTTGCCATCTTCAACCTTGAGCTTGATCTTTTGGTGCCACGGGTGATTGACGAAGTAAGCTCCGACAAGTTCCCCGTAGGTCGGTTCGCCGTAGAGAGTGTCGGTCGCACAGTGAGTCCCTGCGAAAGCTCCGCCTGCTTTCACCCATTCGACAAGGTCTTTGGTCTCGTCTTTCGTCAACGGGTTGCCAGTGGTGAAGAACAAAACGGCATCGAATTTCTTGAGGGTTTCGGCATTCACACGACCGCAATGTTCTTTTTCAACCGGTTTGCCGGTCCGTTCACGGAAGCTCTTGGCATAGGGTTCAAAGGCTTTGTTTTCGGGGTCGCGTGTGTAGCGGAAGGTTGTCACTTCGATGCCGTTCTTGGCACCGAGTTCTTTCATCACATCTTCGGACAAGCCGACCGAGTCGTGAATAAAGCCACCCGAATCGGTCACGAACAGGAGCTTCTTTTTCGCTGCCGGTTCAGCAGCTTGGCTTGTGAAGGTCACACCCAAAATAAACGCAAAGGTCAAAAGGAAACGCATGAGAATACTCACTCAAGGAGGGAGAGATACACCCGCAATTGTAGTGAGAGATCGAGTAGGGAATAGTGGCAGTGCGAGTTTGGAAGGAGCAAGCCGGTATCGGCGGTATTTCTTTTCTTGAAACGGAACAGGGGGCTGGATCGTCTTAGATAATGGCTATAATGAAAATGTCCATTCTCGTGGGGAGGTTCCTTCCGTGCGTGTTGCATTCTTGGCGGGCTTGATTTGTGTGACGGCAGCGATGGGGCAACCTTCTCCGCGTCCTCCACAACCAGGAGAGATTCCTTTTCCGAGTGGGCAACCTCAGTTCCAACCGGGACCACCCCCATTCGGACCGGGCCAACCGCCCATTGGACCCGGCACGATACCACCGCCGGGCTATTACAGCGACCCTTCACATACGCCAATCGGTTCACCCTCGTTGCCAGACCTTCGCAACCTGTTGGGCAAAAAAACAACCCCGTTGATCGACCCAAAACTATTGGAACTTTTGACCAAGAACCAGAAGCTCAAAACCGATGGCAAGAATCTCGACGAATTGAAAAAACAATATCCCCAATTGGATGACCCCGTCTTCAAAGAGAAGCTCAAACAATGGATGGATACTCCGGAAGGTCAAAAGCAGATCGGCGATTTGCTCAAACAACAGGGGGGCGATGGTGTCAACCCGAAGGATGTTACCCAAGACCTCAAGAAAATGATTGACGGTCAGGGGAAGAAAACTATCGATCCGAAAGACCCCAAGATCGACCCGAAAGTTGATCCCAAAACCATCGGCATGAATCCGAAACTCGATCCGAAAGACCCCAAGCTCGACCCCTTGAAAAAAATCGATACCCCTCCAAAGAGCGATAACCCGTCCGAGACAGGGCTTTCTCCCGAAGAGAAAAGGAAACAAGAGATGGTGAAGGCCGTCGAGAAATTTATCGGCAATTCACCGGCAGCTCAAGAAGCGATCAAGAGCTTTGCCGAATCATTTGCCAAAGGGAACTTCGACAAAGACCTTGCAAAATTCTTCGAGGGGAAAGATTGGACCGATGCCAGCAACTGGACCAAGAACAATCTCAAGGATTTTAACCCCAAAGACGTTCCCGAATTCAAGGGAGGATCGTCGAGTTCGTGGCAATTCTCCGGCTTTGGAGACATGGGTGGAGGAGGGGGTTCTTCTGCCGAAAGCTCTGGAGATGGGGGCGAAATCGGCGGAGTTGGAACTGTCCTTCTGGCGATCATCGGCGTTTTAGGGGCTGGCTTTATTGCGTGGCTGTTGTGGAACCGTCGCAAGGAAGCCCTTGCTGCTCTCGCAAAAGCCAATGCAGAAAAAGCCAAACACACAATTAACCTCGATGGCGTAAAGGATCGAGAAACCCTTGTGCAGGCGTTCGATTATGTGAGCATCGAGAAAGGGGGCGAAGAAGCACGCCACTGGCACCACGCGGACGCAGGTAAAAATCTCCACGCCGAACCCCTTGCAGAACTTTACGCGAAAGCCCGTTACCTTCCTCAAAGCGAAGACCTTTCGCCCGATGAGTACGACCAAGCTCGCACCGATTTGAAAGACCTTTCCCGAGGAACAAAGGAATGATTCGCCTCAGTGCCCTTGTGTTGTTACTCGTGCCGATGCTCCTTCTGGCCCAACAGCCGTGGGAACCGATTGAGCTTCAACCACCCCGCAACAAGGTCAACCAAAAGGACAACCAAAAAAGCGGACTGAGCTACAACGGAACGGAATGGTTTCGCCTTGCCCTTGCCAACCAAAATCTTCAACCCGAATTGAACCTCGATGACGCATTTACTAATCCTCAATCGACAGTCATCATTTTCTTGGGGGATACTTCCCTTTTGAACTTTCGGCAAAGGGAGATCGAAAATTTCCTGAATGCGGGTGGCTCGTTAATGATCGCCAGCGACACCTCGGCTGCTGTTCGCGGTGGGGGATGGAATGCCGTTTTTGGGGTTGGAGTCTCGACGGCTCGCGTGGTTGATCTGGAGGATTGTTTCCCCGGCTATTCCAATTGCCCGTATGTAACCCCCGCTACACCTAATAACACGATCCCAAATTCCGGATCGCAAATTTTCCGACGGGTCGAAGGTCAAGGGGGTAGCTCCTCACGCCGATTATTGACAAACGAATCTGCAATCTTGCAGCTTGGCGGGAATGCCCCTCAAGGGGTGACACGGGAGAATCTCGCTTATTTCTCGGATTCCGCACGGCTTGGAACGACGGGACTGCGTCTCATGCAGGGGCGATTGG
>VYLT01000235.1_pt1 | contig 13836 bp, 12 predicted proteins | sample 5114261 | NCBI WGS metagenome assembly VYLT01 (sample SAMN12291815, study PRJNA351875) | freshwater metagenome | isolation source: freshwater lake | place: USA: Michigan, Little Long Lake | collected 2011-07-12 | reverse complement strand
TGTGCCGAGCGGCGAGGTTTCAGTCATGCCCCAGGCGTGGACGACATCGACTTCATAATCCTGCTCAAAAGCGCGCAGGATGCGTTCCGGGATGGCGGAGCCGCCGATGATAACCTTCTTGAGGTGAGGCAGTTTCAGGTTGTTGGCCTGCAGGTGGGTGAGTAGCATCAGCCAGACGGTGGGCACCGCTGCGGTGATCGATACCTTCTCGGTGTCGAGGAGTTCGTAGATCGAGGCGCCGTCCATCTGGGCGCCGGGCATCACCATGTTGGCGCCGGTGGCCGGGCACGACATGGCGAGGCCCCAGGCGTTGGCATGGAACATCGGCACGACCGGGAGGACTGAGTCGGCGGCGCCCATACCCATCGCGTCCTTGCCCATGGTGACCAGCGTGTGAAGCACGTTGGAGCGGTGGGAATAGAGTACCCCCTTCGGGTTGCCGGTGGTGCCGGAGGTATAGCAGAGGCCGCAGGCCGTATCTTCCGGGAAGTCGCCCCAGCGGACATTTGTGGAGCGCCCGTCGATCCAGATGTCGAACGGGATGGCGCCGAGCTTGTTCTCGGGCATCGTATCGGCGCCGGCATAGATGACGAAGGTCTTCACCGTTTCCAGCTGGCCGCGGATCGCCTCGACGATCGGCAGGAAGGTCTTGTCGAAGACGAGGACCTTGTCTTCGGCATGGTTGGCGATCCAGGCAATCTGCTCGGGATGGAGGCGCGGGTTGATCGTATGCAGGACTGCCCCGATGCCCATGGCGCCGTACCAGGTGGCCATGTGGCGCTCAGAGTTCCACCCCAATGTGGCGACCCGGTCGCCGAGGCCGATGCCGGTGTCTTTCAGGGCGGTGGAGACCTGCTTGGCCATGTCATAGAGCTGGGCATAGGTGGTGCGGCTGATTTGGCCTTCGACACGGCGGGTGACAATCTCGCGGTTGCCGTGCTGCAGGCGCGCGTGCTCTAGGATCTTGTCCACGGTCAGTGGCCAGTCCTGCATAATACCCTTCATATGATCATCCTCCAGAAGTGGCGCGGCGCCTTTTCCAGACGCGCTTGTGATTTTGCGATGCCCTGTCTATGCGGGCAAATGCGCTGACGCAAGGAAAGGACAAGGAGCATGAAGCGAGTTCCGGGATTGTGGGTGGCAATAGCGGTTGTCGCGGCATGCGGGGGACCGGAGACTGCGCCGGTGGAAGCTGCGGCGGATGCTGCTGTGCCGCCAGCCGTCGGTTTCGAACGGGCAGAGCCGCTCCCGCCTTTGCCCGAACTGTTCGACTGCCTGCGCGAGACGGGCGGCACGCTGGTGGCCGCGCACCGCGGCGGCGGGGCGGCGGGATTTCCCGAAAACGCGCTGGAAACACTCCAGTTCGGCCTGGCGCAAGGCGTACGCGTGTTCGAGATCGACGTGGCGACCAGCCGGGACGGCGTGCTTTACCTGCACCATGACGACCGGTTTGGCCGGACGGCTGACGCGAGCGGGTATGTCGCTGATACGGACTGGACGGACACCGCAAAGATCCGGCTGAAGGACATTGACGGCGAGGTGACCGGATTTCATCCGCCAAAGCTGACGGATGTGCTGCTCTGGGCCAAGCAGCACGGCGTGATTGTGGAACTGGACCGCAAGCAGATGACCGGGTTCCGCAATATCGTGGAGGCGGTGCGGGCGGCGGAGGCCGAGCACAATGCGATCATGATTTCCTATACGGATGACGAGGCGGCCGAGATTGCGAAGCTCGCGCCTGAACTGATGATGACCGCGTCGGCGCGCGGGGACCGCGACCTGGCGCGGCTGGAAGGCCTCGGCGTGGACCGCACGCGCGTGATCGGCTGGACCGGCACGCGCGAGCCGGACCCGCCTGCATTTGAACGCCTGCTACAGGAAGGCGTGGAGCCCGCCTTCGGCACGCTGGGGCGCCAGGGCGAGCGGCTTGATGACCAGTACTGGAAGGACGGCGATGGCAGCGAGTACCAGCGGCTGGTGGATGACGGCGTGGTGATAATCGCGACGGATGAGCCCTACCGCGTGGCGGACTTCCTGCTGGCCGACGATGAAGGCTGGGAGGCCTGCGCGCGGCGTTAGGCTTTCTTCTGGCGTGTCACTAGCCAGAGCCAGAGCAGCAGGATGGGCGATCCGAGCTCGATTATCGCGCCGATCTGCTGCTGCTCCGTACCCGGACCAACGGCGCCCTGAGACAGTAGGCGGCCGATGCCGCCGACGACGAGCGCGGCGCAGATGAGCGCCATCAGCGTGAAATGCCGCTCGATGCGCGGGATCGCGTACCAGAGCAGGAACGTGACGAGGATGTAGACGCCGGACATGTAGCGGTACTGGTTGTCGACGGCGGCCGAGACGGTTGCGGCGGGGTCGGCCCCCGCCATGCCGCCGGTGAGGCCCATCACGGCGAAGGCGAGCGGGATGAGCGAGAAGAGACCGAGGACGATCTGCAGGCCGAGTTTCATGGTGGTTTCCCCCTATTGCGATGTTTCCAGAATAGCCCTTGCCAAAAAATGACACATGCGTCATCTTTTTTCTTGGGAGGCCATCCATGCTCAAGCTTGTCGGACTGATCCTGCAGCACATGCCGCTGATTTTTGGGGTCGGATTTCTTGCGCCGCTCATTGCGCAGGTGATTCAGCGGGCGGGTTGGGACCTGCCCTTTGGCGCGGCGCCGCTGGCCGTGGGGCTGCTGATCGGCGGGCTGTGGGGGGCGCACGCGCAGTTCAGGGGGCGCTGGATATGAACGCGCTGGCGGGGACATCCGAGGCGGAGCTGATCCGGCTGGAGCGCGAGATCGCGCGCCAGCATATTGACAAGTTTCCGTATTTTGCCGTGGCCTGGGCGTTTACGAATCTTGCGGTGTGGCTGTCACTGTGGCCGCTGGTGTTTACCGGTGTGTTGCCACTTTGGGCGGGGTTCCTGATTGCGACGTTCAATGTGGCGGCGTGCTATCTGCCCAGTCACGAGGCGCAGCATGACATCATCGCGAAGCCGGGCACGAATCTGCGCTGGCTGAATCAGATGGTGGGTCATCTCTCGACGATTCCGCTGGTGCTGCCCTACCGCGTGGCGCGGCTGACACATCTGGAACATCATACGCATGCGAACGATCCGGCGCTCGACCCGGACCACTCGACGCAGGCCGGCGGACCGCTGCACGCGATCTGGAAGAGCATCCAGAATCGCCAGCCGGGCGCACGGGGCGGCAATAACAGCTATGTCGAAACGCTGAAACGTATCGGGCGGCCGGACGTGCTGCTGGATGCGGCAATCTACAACCTCGTGTTCTACGGCGTCCTTATTGCGCTAGCCTGGAGCGGTTATGCGATCGAGGCGGCGCTGCTCTGGTGGCTGCCCCGGCATATCGGGCTGACCTATATCCAGTACTATCTCAGCTGGGCGCCGCATCATCCGGCTACAGACAAAGGCCGGTACCGCGACACGCGCAGCTTCCGGGCAATCTTAGGCAATCTCGGCTCGATGGGGATGCAGTATCATATCGTGCACCACCTGCATCCGCGCATTCCGCTGTACCGGACGCCGAAGGCTTACTGGCAGATGCGGGATATCCTTGAAGCGCGGGGCTGCCGGATTGACGCGCTTTAGCCGCACTACGGATAAAGCCGGACGCTGACCCAGCCGTCGCCCTTGCGGTAGAGCTTCAGGCGATCGTGCATGCGGAAGGCCTGGTCCTGCCAGAACTCGATCTCCGTCGGCGCGAGTCGGAAGCCGCCCCAGAACTCCGGACGCGGAATATCCGGGCCATCGCCATAGATGGTGGAGACTTCGGCGATGCGCTGCTCGAAGACGGCGCGGTCGGCCATCGGGCGGGACTGGTCGGAGGCAATCGCGCTGATGCGGCTCTGCGCCGCGCGCGAGGCGAAGTAGGAATCGGCCTCGGCATCGGACACTCGGGTAACGTTGCCCCGGATGCGGACCTGGCGGCGCAGGCTTTTCCAGTGAAAGCCGAGGGCGGCCTGCGGCTGGGCTGCAAGCTGGACACCCTTGGCGCTTTCCAGGTTGGTGAAGAAGGTGAAGCCGGCCGCGTCGACGCCTTTTAGGAGCACAATGCGGACATCGGGGGTTCCGTCCGCGTCCACCGTGGCGAGAGACATGGCGTTCGAATCGTTCAGCTCGGCGGCGCGGGCATCGGCCATCCATTGCCGGAACAGTCCGATGGGATCGGCGGTCTCCGGGATCAGTGCCCGGTCGCCGCTGTCGGCATAGTCGGCGGCGCTCGGCGTCGGGGGGATCACGGAGGAAGACATGGGGGCCACCATTTTCGCGGTTTGTCAGGCTGGCGATTTCATATAGGAGGCGGAGCAGAACCGCGAGGGCGCAGGCTGTCACATGTCGCATAACACGTTTGGCCATCTTTTTCGTGTCACAACCTGGGGCGAGAGCCATGGCCCGGCCCTGGGCTGTGTGGTGGACGGGTGCCCGCCGGGACTGACGCTGGACGAAGGCTGGATACAGGGCTTCCTCGACAAGCGCCGGCCCGGCACGTCCCGCTTTGTGACGCAGCGCCAGGAAGCAGATCTCGTGAAGATCCTCTCCGGCGTGTTCGAGGATGAGCGCACGGGTGGGCCGGTAACGACCGGCACACCGATCAGTCTGATGATCGAGAATACCGACCAGCGCAGCAAGGATTACCGTGAGATCCGCGACCGCTATCGCCCCGGCCATGCAGATTATGCCTATGACGCAAAGTATGGCGTGCGAGACTATCGCGGCGGCGGGCGTAGCTCGGCGCGCGAGACGGCAGCGCGCGTGGCGGCCGGCGCGGTGGCGCGGCGGGTGCTCGGCGAGGCGGTCGTGATCCGCGGGGCGGTGGTGCAGATCGGGCCGCACATGATTGATCCGGAAAGCTGGGACTGGAACGAGACGCAGAACAATCCTTTCTGGTGCCCGGACGCCAACATGGCGGCGCAGTGGGAAGCCTTTCTGGATCAGACGCGCAAGGCCGGCTCGTCGGCGGGCGCGATTGTCGAAGTCCATGCGTCCGGCATACCGGCCGGTTGGGGCGCGCCAGTGTATGGCAAACTCGACGCGGAACTCGCCGGCGCGATGATGAGCATCAATGCGGTGAAGGGCATTGAGATCGGCGCGGGCTTTGCAGCCGCCTCGATGAGCGGCGAGGAAAATGCCGACGAGATGCGCGCCGGCAATGACGGCCCGACCTTCCTGAAGAACAACAATGGCGGCGTGGCCGGCGGCATCTCGACCGGGCAGGACGTGGTCGTCCGTATCGCGATCAAGCCGACCTCGTCGATCCTCAACGAAGTGCGCTCGGTCACGCGGGACGGCGCTGAAGTCGACGTACGGACCGTCGGGCGGCATGATCCCTGCGTGGGTATCCGCGCGGTGCCAGTCGCCGAAGCGATGATGGCGTGTGTGCTGGCGGACGCGAAGCTGCGCCACAGGGGCCAGACGGGGCGCTGAAATAAAAGAGCCCCCGTGCATTCTGCACAGGGGCCCTCAGGTTCAAATCCGCGAACGGATTATCAGAAGCGGAACACGCCGCCGATGGAGAGGACGTCGGCTTCTTCGTCGTCACCTTCGAAGCGTGCAACATCCGCACGGATGCCGAAACGTTCGGTCAGGTAGAATTTGCCGCCGACGCCGTATGCAACGCCGTCAACGTCAGTCGAGGCGCCGCCGAGTCCGGGGACATCAGCGCTGATTTCCGAAGTCTGGTAGCCGAGGCGACCGAAGAGCTCCAGACGCTCAGCGACCGGGGCGCGCACGACGCCGAAAGCGCCGAGCGAGTGGTCGAGTTCGACGGTTGCCGGGCCGACCTGTGCATCGTCGATGCCGATCGAGCCTTCACCCTCGACGCCGAGGTAGCGGTTGAAGAAATAGGTGCCGCGACCGGTCAGTGCGCCGACTTCAGCGCCGTCCGTGTCGAACTGCGTGTAGCCACCGCTGAGTTCGACATTGCCCTGGGCAACAGCGATCGGGGCAGCGAGGATGGCGGCGAGGGAAACGAGTGCAAGTTTCATATGCTTTTTTTCTCCGTACTCTGCGCATTGAGCGCGCTGCTCAAGTAGCAATCCCGCTGCCGTCTGCCACATGTACAAGCAGCAATGCACAGTTTTCGTGCGCTGCCTGTGACCATCAGAGCACAGAATATGAAGCAACTTTAATCTTGAAACCGGAGCGCCCTCACCCCAACGGGCGGCGCCAGACTGTGACTTTTGTGAGAAAGGCCAGACGTTCGCCTTCCTTAACAAAGCCTTGTGACTCAAGGGCTTCTGTCAGGTTCCAGCCGAGATAGCCTTTATAGTAAGGCTCGTGGAACCCATGGGGGAAGTATTCGAGGAGGCCGTCCATCGAAGGATAGTCGCCGAACTGCACACTATCGGCGAGTATGAAGGCGCCGCCGGGCTTCAGTACACGGAATATCTCTGCAAGGACCTTGGGGCGCACCTTCGGCGGCAGCTCATGGAACAGGAAGATCGAGACGGCGATATCCTGCGAGGCAGCCTCCAGCGGCATCGCCTCAGCCGCATCATGGATGATCTCGGCATTGCGCCAGGGCGCAAGGCGCGCGCGGGCAGCGTCTGTGTAGGTCGGCGAGAGGTCGAGACCGGTGGCGCGCAGTTTCGGATAGACGCCCAGAACCTTCTCGAGGAAGCGGCCATTTCCGCAGGCGACATCCAGCAGCCGCTGGGTACGCTGATCCTTGCCTTTCAGCTCGCGGCTGATTTCGGCGAGGGCGGCGCGGCGCATCGTATCGGCCGTGCCGGAGAAGAGGGCCTCGACCTGCGTGTCGTAGAGTTCGGCGCTGTCTTCGGTGAACCAGCCGCCGGATTGGTAGTGGAAGTTCTGCAGGTAGTAGGCCGGGTAGCGGTTTGTGCCATCGGGCACCTGCGCGCGCACTTCGGTGCCGTCTCGCGCGAGGCGGCGGCGGTTCACGTCGGCGGAATCGCGTTGGAAAGCCTGCGCGGATTTCAGAGCCTTTGGCAGGGCTGCGACGTTCAGGTCATCCGGCGGGGGGTAGAGGCCGGCTTCGACATTGGCGCGGTCCTGCACAAAGAGGCGCAGGTAAGCCTTGCGCAGTTCGGCAAGGTCCGGGCGGCCGCGGGTGGGGCGAAATTCGGGCTCGCCGGGGCGGTCAAACCCGCCGGAGCGGCTGCGCGCGGCCTGCATTTGCGCGGCATACCAGGCCGAGCGCAGGCCCTGCCCGGCCGCATAGCGGGCGCGGCTTGCGGTGCGGGCGGCGCGGTCGATCAATCCCATGAAAGGAATATGTAGGCCGTATCCGGGCGCGTCCAGTCTTCAGGCTCCGTTCAGGTTGGCAGACGCAGATTGCCGGGCAACAAAGGCGAATCCCGTTTGGCGCCGAAGGAGATGTGGTGATGTTGAAGCTTACGATTGCTGCGGGCAGCCTTGGTCTGATGGCGCTGGCTCTGCCGATGCAGGCGCATGCCCAGTACGGGTATCCCTACAGCGACCCGGGCGTACGCAATGTGCAGTGCGAGCGGCAGAAGTCGGACGATTCAGCAGCGGGCACCGTGGTAGGCGCGCTGGCCGGCGCCCTGATCGGCGGCGCGATCGGCAACAATATCGAGAACGACCGCACCTACACGAAGTACAACCGCCGGGGCTATCCCGTGGGCAGCTACCGCGAGGGGCGCAGCGAATCCGGCAACGTGGCCGTGGGCGCTGTACTAGGCGCTCTGGTTGGCGGCGTGGCCGGCAACTCGATCGGCAAGGACAGCGGGCCGGAATGTCAGGTGGCCTATGCGCCATACAGTTATTCCTCGGCAGGACAGGGCTCGATCCCCCGCACGACGGACGGCCTCTATGGCGGACCGGAAGTTATGGGCCGGGGCGGATACCCGGCGCAGCAATACCCGTCGGGCTATGCCTCGCAGCCGTCCTATCCTTCGTACCCGGACTATCGCGACGAGCCTGTCTACCAGGAACCGGCGCGCGACTGCCGCGTGATCCATCGCGAGACGCGGCTGCCGGATGGCGACATCCAGCGTGATCCCGTGACGGCCTGCTATGATGAGCGCACTCGCGAGTGGCGCGTGCAGGACGGGTATACGGACGAGCCTTACAGCTACTAGACCCGCCTTGCGCAGACCAGCCATTCCCGGTTGCCATCGCCGCCGGGAATGGGGCTCGGCTGGGCGCCTCGATGCGCCAGTCTTTGGACATGAGATAGTTCAGGAAGCCGCCCAGCGCGACTTCTGTTGCTTCATCACTGGTGACCAGGCCGCCCTTGCCGACGTTTTCCGGGCCGACTTCGAATTGCGGCTTGAAGAGCGCGATGAGCGTCGCCTGAGGCGCGGCGAGCGCGAGCGGCGTGTCCAGAACTTTTGCCAGCGAGACGAAGCTCAGATCACCGACGATCAGCTGGGGCGGCGCGGCGAGATGCGCCTGTGTCAGGGCCTTGGCGTTCAGACGCTCGTGCGAGATCACGCGCGGATCGGCGGCGATTTTCTCGTGCAGCTGGCCATGGCCGACATCGACGCAGGTGACGTGCGCCGCGCCGCGCCGCAACAGCACATCAGTGAAGCCGCCGGTGGAGGCGCCGAGATCGAGGCAGGTCAGGCCTGCCGGATTGACGCTGAACACGTCCAGCGCGCGGGCGAGCTTCAGGCCGCCGCGCGAGACATAAGGGTGAGCGGCTTCGGACCGGATGACCGCATCGCGCGAAAGCGTTTCGGAGGACTTGGCAATGACCTTGCCATCTGACGTGACGAGGCCGGCAGCAATGGCGGCCTGCGCGGCGGCGCGGCTGCCGAAGTGGCCGAGGGCGACGAGCATCTTGTCAGCGCGGTCTGTGGCGGAGGTGTTGTCATCCTGCATGCAGGCTCTCTGCCTTATCCCGGCGCGGGAATCGATGGGGTTATCGCCTTGTGAAAACAGATTTTGCTATCGGCCGCGAGCCGCCCCCCGCGAGCAGCAAGCCTGCAGCAGCGCCGATGGCTGGGCGTAGGAGATTGGGCGTGACCACATCCGGCGCCATGCCATCCAGCCAAAGCAGGAAGGCTGCGCCAACGAGCGTGCCAAGGAAGCCGCCGCCGAGGATTCATTGGATGCATGGGATGTCTCCCCGGTCAGACGGTGCGCCTGCCTTCTCAATACCGTCAAGGCTGACGTTGCCGGCGTGCACGAGGCCTTGCGCCCCTCGATGCGGAGCGCCACGATGCGACGCAACAGAATCCGGGGAGGATCGACCATGCTGAAACTATCCCGCCGCGCCATGCTGGCCGGCAGTGCGGCAACCGTAGCGCTGGCCGCCTGCGCGCCAAGAGCGTCGAAGGAAGACGCGGCGCCGGCGCGCACCGTGCCGGCCTATGCGGACGGAGTGGCGATGGCGGCGGGCATTGCCGCCGGCGAGACCACGGCGCTGGAGCAGGTCGAGGCGGCCATCACGCGCGCCAAGGCGGTGGAGCCGCAGATCAACGGCATCGTTTCGGAGACATTCGAGATTGCCCGGTCAGACGCGGCAGGATTGCTCTCCGGCGCGCTTGCGGGTGTACCGAGCTTCATCAAGGACCTGATCGACTGGAAGGGCGCACCGACCCTGGCGGGCAGCCGAGGCCTCGCCGGGCACATGGCGACGACGGACAATCCGTTCGCGAGCAGATGGCGCGGCGCCGGGATTGTCTCGCTTGGCAAGTCGGCAACGCCGGAGGCCGGGCTGATTTCCTCGACCGAGCCCTTGTCCAACGGGCCGACGCACAATCCCTGGGACCTGACACGCATTCCGGGCGGATCGTCCGGCGGAGCGGCGGCACTGGTCGCCGCGCGGGTGGTGCCGTTTGCGCATGCGAGTGACGGCGGCGGCTCGATCCGCATTCCGGCCTCGACGTGCGGCGTGTTTGGGCTGAAGCCCTCACGTGACCGCCTGCCCTATAGCGAGCCGGGCGCGGCGCCGCCAATCCAGATATCGGTAAACCATGCCGTGACACTGAGCGTGCGCGATTCCATTGCACTGTTCCGCGCGGCGGAGGCCAATGACGGCACCTATCCGCTACTGGGAGATATCCAGCCGCTGACGCGCCGCTTGCGGATCGGGTACGCGCCGGAGCCCATCGGCGGAACAGCGCTGGCGGCGGAGACGCGCACGGCAATGGAAGACGTGGCGCAGCTCTGCCGCGACCTCGGCCATACGGTGGTCGACTATACGTTCCCGATGGACGGGCCGAAGTTCACGGACGCCTTCATTCTCTATTGGGCGGCGGGCGCAGGCATGTTCGCGCAACAGGTGGCGGCTTTCTCCGGCAAGCCGGTGGGGCCGGAGATCGTCGAGCCCTGGACACTGGGCCTCGCCGGTATGGCGGTGAAACGGATCGGCGAGGTGCCGGACACGATCACCTACCTGCAGGGCTTCGAGGCTCAGTATGCGAGCTTTTTCGACTCGCTGGACGTGATCCTGTCGCCGGTAACCGGGAGCCCGGCTGTGCCAATCGGCGAACAGGCACCAGACGGGGACTTCGACAAGGTGATGGAGAGCGTGCTGCGCTTCGTCGCCTATACCTCTCCGATGAACGTGGCCGGGGCTGCGTCCATGAGCGTGCCGCTGGCCTGGTCGCCCTCGGGCCTGCCCATCGGGGCGATGTTCTCCGGCAAGCGGGGCGATGACGCACTGCTGTTCGAGCTGGCGCTGGAGCTGGAAGCGGCGCGGCCCTGGGCGGACCGTAAACCGCCGGTTTCCGCTGCGTGACGGCGGCTTTTTAGACCTTTCCTGAAGGCGTGACGGGGTTCGATTAACCAAGTTTCGCCGGATCTTTGCTGGGCGGAAAGGGCTGGCGGGATAAATATTGCGGGCGCGAAAGATGACTCTCGCGTCACTAAGCACTATCTTGTCCCCCGTCCTCCCAGGAAAGATCCCGTCCGTGAACCGTTCCGTCCTGATCGCAGCCGTTATCCTGGCTGTCATCGTAAGCTACTTTGGAGTCCGGAGCCTGATGCGCGGAAGCATCGGGTCGGAGGTGGCGCCTGCGGCAGCCGAAGGGCCCGCCCCGGCGCCGGATGCCATCGTCGTCACGGCGCAGAGCCAGCCCCATTCCCTGACGGTGCGTGCCAAGGGGCGCACCGCCCCCGACAAGTCCGTGACGGTTAAGTCCGGCACCGCCGGGACTGTGATCTCCACGCCGGTGCGCGAAGGCAATTTCGTCAAACAGGGCACCCTGCTCTGCGGCGTGGATGTGGAAGCCCGCAGCGCCCGCGTGAAAGAAGCCGAAGCCAATCGCAATGCGGCGAAGGTCGACTTCGAAGCCGCCGCCTCGCTCGCCGCCAAAGGTCTGGCCCCGGCGAACCGTGAAGCCGCAGCCCGCGCCACGCTCGATGCGGCGGAAGCTGCCGTGAACTCCGCAAAGGTCGAACTTGGCCGCACGCAGATCCGTGCGCCGTTCGACGGCATCTTTGAACAGCGCCTCGCGGAAGCCGGCGACTATCTGAGCCCCGGCTCGCCCTGCGGCCTGCTTGTAGACCTGAGCCCGGTCATCGTGTCCGCCGAAGTGACGGAAGCCGAAGCCGGGCTCCTGAAGCCCGGCATGATGGCCAATGCACTGCTCGCCGATGGCCGCACGTTCCCGGCCAAGCTGCGCTATGTCGCCCGCACAGCCAGCCCGCAGACGCGCACATTCCCCATCGAGGCCGAACTCGTCGCCGGCGACGCGCCCGTTGCGGCCGGTGTCTCGGCCACGCTGAACGTGCCCGCGGGCGAATTGCCGGCCACGCTGGTCGCGCGCTCGCTGCTGACATTGTCCGATGCCGGACAACTCGGCGTACGCCTTGTGCAGGCCGACAACACTGTATCATTTGCACCGATCCGCGTAATTGATGAAACGCCGGATGGCGCGTGGGTGACCGGTCTGCCGGAGCAGTCCACGCTCGTCGCCATCGGTCAGGACTATCTGAATGACGGTGTGAAAGTGCGTCCTGTGGCGCAAGGTGGAGCCCGGCCATGAACGGCCTGATTGACGGCGCTATCGGCCGCTCCAGAATGGTGATTGCCATTCTGGTCTGCTCGCTCATTGCGGGCCTGATGACCTATATCAGCATCCCGAAGGAAGCAGATCCGGACATACCGATCCCCTTCGTGGCGATCACGGTGCCGCTGGCCGGCGTGACGCCGGAAGATTCCGAACGGCTGCTGGTGCGCCCGATTGAACAGGAGATTCAGTCGCTCGAAGGCCTGAAGACCTTCAGCTCGTTTGCCGGCGAAGGCGCCGCACAGCTGGTTCTTGAATTCGAGATCGACGTGGATGTCGACCAGGCCGTGCTCGACGTCAAAGACAAGGTGGACATGGCGAAACGCTATTTCCCCGCCGACGCACGCGAGCCGATTGTTTCAGAGTTCAACGCGGCGCAGTTTCCCGTGCTGGTGGTCAACATCTATGGCGATGCGCCCGAGCGCGGCCTCGCCCGGATTGCCGAAGACCTGAAAGAGCGGATCGAAGCCGACCCCGGCGTGCTGGAAGCGCGCGTGCAGGGCAAGCGCGATGACCTGCTCGAGATCATCATCGATCCGGTGAAGCTCGAGGAATACAATATCTCCTACCAGGAGATCTACGCGGTCGTCAGTTCGAACAACCAGCTGATCCCGGCGGGTCTTATTGATACCGGACAGGGCAGTTTTGCCGTCAAGGTTCCGGGCATCATCCGCACCGGCGCCGATGCGCTCAGCCTTCCGATCAAGCGGACCGAAGATGCCGTCGTGACGCTGGGCGATGTCGCCGAAGTGCGCCGCACGTTCAAGGACGCGACCGGCCACGCGACATTCAACGGCGAACAGGCGCTGCTGATCGAAGTGGTGAAGCGCACCGGCGCGAACATCCTCGACACCGCTAACAATGTGAACGCCATCGTCGAAGACGAGAGCCAGAAATGGCCGACGACGGTGCGCGCGAAGATCACGTCCGACATGTCGGAAATGATCGGCGACCAACTGGGTCAGCTGGAAAGCTCGATCATGACGGCGATCCTCCTTGTGATGATCATCGTGGTGGCCTCGCTCGGCTGGCGCTCTGCCATGCTGGTGGGCATCTCGATCCCGGCAACCTTCATGATCGCGTTCCTGATGCTGGGCGCGTTTGGCTACACGATCAACATGATGGTGATGTTCGGCATGGTCATCGCAGTCGGCATCCTGGTGGATGGCGGCATCGTGGTGACCGAATATGCCGACCGGAAGATGGCCGAAGGCATGCACCGCAAAGAGGCCTACGCACTCGCCGGCAAGCGGATGTTCTGGCCTATCGTATCGTCCACGCTGACGACGCTGGCGGCTTTCGTCCCGTTCCTGTTCTGGAACTCGATGCCCGGCAAGTTCATGGCCTACCTGCCGATCACGCTGATCTTCGTTCTGACCGCCTCGCTCGCCGTGGCGCTGATCTTCCTGCCCGTACTGGGCAGCGTGCTCGGCGGCCGCTCGACTGAGGGCACGGACGAAAACCTGGCCGCGCTGGCCGCCAATGGTGACCCGCGCAGGGCGAAGGGCTTCACCGGCGGCTATGTGAAGCTGGTGAGCGCGACCATCAAGCGCCCGCTTCTGACGACGGGCGCCGTGCTGGCGACCGTCTTTGCGATTTTCTGGTGGTTTGGCTCCGAACAGCACAAGACCGAGTTCTTCCTCGATATCGAGCCGGAACAGGCCTTCGTCTTCGTACAGGCGCAGGGCGCGCTGTCGGCGGACGAGAAGGCGACGTATGTCAGCGCAGCGGAAGAAGCGATCTCGGACATTCGCGGCATCACAGCGATTTCAACCCGCACCGGCTTGTCCTCGTCCGGCTTCAGCTTTGACGGCGTTGGCGGCATCCCGCGCGACACGATCGGCCAGATCCTTCTGGACCTCAACACAACATCGGACGG
>VYLT01000232.1_pt1 | contig 13988 bp, 12 predicted proteins | sample 5114261 | NCBI WGS metagenome assembly VYLT01 (sample SAMN12291815, study PRJNA351875) | freshwater metagenome | isolation source: freshwater lake | place: USA: Michigan, Little Long Lake | collected 2011-07-12 | reverse complement strand
CGTTCCCGACAAACGATACTTCTCCGGTTGGGAAGGGTATCGATTTGGTTCGGCTCACCCCGCAGGGATCAATGCACTCATGGGCGATGGATCGGTTCGCGGCATCCGCTTCAGTATCGATGGGACAACCTTCAACGCACTCGGCGGCAAGAACGATGGTATCGTTGCCAATCTCAACTAATCAGAATTAATCAGTTTAACTGAAGAGACCCTCGCAAAATTGCGGGGGTCTTTTTTTTCGTTTTTCTCGACCCCCTCACTCCTCGTTTGTGACGCTCAGAAGAGTGTCACAACAATCAACATCAACAGAGGAGTTCAACATGATTCGATTTTCTCACCGTTTGCTCGCCACTGCGTTAATCATCTTAGTGGCAAGCCTTTCGGGGGTTGCTCAGGAGCCACAACGGTTTCCTTCACCCTTCAAGGTGGAACCACCCAAGACGGACCCGTACTTTGTCCCACCTTCACCCTTCAAGGTGGAACCGAAACCGCTCAGTCCACCCGTTCTGGATATCCTCCGGATGGATAAACCCATCGATTGGGATGCTGAGTTGAAGCGGTTAGGCACCACCCCATCGAGAAAACTCACCCCGTTGGAAGAGGAGATTCGTCGGTTAAGTCTTCCGCTTTCGGTCTCCAAAGCCGAAAGGGTGATGGATACCAAGAGCTTTCCGAAAGAACGAGCTTTGCTTGCAGGGTGGAAAGGGAGTTTCCCAAAGTTAGGGACTGACTTCGAGGTTCTGGGTGAATGCACCGCACCGGCTGCGGATTGTCGGAGCATCATCGGTGAAGGTCAAAAAATCTTCCCCGGTTCCTACAACTGCATCGCTCATGCTGCCGGTATTAAAAACCTGTGGGTCAATCCATTCGAGAGAGTGGCCCAGTGGGAAGCCTACTTCAAACCGTTGGGGTACGCCTTGCAAGCAACCAACAGCACCCAACATGAGGTCGGTGTTCAAAAGGTTGCGGTGTACGGCAAACTGAACGCCAAAGGACAAATCGCCGAATACACGCACGCTGCAATCCAAGAGGGAGACGGAACTTGGACAAGCAAACTCGGAAGCGGACCGCTCATCCGTCACCGAACCGCCGAAGCGGTAAACGGTCCAAGTTACGGCGAAGTGGTACGGGTCTTCGTTCGCAAAGCCCCAGCAAAATAGGGGAAGGGTAGGGGGCGAAAAACGCAGAAATGGTTTTCATCTCTCATTGCTTTCTCAGTTTTTAGCCCCTTTTGCTCTCATTTTTCAACCTAAAACAGAAGGGTAGGGTCAGGAAGATGAGATTTCTTTGATTCGTTATTGACACCCATTTCGTTTCTCATTAGGATTGAACCATTACAAAATCTTTGAATGGAAGATTTCCCACGATAATTTTGCGGACTGAGTAGAAACTTAGAATTCGCCGAGATCAAAACAACCCCACTTCACCTACGGCGTTTTGGTCTTGCAAAGTTGATTGTGATAATTCTCAAAGTAAGCCCAATATCTCCCGTAATCTTCTGTTTGTAGATTGCTCAATCATTATGATCTTTTCTCTCTCGGAGATTATATGTTTCGTTTCAAAACCAAAGGCAATCGTTCGGCGTTTACCCTGATCGAATTGCTGGTGGTGATCGCAATTATTGCTATCCTCATTGGATTGCTCTTACCTGCGGTGCAGAAGGTACGAGCGGCTGCGAATCGGGCACGCTGTCAAAACAACCTCAAGCAAATGGGCCTCGCCCTGCAAAACCATCACGATGCCGTGAGCTTCTTCCCTGCGGGTCGCTTTGGCTGCGACGGGTCGGGTACACCTTGTGCTGCCGACTCTGCAACCAGCGTGAATCGTGGCGGCGCCAGTGCGTTCGTGTCCCTGTTGCCGTTCTTGGAATTGGACAACATGTTCAACACCATCGGAACAACAGAAGCGACTGTACCCTGGCCAACAACCGACAACACAACGTGGCGAACGGTCAACAAAGTGGCACTCGAAAGCCGTCCCAGCGTGTTCGTTTGTCCCGCCGACACCGCTCAACGATTTGTAGCCAACACTGGACTTGGGCCAACAATCAACGCTGCAACCGGGAGCTATGCCCTTGTTGCCGGAACCTTTGGACCAAGTTCGGGGATTAGCTCGAACGTGAAGTTCGACAACACCGGTTTATTTGTTTATCGCAACACGCGGACGATTGCTGATATTACCGATGGCACAAGTAATACGTTGGTCATTGGCGAAGTGTATGACGGTCACTTGAGCAATAACCTGAATATCTGGAGCGTCGGTTCTCGACACGCACACGCTTTGCGAACGACGGAAAATCCGGTCAACACCTTGCCAGGAACGGGGATCACCTACAACGACGGGGGAACGCTTCGGAATGGGGCCTTTATGAGCCGTCACACCAACGGGGCTTGTTTTGCTTTTGCTGATGGGAGCGTCCGCAATATCTCGCAGAATATCAGCATCACAGTTTACCGAGCAGCCTCGACTATTCGTGGTGGCGAAGTCGCAAGCAACTTACCATAACCCCAAGGTATCTCTCCATGCAACGTGTTTTGTTAGTTTCTTGGACCCGACTTGCCTTGAGCTTGGCTTTTGTGGTCGGTTTTACGGCTTCGTCTGGTTGTAGCAAAGAACCAAAGATCGTACCCGTTTCAGGGATGGTTACCCTTGATGGTCAGCCGTTAACCTATGGTCACATCCAAGTTCTGCCGGCGGGTTGGCGCCCTGCCTCTGGTAAGTTGGACGGGAATGGACGGTTTACGCTGACGACGACCATGACGAACGACGGTTGCCCAATTGGGACGCATCCGGTTGTTATCCTTGCGAGTGAGTCGATCACCCCAGAAAAAACCAAATGGCATGCCCCCTCGAAGTACGCCGATCCCGCAACCTCGCAACTCACTGTGACGATCACCGGTCCTATTGATGATTTGAAGATCGAACTGACTTCCGATGATTCAATGAACCCTAGCAAATCTCCTCCGAAAGAAGGCGGCAGCGAATTCGCTAAATAAGCCAGAGTGGTTTTCTTGCGACCAAATTCCCTTCAATCTCAACGAAAATGGCCCCTCGGGTTTCCCTTTTTTCAACCTTCCCCACATGTCTCCTTTGTGAAATAACGCCTTACCCCTAGACGACGTAACGCAAGATTATACTCTCTCTATTCGGACTTCTGAGTGAGATGGCAATTTGGTTTGTTATGTCTTGCTCAAATCTGCGGTCTATTGGGTGGAGGGTCTCTCTGTATGAAGCGTCCGGATTCGGCAAGTATTGATGTTGATGCACTTAATCATCGTATTCGCGGCCTTGCGGTGGCCTCGTTCGGAATAGGTCTTTTTTCTCTCTTTACTTTCTGGTGGTTTCCATTCGGCCTGTGCATGGGGGTCCTTGCAGCCGGTCTCGGCTCGACGTCGATTGCACTCGGTGTGCGTACCGTTGACAAAGGGCTTTACTTTGCTGCTGGCGGAATCGCCCTCGCCAACGCTGCTATCGGGCATGCCTTGCTCGCTGGCAAATTGACTTTCCTGTTTTTCACGGCCAACTAACCAAACAGGAACCTAACCTATGCAACTATTTCATCCGAGTCTAAATTCAATCGCTCGACTGATGATCTTTGCTCTCCCCCTTTCGGGTGCGGGTACGGGCGTGGGTCTTGCTGTTGTGTACCGCTCAGGGTACATCACAGGCGAACGCGAAGTGATTGACCAACCGGTCCCGTTCTCGCACTTGCACCACGTTTCGCAACTCGGGATCGATTGCCGATTCTGTCACACGGGTGTGGAAACCTCCTCGTTTGCAGGGGTTCCCCCAACGAAGACTTGTATGCAGTGCCATCAACAAATGTGGGTCGGCTCCGAGATGCTCAACCCCATTCGCGAAAGTTACCGCACGAATAAACCCATTAAGTGGGAACGTGTGAATAACGCTCCCGATTATGTTTACTTCAATCACTCGATCCACATCGGTAAAGGTGTTGGTTGCGTAAGTTGTCACGGGCAACTCGACAAAATGCCTTTGACCTTCCAATCGAAATCGTTGCTCATGGAATGGTGTCTTGATTGTCACCGTGCCCCAGAAAAGCATCTGCGACCGCTTGATAAAGTGACCAGCATGATTTGGAAGCCCTCGGATGAAGGGACAAACCCCGACACCGGAAAACCTTATACTCAGAAAGAATTGGGCGAGAAGCTCAAGAAAGAACACAACGTCCGCGACCCGAAAGTGATTACCAGTTGCTCCATGTGTCACCGTTAATCGTCCACCACGCAGAAGCGAACCGAGGAAGTTGAATGTCCGCTAAGATCGATACAGTTTCGACCGATACGACCGAAGAAACGAAGCTCTGGCGTGGACTCGATGAGTTCACCAACGACCCTTCGTTCCAAGAAATGTTGCATCGGGAATTTCCCGAAGATGCTACGTCGTGGAGCGATCCGATTACCCGTCGGAAAATGCTTGCACTCTCTGGGGCTTCTCTGGCCCTTGCGGGTGTTGGCTGTTCGCCACGTCCTGCAAGCCACGAAAAGATTGTCACCTACGTTAATCAACCCACCGGAATGACCCTCGGTTTACCGTTGTTCTTTGCTTCGGGTTTCACTCTCGGTGGGATCACAACCGGTTTGATTGTGAAGTCACGCGAAGGGCGACCCGTCAAGATCGAGGGTAACCCTGACCACCCGAGCGCTGCTAACCCGACGCCCGCTTGGTCGATTGCAAAAGGTCACGCCGGAACCGACGCATACACGCAAGCATCGCTGTTAGACATGTACGATCCGGACCGTTCGCAAAACGTCTCTTGGAAAGGCAATCCGCGAACATGGGACGAAGCAATTCTTGCGATTCGCGTTCAGTGGGAAGCCTATAAGAAAGACGGCGGAAAGGGTGTGGTCTTCCTCACGGAGACTATTAACTCGCCGAGCTACGCCGACCTTTTGAACGAAGTCAAAAAGGTTCTGCCAAACTCACGTTGGATCAGCTACGAAGTTCTCAATCGAGATAACGTCCGCGAAGGAACCAAGCTGGCCTTTGGTGAGTATCTCAATCCGGTTTACGATTTCACGAAAGCCGACCGCGTATTATCGCTCGAATCGAACTTCACAGAAACGCCTGCCGTCCCACGATACGCCCTCGACTTTGCTGCCAAACGCCGATTCCGACCCGATGCCGTCGATGGTCTCAAGAAGGGCGAGAAGCCGACCGCAGAGCAACTGCAAGCACAACTCGCTCGCCTGTACGTCATCGAATCGATGCCGACCGCAACGGGTATGGTTGCCGATCACCGCTTGGCTGTGAAGTCAACACTCGTTGAATCGTTTGCCCGTGCGATTGCCAAAGAACTCGGTATCACCGTCGTTGCGGGTGATGCTTCGATCTCGAAACATGACGCATGGGTCAAAGCCTGTGCCAAAGACCTTCTCGATAACAAGGGCAAGAGTCTCGTTGTCGCGGGCGATCATCTTTCGCCCGCCGTGCATGCCATTGTCCATGCCATCAACCAGAAACTCGAAAACATCGGCAAGACCGTCAACTATACGGCTCCCCTTGAATTTGGCGATCTGACCAAGACAGGTCTGGCTCAGTTTTCCGAGTTGGTCAAAGACCTCAAGAGTGGTTCGGTTAAATCGTTGTTCATCTTTGGTGGAAACCCAGCTTGGGCCTCTCCTGCCGACCTCGATTTCAAAGGTGCACTTACCGAAGCTGCCAAGAAGAAAGATTTCTTCTCGTTGCACATGGGGGATTACCTCGATGAGACGGGTGTGCTTGCCGAATGGCATATTCCAGCAGCACACTACCTCGAAACGTGGACCGATGGGCGTGCTTACGACGGCACCGTGAGCGTTCATCAACCGTTGATGGCTCCCCTCTATGCAGGGAAGACACCGGTTGAACTTTTCGCTCAATTACTTGGACGCGAACTCAGTTCCTCGCGTGACGTGGTTCGCGAATACTGGCTCAAGAATTGGCCCGGTAAAGCTCCCGAAGATACCGAATACGCATGGGCAAAGGTTGTTCAAGACGGCGTGATTCCTGGCACACAATTACCCGCCAAGAATCCCGTAGCTCCCGCCAACGTCGGCTCGATTCCGTTGGGTAAGGTTCTCGCAGGTTACGAAATTAACTTCCGTCCTGATTCGACCCTCTACGACGGACGATTCGCTAACAACGGTTGGCTCCAAGAACTTCCCAAACCGGTCAGCAAGATCACTTGGGATAACGCTGCAATCATGTCCCCTGCCACTGCCGAAAAACTCGGCGTGAAGATTCGCTTTTCGGACTTCCTCGGCGGTTCTGGGGGTGGTGAACACGGGCGTGCGATTGTTCGCATGGTCGAATTGAACTACGAAGGGCGAAAGCTCAAGGTTCCCGCATGGATTATGCCGATGCACGCCGACGATTCAATTACTCTGCACTTCGGTGGGGGACGCGAACGGGGCGGACGAGTGGCGCAAGGTCACGGGTTCAACACTTACACTCTCTACAGCACGACGGGCTACACCGGCACGGTTGATCCGAAAGGCTTGACCGACGAGTTCATCGTGGCTTGTACTCAGTCGATGTATAGCATGGAAGGGCGTCAACCGGTTCGCAATAACACGGTCGCGGGCTACATGAAGAAACCCGACTTCGCCAAAACCCCGTGGGTTGCAGGCGAAGAAAAAGACCTGATTTATCAAAACGTCCCCAACAAGAACAACGGTAAAGGCGGACACGCTCCCCACGACGATCATCCGGGGCATAATCACGATCATGCTCACGATCACAAGAAGGAAGAAGGCAAGAAAGACGATCACGCACACGAACACAAGCATGAGCACGACAAACGGGTGATTCCGTTGACGCTCTATCCCAGCAACGCTGATATGTACGACAATCCCGAAAAGCTCCGACGTTGGGGGATGGCGATTGATCTCACAGTCTGCAATGGTTGCTCGGTCTGTATGGTCGCTTGCCAAGCCGAGAATAACATCCCCGTCGTCGGTAAAGAAACCGTGATGAAGGGACGGGCAATGCACTGGATTCGCGTTGACCGATACTTCTCCGGCAACGATATTAAAGACTCCTCGAACCTTGTCGCCCATGTGCAACCGGTTCCTTGTCAACAATGCGAAAAGGCTCCGTGCGAAGTGGTGTGCCCTGTTGCTGCCACAGTTCACTCGGCCGACGGTCTCAACGACATGGTTTACAATCGTTGTGTGGGAACCCGTTATTGCTCGAACAACTGTCCGTACAAAGTCCGACGATTCAACTTCCTTCGTTATGCCGACTGGAAGACGGAAAGCCTGAAACTCATGCGGAACCCAGAAGTCTCGGTGCGTGAACGGGGGGTCATGGAAAAATGTACCTACTGTGTCCAACGTCTGCGATCTGCCGAAATCGAAGCCGAACGCCAACGACGAGCTATCAAAGACGGTGAAGTCGTCACCGCTTGTCAAGCCGCTTGTCCCTCGGGGGCAATTATGTTTGGCGACATTGCTGACGCCGATAGCAAACTGAACGAATGGAAGGAACGCCCGACCAACTATGGTCTCTTAGCTGAATTGAACACGATGCCGCGAACGACGTACTTGGCGGCGGTCCGTAACCCCAACCCCGCTATGCCAAAGGTGTAAATCTAGAAAATGGCGACTACCGCAACAGCACGACCGCACGTTGAGCCGCAGCCACCAGCGATTCTGGGGGACCACAACTTAACGACGGTTACCGAAACACTCTCGAGGATTTCCCTCGATCCGAAGGCACACGGCAAACCGTGGATGATAACCTTTGGATTGGGAACCCTCGGTGTTCTCCTTTTCCTTTACACCGTAACCTACCTGCTCTGGATGGGGCCGGGTATCTGGGGGCTAAACGTCCCGACGGCGTGGGGATTTGCAATTATCAACTTCGTGTGGTGGATCGGTATCGGTCACGCCGGTACGTTGATCTCTGCGATTTTGCTTCTCGTTCACCAACGCTGGCGAACCAGTATTAACCGATTCGCCGAAGCGATGACCATTTTCGCCGTGATGTGTGCAGGGATTTTCCCCCTGCTGCACACTGGTCGTCCGTGGTTGGCCTACTGGCTCTATCCGTTCCCGAATAACTTCGCGATGTGGCCTCAGTTCCGAAGCCCGTTGGCGTGGGACGTGTTCGCTGTTTCGACCTACTTCACTGTGTCGTTAATCTTCTGGTATGTCGGACTTATCCCCGACTTTGCCACCCTACGCGATGTCGCCAAGAACAAACTTCAGAAACGGATATACGGCGCGTTGTCCCTCGGTTGGACCGGAAGTGCCTTCAACTGGCGTCGTTACGAAAAGGTGTACCTGATCCTTGCGGGTATCTCGACGCCGCTTGTGTTCTCGGTTCACTCGATTGTGTCCTTCGACTTCGCCGTGTCAATTGTACCGCTATGGCACGCCACGATCTTCCCACCCTTCTTCGTTATCGGGGCCATTTACTCTGGCTTTGCGATGGTGTTGGTGTTGGGTATCCCGATGCGAAAATGGTACAAGCTCGAAGACTTTATTACCGATTGGCACTTAGACTGCTCTGCAAAGGTTATGCTCGCATCCGGTATGATGGTCTCATTCGGTTACCTGTGTGAAGTGTGGTTTGCTTGGTACTCGCACAGCGCCGTCGAATGGGAGTCTACCGTCTTACGGGTCTGGAGTGGCCCCTATGCGTGGTCGTATTGGGCTTTGATTGCCTGTAACTTTGTGATTCCGCAGATACTGTGGTGGAAGAAGATGCGCTACAACATGACAGTGTTGTTCGTCATCTCGTGGGTTGTGCTTATCGGGATGTGGTTCGAGCGATATGTGATCGTCATCACACTCACACGCGAGTACCTACCGAGTATGTGGGCGCGTTACGCTCCGACCCACCACGACTGGTTTATCTATATCGGAACATTCGGAATCTTCTTCTGTCTGTTCGCTCTATTCGTTCGATTCGTACCGGTGATTAGTATCACCGAAATGCGCGAATTGTTACCTAAACATGCTGGTGGACAAGATGGTCACGCCATTGCGGAGGGCCCTCCGTGAGTAGTACAAACGAACCCAAACTGTTCGGAATGTTGGCCGAGTACGATAACGCCGATAAACTCATCGCCGGTATCAAAAAGGCACGCGAAGCCGGTTACACCAAACTCGACGGGTATAGCCCCTATGCCGTCTCTGGTATCTCCGATGCGTTGGGCTTTTTCAAGTCCGAAATGGCAACGGTTATGCTCTGCGGTGGTATTTGTGGGGCGATCTGCGGCTTCTTGATGCAGTATTACACGAACGCCGTAGACTATCCATTTAACGTGGGTGGGAAACCTTACAATAGCTGGCCGATGTTTGTCCCTGTCACTTACGAACCGGGGATTCTCACGACTTGCTTGGCAGGGGTTTTTGGTTTGTTGGCCCTTTGCGGTCTCCCCAAACTGTATAACCCTCTGTTCAACGTCCCTGCGTTTGAACGCTCGACGATTGACCGGTTCTTCTTGGTGGTTGAAGCCAAAGACGAAAAGTTCGACGTTGTTGCGACAAAAGAATTTTTGCTTTCTTTGAATCCTATGTCCGTTGCGGAGGTGCCAGCATGACACGGTTTATTGCACAACCCCGCACACTCCTTCTTGCCAGCTTGGTCGGTGCGACCTTATTGCTTGTCGGGTGTCAACAACGGATGGCACACCAACCTCGCTACAACCCGTTAGGCGAAACCGACTTCTTTGAAGACGGCAACTCCTCACGCCCGCTGGAGCCGGGGGTCTATGCTCGCGGGTGGCTCCTTCCGGGCGATCCGATCAGCACAGGTTTGACCGCAGCCGGGCGTAAAGGTGGCATCAAAGCGAAGATCAAAACGAACTCGCCGGGCGAACCCGATGCCGAAACCGAAGTCGTTGTCCCTATCGGCTCACCTTCGGACCCTGCCTTGTTCGTAAACGAGATTCCTTTCAAGATGACCAAGAAAGACCTCGAACGCGGGCAGGTTCAATACCAAGTCTTCTGCGTTCCTTGTCACGGGCCGTTAGGAAACGGGAAAGGTAAGATCGTCGAACGTGGATTCCTTCCACCGCCATCGTATCACACCGATCCAAGCGATGCCCTTGCTTCAACGGGATTGCCTGCGGGCTACTCCCGTGGCTTTGCTCGATATAGCCAAAAGATTTCTCTCAAAGATGTGCCTCACGGGTATGTCTTCGAGGTCATCACACGAGGCTACGGCGGAATGCCCGACTTTAGCTCGCAGATCACTCCAACAGATCGTTGGCGGATCGTTGCTTATGTCCGTGCCTTGCAAGCCCAACGTGAAGCAGTCGATGCCAGCACGCTGACCGAAGCCGAGAAGAAAGCTCTCGAAGAGCAAAAGAAAGCCGAAGAAAAGAAACACAACGACCACAAGAAAGATGACCACAAGAAGGGGGATAAATAATGGCCGACCATGTCGCGACCAACGGACACGGTCCCTCTGACCTAAAAGTGGACCTTTCCGCTTATCGCAAAAAGGCTTTAATCGCCGGTGTTGCAGGGCTTGGCCTGTTTGGGGTCAGTGCCGCGGCATTGTCTGCCGGTGGCGATCTCCCGACGTGGCAAATTTTTGCCTCGTATTCCGTCGGGTTCATGTATTGGGTTGCGGTGACGATGGGGGCTTTGTTCCTCGTCTCGCTGCAATACCTCACGGGTGGCAAATGGGGTATCCTCATGCGTCGCCCCTTTGAAGCTGCTACCCAATGCTTCCCGTTGTTGATTGTGTTCTTCATTCCCGTTGCAGGTTCATTCCTCGCAGGGAAAAACTCCCCGTATCCGTGGGCTCAGTTCCATCACGAATATGTTTCCCACCACGAACACGACGCGAAGAGCAAGGAATCTCACAGCGAAGAAGAACACAAAGAAGCTCTCGAAAGCGATTACGGTCGCCGCGTGCAAGCCTACTCGAACCCGAACTTCTCGATTGCTCGGGCTGCGGGTATCTTTCTGATTCTTGGCGGGATTATCTTCGTTATCAATCGCACGGCCCGTAAAGCCGAAGAAAACCCCGACGAGAATGCTGCTGCCGATATTCGTCACACGCAACGATTCTGGGGAACATGGGGTATCGTCCTCTATGCTCTGTGTGGAATGATTTTGATTACCGACTGGGTAATGAGCTACGAGCGATTCTTCGCATCGAGTATGTTCCCGTTGATCTTCCATGCCAATGCAATGGTTAGCTCCTTTGCCTTAGCCCTGTTGGTGTTGATCGGTCTTCGCAATACGGCCCTCAAAGGTCATTACCACCCCAGTGAGCAAATTCACTTGGGTAGCTTTATGCTGGCGATGGCACTCTTCTGGGTGTATACGACCTTCTCGCAGTTCATGCTCATTTGGGCGGGTAACCTCCCCGAAGAGTTGGGCTATCCACTCAAACGGGCTTCCGCAGGTTGGCAGCCGGTGTGGTGGGTGCTTCTGGCATGGCGTTTCTTCTTGACGTTCGGGTTACTCCTGTTCCGAGAAGTGAAATCGAATGCCAAAGCTATGCGGATGGTTGCACTTGGTCTGATGACCACTGTGGGTATCGATATCTTCATGTGGATCGAGCCGACCTTTGATCGCTCGAAACAAGGTTTCGTTCCCTACTGGGTGTTGGACATCGCTGCCATTCTCGGTTTAGGTGGTATCTGGGTTTGGTATTTCTTGGGACAACTGTCGAAGTATCCGGTTCTCCCCGTTCGTGAAATCTACTTGCTGAAGGGGCATCACGATGAGTCACACTAATAATCCTGCTCCGGGTGATCACGGTCACGATGAACCGTTCCACCTGAGTGGACCTGCCCACAAGCAACCGTACGAACCAGATGCCTTCCCTGTGAAGCCGATTCTCAACGTGCCGTTCCTTGTGTTCATCACGCTGATTATTGCCTTCGTCACGATCTACTTCGTGTGGACGGCATTGCACGATCCGAAAAATCCGGACATGACCTCGCCCGACATGCACCCCGCAGCAATTGCTCGTAACAAAGCAAGTGACTCGGAACGATTTGTTCGGATCACGACTTGGGACATGAAAGACGGTATAAGTCCCGAAGTGAAAGCTCCTCGCTTGGAGTACATCCGCGTGCTTTCCGAAGACGCTCGATATACTACCGGCGCCGAGAAAAAGGACGATCCGCGTAATTCACCCGAGTACTATCCGGACCACTTGGAAGCCAAGAATCAGAAGGAACTCCAATTCCATTCCGACCCTGAGAAGAAAAAGATTCGTCTTTCTTACAAGGCTGCAATGGATCGGACCCTTGAAAAGCTGAACGCTACCGCCAAAGATAAGAAACTCGAACCGGTTGGCGAAATTTGGTTAGATTCCGAACGTCCGAAAGAATCGAACGGCGGAACCGTTGGCAAGGCAGGTTCACTCCGATGATTCGACGTTTGTTCCTGAGTACGCTGGTTATCCTCACCCTTTGCTCGTTGAGCTATGCTCAAGGGCGCAAAGGACCGGGAGATGGTCCGAGTGGCCCCGATCCTTCCGCAGGACCGGGTAACCCCGAGATTCGCCAGAAACTCAAAGAACAAGTGCCGATGGAAGCGATGTTCCGCGACGAACACGGCAACAACGTTTCCTTAAAAGATGTGGCTTTACCCGACCGACCGATTCTCCTTGTGCCTGCCTACCTCGGTTGTCAGCACTTGTGCAGTTCGGTAATCGATGGGGTCTGCGAAGCTGCCAAGCAACTCGTCAAAGAGAACGGCTATGTCGCAGGGGTCGATTACACGATTATCGTGTTCTCGTTCGACCCGAAGGAAAAGCCCGCTCAAGCCCTCGCCTATCAACGGCGTTGGGTAACGGAATACGGTCGAAAAGAAGGGGAACAAGGCTGGCGTTTCCTAACCGGAACGCAAGAAAGCATCGATGCCGTTTGTAATGCCATCGGCTTCGAGCGATTCTTCGATAGCTCGATCAAAGAATATAAGCATAGTGCGGGTGTCATGCTTCTGACGCCGAAGGGTGTGGTCTCCCGTTACTTCATGGGGCACACCTACACCGAAGAAGAAGAGACCTCGCAAGGCACCAAGAAGAACGCCAAAAACCTAAAGCTCGCACTCACCGAAGCAGGCGAAGGTAAGATCGGCTCGCTGGCAGATCGCTTTGTGCTGAGTTGCTACCGCTACGACATGTACAAAGGGAAGTACGCCTTCGAGGTGATGACCGCAGCCAAGATCGGCGGCGCACTAACGCTTTTGATTATCGTTGTGGTGTACGGTGTGGTTCTCATGCGAGGGCGAGGCAAACGGGCAAGAGCGAAAGTGATTGCGACGCCGACGGCTTAGGCGAACCTGCGACTTCAGTCGCTGGGTTCCTTACGCTCACTGAGTCTTCTGGGGTTTGCAAAAAGTTGTGTTGGTTCGGCGAAGAACCCCGCGACTGTGGGCGACCTTTGCCGGTCCCCCAAAAACGAAAAAGTAAGGTCGGTTGGTTTTGTGATACGAATGTTAGCTAAATGATGGGAAAGTTCTGATGTTACTACAAACGACGATCCTTCCGCCGGCAGCCTCGGAGATGGCATATCGTTGGGACTTGCTCTTCTGGGGCATGACCGCGATTCTTGTCCTCGGGGGGCTTGGTGTCTACGCAGGGATGTTCTTTTTCTGCGTGAAATATCGGGTTCAACCGGGGATCAACGATCATACAACCGCTCCGCCCCCTCGAATCTTGGGTTCGCACAAACTCGAATTGTTGTGGACGATCATTCCCCTTTTGATTTTCTTGAGCTTCTTTGTCGGCGGGGCATTGTTATACGATGAGGTCATGCACCCACCCGCAGACGCCCCCGAAATTTTTGTGACGGGTAAGCGCTGGATGTGGCGTGCCCAATACCCCGGTGGACAACGGGTGATTATCGGTCAGAACTCGCTTGAGTATTCCGAGACCCTCGGCAATCAGGGGTATTTTGAAGGGGCACTTGTCCTTCCTGTGAATCAGAAGGTCAGGCTCACCCTGATTAGCGAAGATGTCATCCACGACTTTGCGGTTCCGGCGTTCCGTTCCAAAGTGGACGT
>VYLT01000231.1_pt1 | contig 14034 bp, 8 predicted proteins | sample 5114261 | NCBI WGS metagenome assembly VYLT01 (sample SAMN12291815, study PRJNA351875) | freshwater metagenome | isolation source: freshwater lake | place: USA: Michigan, Little Long Lake | collected 2011-07-12 | reverse complement strand
CGACTATGCCCCGTATTTCTCACCCGATGGGCGACACATTGCCTTTTCGTCGAATCGGCACGGCAGTTACGACGTGTTCGTCGTGCCGAGCTACGGTGGAAAACCCAAACGCCTCACGTTCGATTCGGCACAAGATGTCGTGTTAGGGTGGAGTCGGGATGGCAAGAACGTGTTGTTCAGTTCGACACGTTCAACGGCTTACCCCGGCAATCCCGAAGTCTACTCAATCCCGATGGAAGGGGGACGCGAAACCAAGCTCCCGTACCAAGAAGCCAAAGACGTAAACTTTGCCCCCAACGGGGCTGCTGCATTCGTGCGAGGGCCGGGTAGCTGGTATCGCAAAGGTTATCGCGGTTCGACCAACGATGATATCTGGCTTGGTTCTTCGGATGGCAAGATTATCAAGCGATTGACAACTTTTAACGCACAAGATTCGTTTCCCAATTTCTCGGCGGACGGCAAGAAGCTCTATTACGTTTCGGAAGTGGGCACTCAGTTTGGTAACGTGACCGTGCAGGACATGGACGCAAACCAGAACCCACCCGCACCCGTTGGCAAACCCCGTGTGTTGACGAATCACAAAGATGATCCCGTGCGACGCATGCGATTGAGCGGTAACGGCGAATGGGTCGTTTACGAATGCGGAACCGATCTTTGGGTTGCCAGCACGAAAGACGGGTCGGCCCGTAAGCTCGCAATCGAAGTTCACACCGACGAGAAAAGCAATAGCGAACGGGTCGTAACCTTCACCCGTGATATTAGCGAATACGCAATCAGCCCCGATGAAAATAGTGTCGCGTTTGTGGTGCATGGCGAAGTTTTCGTGATGCCCCTTCGCGGTGGAAAAGCCTCTCGCGTAACCGATACCCCTGCTGTTGAGCATGGCCTTTCGTGGTCGAAGGATAACAAGAAACTCTTATTCCTCTCAGACCGGTCTGGGTACGACGATATTTACACCGTTGAATCCGACGATACCGCCGTTCCTGAATTGACCAAGACGGGTAAGTTCAAAGTCACGCAACTGACCAAGACCAACGAAACCGAATTCGGAGCCAACTTCACACCCGATGGTGCTCGCGTTATCTTTATCCGGTCGGGCAAACTTGTGAGCATGAAGACTGACGGGACTGACGAAAAAGTATTGGTCAAGGAACCACGTGTGTTCGACTACGATTGGTCACCGGATGGCAAATGGCTTGTCTACGCACGCAGCGACGGTTCGTTCGCAAGCGAACTTTACATTATCCCTTCCGATGCTTCTAAAGACCCGGTGAATATCACCCGATATGCAACCTTTAATGGTGACGTGAGTTGGAATAACTCGAACGGAAAAATCGCCTTCTTGAGCGAACGTCGCGGATCGACCACGATGCACGTTTTGAGCTTGCAGAAACCGGCACCGGCAGGAACAATTGGCGGAGCAGGGTTTACAGGCGAGATCGATTGGGAAGACCTTCACTTGCGAGTGAATCGCCCCAGTCCGATCAATGCCCGTGAGGGTAGCATCTCGAAAAACGGGCGATTCATTGCCTTCCGCGATACGGTGGGCGCAGGCGATTTGTGGGTTGCTGATTCCGATGGCACCGCAGCGTTAAAGATCACTTCTAACGGAACGGGCCCACGTCAGATTCGCTGGACAAGCGGAAACTATATTTACTTCCTCGATAGCACGGGCCAACTGCGTTACACCTCGGTCGGGTTAGGTCTTGCAGCAGCGACCGGAACGACACCCGCACCCAATACCGTGAGCTTCACTGCGAAAATGACCATCCGCCAGAACGAAGAGTTTATGGAGATGTTCGAGCAATCGTGGCGAGCGTTGAACGATAGTTTTTATGACGATAAACATCATGGTCTGGATTGGGCAGCCGTGCGAGAGAAATACCGACCGGCAATCAAGCATTGCACGATGAAAGAGGATTTATATTCTCTCGTAAGTTTAATGCTCGGTGAACTCAACGCCTCGCACCTCGGCATCTCGGGTAACCTGCGAAACCCCGACGAACTCACTGCCGATCTCGGGATTTTGTTCGATGAAACTTATACTGGTCCCGGTTTGAAAGTGGCAGAGAAGCTCCGTCGTGGGCCTGCTGATAAACGTGGCTTGAACCTCAATGTCGGCGATATTATCCTCAGCATCGACCGCGAAGAAATCACCGATAAGACCAACCTCTCGAAGCTGATGAACGGTCGTATTGGCGAAACGCTCTCGCTTGAAGTGACCTCGAATCCCGCCGATCCCAAGTCACGACGAAAGGTCGATGTGCAAGCCGTGAATCGGGCTGTCACGTCGGACTTGATGTACCAACGCTGGGTAACCAAAAATGCCGAAGCCGTCTCGAAAGCAAGTGGCGGAAAGATCGGTTACATTCACATCCCTTCGATGGATGACAACGGGCTTGAGATATTCGTTCGTTCGCTCTACTCGGATAACTACGACAAGGAAGCGATTGTGATTGATGTTCGTTTTAATGGGGGCGGGTTCACTCACGACCAAGTATTGAACTATCTCTCGTTGAAGGAACACACGATCTTCAAGCAACGGGGCGGAGGCGAAGGGTTGGTCTTGCGTTCATTTGATCGCAAATGGATCAAACCTTCTGCGGTGTTGATTAACAATCGCTCGTACTCCGATGCCGAGATTTTCCCCGCAGCGTTCCGCACAATGGGCCTCGGTAAAGTGATCGGTCAATCGACAGGGGGTATGGTCATCGGGACAGTGAACACGCAACTTATCGACGGTTCTTCTTTCCGTCTCCCTCGGATCGGTGTTTACACCACCAAAGGAACCAACATGGAGAAAGAAGGCGTCCATCCGGATATCGCTATCGATGTCTTTCCTGAAGAGATTGCCAAAGGTATCGATAACCAGATTAACAAAGCCGTCGAAGTGCTGACTTCGGAAGTCGCTGCATGGAAAAAGGCACGCGAAAAAGGAACCGGTGCAGGGACCGGAATGGGTATGGGAGGCACCCCAACTCCGACCCCAACACCAATGCCGATGACGACCACACCGATGACGCCAATGCCGGTGAAAAAGGATTGACCAACCTAAATCATCACATTTCCTAACGATGCTCGGAATCGTTCGACGGCTCCGCGTACCTCTGCTGTGCCAGCTTCGGCGTCGGACCAACCGAGGGAGACCGTAACGGCTCCTTCGAGTTGTTTGTAGGTTGCAAAGAAGTGTTCGACTTCGAGGAGAAAGTGGGGAGGAACGTCCGAGAGTTTCCGCACATGTCCGAATAACGGGTCGGCGTTGGGTACACCAAGTACCTTGAAGTCGTCGGCCCCCTTATCCTTCATCCGGAACATACCCACCACGCGAGCTTCGATCAAACACCCGCTAAAAGTGGGCTCGTTGACCATGACGAGCATATCCAACGGGTCGCCGTCTTCCGCAAGGGTCTGCGGGATGAATCCATAATCGCCGGGGTAGACGCTTGACGAGTAAAGGTATCGGTCGAGTTTAATCAGACCGGTTTCTTTATCGAGTTCAAATTTGTTTCGTCGGCCTTTGGGAATCTCGACAATCATGTTCACCACTGAGGGGATATCGGTCCCCGGTGAGATGAGCATGAAGTCGCTGAGGTTCGTTCGCTGTGCCATGTGTTTCGCTCCTTTAGGTATTATACTCGTTCGACTAAAGAATCGAACACGCGGACTTTAGACCAGTTCGGCTTCATCTCGGCGATGAATTGATTGTGTGTCTCGTCGGTTTGGTAGGCATCGTGGGCCGCACGATCTTGGAAGACGACATGCAATGCAACGTCAAAATCGAGATCGTTGACAGGTCGGTTCAATTCCGGTTCCAACTTCCCGCAACAGAAAAAGACAATCCCTGCTTGCACCGTGAGGTACTTCTTGCAAGCAGCAACCATCGCATCCACCGCTTCAGGCGAACGATCCTTGAGAGAGAAAAACACATCATGGCACAATAACATGCGAAAGCTCCTTTCTTAAATCATGATTAGGGAAAGACCAAGCGAGCCGGGAACGTAAGTGACCGGTGTCTGAGAAATCCCACTAAACACCGGTCACTTACGTTCCCGGCTCGCCTGCATTTCCGCCACACGAAAGATTATCCCGATATCTTATTCAAAATGGTCTGCTCTCGGTCGGGGCCGACGGAAATGACCGAGACGGGTAGCCCAATCAGGTCCGAAAGATATTGCACATATCGTCGAGCTTGAACGGGAAGGTCTTCGAGTTTACGAGCTTTAGAAATATCTTCGCTCCACCCTTGAATGGTTTCGTAAACGGGTTTGCACTTCGCTAACTCGACCCCGTCACTTACGAAGTAATTGATCTTCTTTCCTTCGTACTCGTATCCGACACAGACTTTGATTTCGTCGAGGCCCGACAAGACATCCAAGAGCATAACCGTAATTTCGTCGCAACCGGCAAGGGCTGCGGAGTAACGCACGGCAAGGGCATCGAACCACCCGACCCGGCGAGGGCGACCCGTCACGGTTCCGTATTCGCGTCCAATTTTGCGGATACGTTCGCCGATCCCTTCGGGGCCGTCGGTTAATTCCGTTGGGCAAGGACCGCTGCCGACCCGTGTCGTGTACGCCTTTGCCACACCGATGATTCGTGTGAGTTGCCGAGCCGGGACACCCGTGCCGGACCAAATCCCGGATGGAAGGCTATGCGAACTGGTCACGAAGGGGAATGTGCCGTGATCGATATCCAAAAGGCTTCCTTGAGCCGCCTCAAATAAGAGCTTCTTGCGATCCTTGAGAGCATCGTGCAAGAGCATAGCGGTATCGGTGACCATGGGGCGAATCTTGTCGCCCATTTCGGCGTATTCTTTCCAAACTTTTTCGACTTCAAATTGAGGGACTTTGTCAGGGTCTTGAGCCAGAGCTTTAAGAACCTTATTTTTGCGAGGAATAATGTCGCTCAGACGGGTTTTCAGATGTTCAGGGTTCAAAAGCTCACCGACACGAATGCCGTTTGCCCGATTTACCTTGTCGGAATAGCAAGGGCCAATCCCACGCCCCGTTGTGCCAATCGTCGCCTTGCCGCCACACTCGACATCCTCGGCCACATGATAAGGGAAAATAACGTGAGCATTTGCCGAGACCCGGAGACGATCTTTGGCATCGATACCGGCTTCCTTTAACGATGCTAATTCTTCAAGCAGTTTAGGCGGAAACACGACGACGCCATTTCCGATCACCGCCGTCATGTGTGAGCGCAATATACCCGTTGGGAGAAGGGAAAGGGCAAACTTGCGATCTCCCCAAACAACGGTATGCCCTGCATTATTCCCGCCGTTATAACGAACAACAAAATCGTGTTCGTCGCTGAGAAAATCGACAATTTTCCCTTTCGCCTCGTCGCCCCACTGTAAACCTACAACGCACGTTGCGCTCATAATCGTCTCAAAGAAAGCGTATCCGATCCACAACAGAGTATTATATCAACCCGTTAAAAGCCTACAGGGTAATGAGATTCGGACAAGGGGAACAAACCAGATAGAGCAACTTGAAGAAGGATCGAGGCACGAAAAAAAAGAACCCCCTTCCCAAAAGGTTGATTTTTGGGAAGGGGGTTCAAGAATGGGCGTGGGCTATTTGGATTAGAAGCGAGCGGACAGACCGATGTTTACCGTGTGCAGGTTGTAGCTGCGGAAGGCGGGGACGACATCGCTTTGGAACATGTTACCAATACGCATGTAAGAGTAACCTGCTCGGAGTGCAAGGTGACGGCTAATCATAAAGCCACCACCGATACCGAACTCGTTGAGGAAAGAGGATTTGTTTTGATCCACATCAATCGAGGTTCGGGTTGCGGTCGGAGCAAGATTCGCAACCTGCGGGTTCAGGGTGAATGTTTCAATACGACCAACGCCAAGCGATTGACCGTAACCAATCTTTGCAATCCCATCCAACCAAATGCGACCAAACCAATACTCTGCGGCAAGTCCAGCTTCACCACCAACCCACGTCGAGGCGATAGCACGACCTGAGAAGTTGACGAAAGGAACGCCGGCGTTTGGGGCAAGGGTGATGATCTGGTTCGTCTGGGTTGGATTCAACCCAGCTTGCGTAAGCAGAGCAGCAGGGGTTGCCGCAGCCCGAATGTCACGCGAAACTAAACCCGAACCGAAACCGAAAGTACGAACACCCAAAAGGGCATCGAGTCGGAAGTTATCGGATCGGAACAGAAGCCCGCGACCCAACAATTCTGCACCAAACACGGCTGAAGGCCCGAGGACGGTCCGAGCACCAAGCACCGTATCCAACGAGGTAATACCGTCGATAACGTCCCCTGCGATATCCGAAATATCCGTGATATCGTCGAGATTGTTGACCGAACCCAACAAGTTGGCTTGAACGCCAAGTCGTTGATCTTTGTCGAGCCAAAGCAAGAAACCAAGACGAGCACCTTGTAACGAATCATCGCCACCGGCGGTTGTCGTTGTTTTCATGGTCAAGTAATCGATGTCAAGTCGAAGACGACCATCCCAACGATAAGCACGGTCACGCTTCAACCATGCAAAATCGGGGAACAAGTAATCATCGGGCAAATACCGATGATCCGGATTTCCACCCGTGAAGTACCCCTGATCGACGTTGGCAGCCGGTGCCGAAGGCATGGGGTTTGGGGGAAGAACGTCGGGCAGAGCCGGCACAACGGGTTGGTCGAGATCGACGACCTTTTTACCGGGTTGACCGGGAGCAGCTTGTCCAAATGCTGCAATCGGGGATAGGAGCAACCCTGCAACTAACAGGGTCTTACGGAGACGCAACATACACTCCTCCTGAGTGTGACTAACATTCCCTCATGGAATGTGTGAATAAATCGCAATGATCTTATCGTCTGCTTACCTATCTTTCTTGACCTCCTCAAACGAGGTTACTTCACAATAATCGTTTTTCTTCCCCGACTAGGTAAACTGTTCACTCCGTGCGTTTTACTCCGAATAGCTAAACCCCCTAAATACCGACCCTGTGGAATTAGGCAAACAAGGAAAGATGTATCAAAAGTAGCCTTCTTACGTCGGCAAATTTGTCAGAATGTACCAAGCTATCCTCAAGGGTCTGGCAAAAAAATCCGGCAGAAGGCAAAGTCAGAAGGCAGAAAGCAATAACGCAGAGGACACGAAGACGCAGAGATGTCGAGAAGAGGGTGTGACAACGGTTTAGGGTGTTTTTCCGGAAAGGTCGTAAATTCTTGGAACTCCGGTCGCGTACTCGCCCACCTTCCAGCTCGCTGAGTTTTCTGGTATCGGTAGGTTATGGGGTAAACCCGTTATGTCAGCGAGCCGGAAGGTGGGCGAGTACGCGACCGGAGTTCTGCGACTATCGATACCCTAAACCGTTGCCACACCCCTTCTGCCTTTCACTGTCCACTTGCGGTTCGGAGCTAATTTGAAGAGTTAGTTATGAAAGTCGGCAAAGTGTTTGCGAGTCGATAAAAATAGAGGTTTGGTGAGTGAACCTTTCCCCTCTCCCACAAGGGGAGAGGGGAAAGACAACGCCAAAACCACTATTTTTTAAGAGCTTTTGGAGACTTGCAACTAACTCTCCAAAATAACTCCGAACCGCAAGTTGTCCACTATCCACTATCCACTATCGACCCGGTCTGGTAGAATAGAAATTAGTTCGGACACATTGGAAGGGAATCGAGGAATGTATGTCGGAGCGGACCTTCGTGTTTCTGGGAACGGGAACTTCTGTTGGCGTTCCTATGATTGGTTGCGCTTGCCCCGTTTGCAAATCGGATAATCCAAAGAATCAACGCTACCGGTCGAGTGGGCTTATTCAAACGTCGGCAGGGAATATCCTCATCGATACGGGGCCAGAAATGCGCCTGCAACTCCTTCGAGAAAATGTCTCGGTAGTGCATTCGGTGCTGTACACCCATTACCATGTCGATCATCTTTTTGGTCTTGATGATCTCAGGATTATTGCAACGTATCTGAATGGCCCTGTGCCGATCTTCTGCACACACGAAGTCGAAGCTGTGATACGCCGAGTCTTTTCGTACGCCTTTCCGGAATCGGGTGCGATGGGACCGGGATACGTTCCCCGTCTCTATTTCAACGAGATCGATACCACACCCTTCAAGGTACTAAACGAAACGATCACCCCCATCCCGTTGAAGCACAGTTTCTTCCATGTGTTGGGTTTTCGCATTGGTGATTTGGCGTACTGCACAGACGTGAGCGAAATTCCGTCCGGTAGCTGGACGTTGTTGGACGGTGTCAAAATCCTCATCCTCGATTGCCTGCGATACAAACCACACTCGGCCCATTTAGGGATAAACGAAGCCCTCGAAATTATCGAGAGAGTCAATCCCGAACAAGCCTATCTTACCCACATGTCGCACGAATTCGATTACGAGACCTTGAGAAAAACCCTACCCGGCGGAGTCACCCCCGCCTACGACGGGCTACGCATTCCTTTTTGAATCACGTTCCGAAGGATGCTTGGAACTTTGCGGTTGAAAATGTGGAAGGACGCTCTTTCTCAGGGAGATACTCCGTCCACAAATGACCACTCAATCGAAGAAAAGCTCGAATTCCTCCTGAATTTCGTTGCTATTGTCAACCAATAAGTCCGAAACTCAAGTCTGCGTCCTTTGCGTGACTGCCTTTGCTTTTTGACTTGGTTTTTCTGAACAATCCGATTGCCGGAAAAAATTTGCCACCCCCTGTTGTCCGGTGTCTTCTGCCTTTCCCGATTCCCGAACCCCGAATCGCGGTCCCCGATGCTTCCCGATTTTTTTGGATAAAATCTTGTGACCGTTTTTGAAAAAATAGGTTCAAACTCTTGGGCTTGGTCGTCGTTTATCTAAGTAAATAGCCCCTCATCTCGGAGTTGGTATGCTTCGGAATCTCGTTTCCTGTTGTGTCGTTGCCTTAGCCTTGTCCCCGTGTAGCTTTGCTGCCGATCCTCCTTCAGGCGATGAACTCGTTGCGCAAGGGGTGGCGAAAGTTCTCGAAGGAATTCTTTCGGGTGACCGCAAACCATTAACACCCGACGAAGCCAAAAAGCTCGTCGAATCGCTAGACGATGGCCGGTTCAAGGTGCGAGAAGCTGCCACCGCTCGGCTCAAATTGTTACCCTTTCCTCCGCTTGGTCAACTTCGAGAAGCTCAAAAATCGACGAGCGAAGAGTTATCGAAACGCGCTGGCGAAATTCTGACCTATCACCACGAGAATCCGAACCCGAACTTGGGCGTACTGGAAGCGATCCTCAAATCAACGATCCCTGCCAAGATTCGTTTGGAACCGAAAGAGCTCTACCGCCTCGCAGAGTTGAGCGCCGAGGGTTCGCTTTATGAGACGGTTACGCTATCGATCATGACTTCTGCAAAAGCGGGCGACCTTGACCTTGCGAAGAAAATGTTTGCCAAAGAAAATCCCCTTGCCGTGCGAGCGACTGCGCTACGGGTCATTGCATCGATTGAGAAGAAGAAATCGCTCGATCTCTTGAAAGAGACCCTCAAGGATAAAGAAACCGCCCTTCGCGTTGCTGCTGCCCGTGCCCTCGTCGAGACCAGTGGAACCCTTGAAAAAGAAGAGACCGAATTGCTCAAAGGAATGGTCAAAGAACTCGACCCCGAAACTGCCGTGATTGTGTATCAGGTCATGGAATACAACCTGCGTGAGAAAAACCCCAAAGGCTTCAAAGACCCCGAAGCTGCCAAAGCTCATTCGCAAATCACCGCAGCCTATGGCGAGATTCTTGACAAAGTAAAAGGCGTAACGAAGAAGATGAACCAACCCGCCAACACGCAATACTGGCTCGAACAGGGCATGGACACTTCAAAGAATCCCGAAGTGCTGGCCTATCGCATCAAATGGTTTAGCGGCCAGTGGTCCGGTTGGTATATCCCCGGCAGTAACGACAAACTCGGCAACGATGAACGAAATATCCGTTGCTGGGCTTGCTTCAACGATCACGAATTCGAGGTCATCACGACCACTCGCAAAGAACTCTATCGCAAAGTGTTGGACTTACCCGAGTAGGCTCAAATGAGGCGTCGGCTACTTCGGGGGATGTTCGCCATTTCGTGAAAAAGTTGCTCGATATTTTCGGGGTTCGGCAAATCCGTAAAGGTGTGCGGAACCCCGATAGCGTTGAGCTTTTCGTGAAGGCGGTCGTTGCCATCACGGTTAGGCGAATCGGGATCGCAACCAAAGTGAATGGTCTGAGGCCAAAATTGTTGGATCAAAAACAGGGCCGAATCCTGGCGACAACTTTCCCGGCTTGAATAGATATCTTGCAATTCCGGTCGCACATCCCAATAAATCTGCTGGTCGATGGTTGCATTCCACGCATAAATGCCCTTGAATGCGTTCGGATACCGGAACCCCATTCTCAACGCCGCATGCCCACCCGAACCAATCCCCATTGCGAATAAATTATGCCCCATCGATTGGCAGCGTTTCTGAGTTTCGGGAATCAGCATCTCGGCAACGAATTGACCCGGCGAAATATCCTCAGCGAAACTTGGCACGGGTCGCTCGGTCCACCAACTTTCACCCGCAATCGGCACAACACAATTTAACTGCGATTGTCGGCATGCCCTTTCCCACATCGGGTAAGCACTCGGCAAAGCTCCATCGAAATGCGGTAGATAAAGCAACGTCGGCCGTTCCGGTTGCACAAGCAACAACTCGGCAAAGTGTCCCGATAGTTCCAACCGTTGCCAAGACATGCGATTCTCTCACGTTGATTGAACAACGATGCCCAAAGTAGATTTCAGAAAGAAGGACGTTTAAGCAACAAGTAGGCGAATGTGTAAACGGTGGAACATAAACAATGAGCTTCAACCCAGTTCGGAACAAGAACCAATCTCAATCACGGGTCTTTTTTCTCTTCAGGGTCTTTCTTCTCGGGTTCCTTTTTCTCGGGCTCTTTCTTGCCGGGGGTTGTGATGTCCAGAATCGTTTTGCCCGTGTCGTTCGAGTTTGGCGAAATGATCCCCTTCAGTACCAAGAGTTTCGGGGTGAGCTTGGCATCGTTCTCACCCTTAATCAGTTCGATCAGAGATTCGACTTGCGGTTTGTTCAGGTTCAAGCCAAACTGTTGGATGTGGGTAACAAGGCCCTCCACAGCAGCGACCCGTATGGGTAACGGGCGACCCGATGCGAGTAAAACTCCGGCAAGGTCTTGTTGGGCTTCCTTCTTGCCGAGGCGGACAACGGCATCGACCACAATCGGGGCAAGCTCGTCGGTGAAGAGCGATTTGCGTAGTTCGCTATCGGCACTTTGCCACGGGTAGCCCGGACGTTCGCCGATTGCCATTCGCCGTAATTGTTTCGCTGCGGCGAGTGCGTTGGCTTTACGTTCTTCTGCGGTGAGTGGCGTTTTCGAGTCATCTAAAATCGAGATCAAACTATTGCCAAGTTGGTAGCGGATGAACGGTTGCGGAGCGACCCCAACTCGTGGATACGACGATGCCACTTTACGAACATTGGCAACGATATCTGGTTCGCCGGGGAATTCGAGTTGCCCCTTTTGCGAGATACGGGCTTGCACTTGGTCCCAGTTATCTTGAATGGCCGTCGCTTTTTCAAGGATAAACTCGCCTTCGATGCTGGCGATTTCGGTGAAGACCTTTTGCAATTTCTCGCGAGTCTCTTTGGTTGCAGGATCGCTGTAAAGCGGGCTATCGATGATCGCAGCACGGGTAGCCACTGCGGTTGTGGAACCTCGGAAGATTTTCCCTTCAAGGAATTTCAAACGAGACGCTAACTCTGCCACCCGCACCGGTACACCAACCTTAACGGGTTTGCCCTCGATCAACACTTCGCTTGTACGGGTTTCCGGAATGCTCAGGATTGCGAGATATTCCAAGACGATCAACATCGAATCATCGGTTGGGAAGCCGTGTTTCTGTAAGCCGACTGCAAGGCGTTGAACTTGTTGTGGAACCCATTTCGCTTGACGATCCGCAGCATCGAATTTATTTTCGGCATTAATGATGTCCAACAAATCTTTGTCTACATACGCCTTCGTCACAGCATAGCGAGCGAAAGTCATAAAAGGATGCAGTACGGGAGGACCGTCGCCCGATGCAATCACCAGAAGGGGTATCCCTTTGGCGTATCGGTCGGCATTGAGTTGGGCAAGCATATCGTTGAGTTGCGGATCGAGAATGTGGCGATCAATCACCAACAAAGAAATATCGGCCTTGTCACGCAACCGGCGGAACAAATCGCGACCGGTTTTATACACCTCCACGTCGTAACCGTTCTCGGGGAGGAACTTCGCACGTTCGTCCAGAAAATCGATATCGAACTCACCCTCGACTTCTTTGCCGTCAACAACTTTGGCTGTTTTACGGGCAAGATCATTCGGGTTAATGCGACGTAAGAGATTCGCAATTTGGTCTACCCGAATGGCGTCTTTATCACCGATAATGGCTTTCGGTTTGGCATCGGGTAACGGGTCGGCCGCAAGCACGCTGGCGAAGATTTTCACAACCTGTTCGGTGCGACCGTGTGTTGGTTCGCCGGGGATACTCGCAAGGGCAAGGGCGGCTGCAAACTGAACTCGTTGATCAGGATAGTCTAACGCTTTAACAAGCAATGCCGGTCCTGCAACGGGTGTCGTGACGACTTTCGGGTCCGGTTTCGGTTTGATTCCCGGTTGGCCTGCTTTGGTCTCGCCCCGTTCGGCAAGGGCATTCACAAGGGCTAACATCAACGCCGTATTCTTGAACTTGATCGCATCGTCTGCAAGTTCGGTGAGGAGAGCGTAATCGGCGGAGAGCAACACGTTACGCAACGAGTTTTGGCGACCGGTTTCATTTGCAGTAAGCCCCAAGATTATCCGCTGAGGTTTGCGGTTATCGGGTTGCAGCGAAAGGGCCAAACGAGCATATCGATAGGCATAGAAACGATTGGCGTTCGCTACTGTCATTTCGGTTTTAGTAATGCTCTTATCTTTCGAGTTCCACTGATAGACAACGAGATTCTTGCCGAGATCGGGGAATGTCCCTTTGCCATCGACAAAGGTTTGGGCAACCTGTGTCAGCTTCCCTTGTGGGGTCTTGAGTTCGGCATCGGTTTCGCGTTCGGGGTCTTTACCGAGTTTCAACAGCAGGGTCTTGGCGGTCCCCGAAAGTTCTGCAAACGTATCAGGCCGACCAAGATAGTAGTAGAGCAACGGGTATGGGTCGGTACGAGCATCGCGTGTGAGCCGATCAAAGTCGGTTCGCTTTGCAAGGGCCGTGAGAATCTGTGCCTTGAGAGAGGCTTCGATATTGCTGAGTTTCGTCGGGTCGTCGTTGGGGGCTTCGGGTCCGATACCGGTGAGTAGGGGGGCGACAATCACGCTATCGAGTTTAGAAATCACATCGAGAATCGCGACGCGGACCCGTTCGGGTTCGCCCGGTTCAGTTCGCAACAGGTCGAGGAAAACGGGAACAACAGCATCGCCCGATTTGCGTAACTCGTTAAATGCAAAGTCACGTTCTTCGGGTGTCTCGGCAAGGTTGCGTGCAAACTTCGCAATCCGGATCGGGTCTTTGAGAATCTTGGAGTACGAACCGGAGATCGCTTCGATCAGTGGTTCGAGGGTCTCTTTCTTAAACTTGATATCGGCGGCCCGTGCCTTTTCGGGATCGGGGTTATCGCTCCATTTCGGAACAAGGCGTAACCGGAGGAAGTTCACCAAACCGGGAACGTCTTTATCGTCGGTCTTTTCGGTAACGAGTTTGTAGAGGGCATCATCGTCGGCTTTGGCTTGGTCGTAGAGTTTCTCGATATGCTCTTTCGCTCGGTTGAAGTTACCGACACGCATTTCGTAACGGGCTGCCCGCCAAAATTCGGGTGGGGTTTTCGGTGGGGGGTAGATGTCGCCGTCGGCCAAGACGAAACTTGGCACAAGGAACAACAGACCCACGAACGCAACCAGAAAACGATATTGCATGACAGACCTCCCCCGAACCCAATCGCACGGATTGGGGATTCACGGTATTTTCTCTCGACACAACCATTTTCATCCCTGCGTCAGGATGTGCAAGCCACTTCCGCCGCAACGAGGTCTTCATACGTCTCTCGAC
>VYLT01000228.1_pt1 | contig 14104 bp, 8 predicted proteins | sample 5114261 | NCBI WGS metagenome assembly VYLT01 (sample SAMN12291815, study PRJNA351875) | freshwater metagenome | isolation source: freshwater lake | place: USA: Michigan, Little Long Lake | collected 2011-07-12 | reverse complement strand
TCCTCGGGGTGGGCGGGATACTTGGCGTAAATATCTGCAAGTTCCTCGGTTTCGATGTTCCTCATCGTTTCTCTCCTCTGGGGTTAGTTGGATTATACCCGATGTTTGACCTTTGGCTAACTCGGTTTCTGCTCATCAAAAACTAATCCTTTTTCGTTGGCAATTCTCCTCTCGATCCGTTAAGCTATAGGTAGTTGATCGACCCGCCTTCCTCCTTTATGGAGTCCCGCTTGATGCGGCGTTTCTCCCTTTTTGTCTTTTGCTGTGCGATCTCGATAGGGCTTGGTTGCTCCAAGAAAACCAAGTCGTCGGGGACACCTTCGACTTCAACGCCCGCAAATACCGCCTACGATCTCTCGAATACGCAACCAATTTCCACGAAGGCTGTGCCGAGCATCGACCTTGAAAAGGAACGGGTTTTCTTCACCAAAGAAGTACGACCGTTCTTAGACAAACATTGCGATAGTTGCCATAACAACGAAAAGCAATCGGCCGGTTTGACCCTTGAAGGGTATACGACATTCGATGGAGCTAAGAAAGATCGGGGCGTTTGGGAGAAGATCAAAGAGGAACTCGAAACCAAACACATGCCCCCGAAACGCAAAACGCAACCTACTGACGAAGACCGTAAAAAGATCTTCGATTGGATCGAGAACACGATACTCAAAGTCGATTGCGGACTTGCACGCGATCCCGGTCGCCCGACAATCCGACGTTTGAACAAAGCGGAATATAACAACACGATACGCGACCTTCTGGGGGTGAACTTCAAACCTGCCGACGACTTCCCCTCGGACGATGTCGGGTACGGGTTCGACAATATCGGCGACGTGTTAAGTCTGCCGCCCCTTCTGCTCGAAAAGTATCTGGCTGCTGCCGATAAAGTGATGGCCGCTGTTCCGCTCGTTGGCAAGCCGGTAACACCCGTTAAAGAAACCCTACGCCCGCAGAATGTGCGTTCGACCCTCGGTGCAGAGTCGAAACAGAAAGAGCGGATTTACCTGTTTTCAAACGGCTCGGCCGTTCACTCTTACGAGTTTTTGCACGACGGTGAATATGCTATTCGTGCTAAAGCCTACGGCGACCAAGCTGGGAAAGAGCTTCCGAAGATGTCGATAGAGCTTGATAAAAAGAGTATCAAGACTCTCGATGTCGATGCCCTCAAAGAGAAACCCAAATACTACGAAGTACGCACAAAGGTCACGGCAGGGCGTCACGAGATTGCGTGGACCTTTACCAACGACTTTTTGGACAAAGATAATCCCGATCCGGCAAAGCGTGACCGCAACCTTTCTATCGAGATTATGGAAATCGAAGGGCCGTTTAACGTCTCGCCCAAATCGATGCCCGAACCTTTGCAGAAGATATTCTTCACGACCCCTGACCAAGCCGGAACACCCGAAAAGGCTGCCCGTGCAATTCTCGAAAAGTTCATGGCCCGTGCCTATCGCCGACCCGTCACGGTCTCGGAAGTGGATCGGGTAATGAAGCTCTACAATCACTCGAAGAATCAAGGCGAAAAATACGAAGTATCCCTGAAATTTGCGATGAAGGGTATCCTTGTCTCGTCACACTTCCTGTTCCGCGTCGAGGTCGATCAAGAACCAGAAAATCCCCAAGCGGTTCACCCCGTCAACGATTTTGAATTGGCATCGCGTTTGAGTTACTTCCTCTGGTCAAGTATGCCCGACGATGAACTCTTCGACCTTGCCGCCAAGAAGGAACTTCGCAAACCTGCCACACTCGAAGCCCAAGTTAAGCGAATGCTCAAAGACGCCAAAGCCGAAGCTCTTACCAAGAACTTTGCAGGGCAATGGCTGATGCTCCGTTCGCTCGAAACGCTGACCCCTGATAAGAAAACCTACCCGAACTACGACAACACCCTACGCGATGCGATGGTTCGAGAAACCGAGTTGTTCTTTGAACACATCGTCAAGAACGACCGCAGCATTCTCGAATTCCTCGACGCCGATTATACCTTTGTGAATGGCCCCCTTGCCAAACATTACGGCATGACGGGTGTGAGTGGCAGCGAGTTCAAAAAGGTCACCCTCACCGATAAGAATCGAGGTGGGGTGATTACCCATGCCAGCGTACTTACGGTAACAAGTAACCCGACACGCACAAGCCCTGTCAAACGGGGTAAGTGGATTCTCGAAAACATCCTCGGCACTCCACCACCACCACCTCCTCCAGACGTTCCTGAGTTGGAAGAGAAGGGCGAAAAGTTAACCGGCTCACTCCGCGAACGGATGGAGAAACACCGCGAGAACGCTTCATGTGCGTCGTGCCATGCCAAGATGGATCCCCTCGGGTTTGGGTTGGAGAACTTCGACGGCATCGGCGGTTGGCGTAAGGAAGACGGGAAGTTCAAAATCGAACCGGCAGGCGAACTTCCCGACGGGGCTAAGTTTTCTGGGCCTGCTGAACTTCGCCAAGTGCTGCTGAAAAAATCTGACCTGTTCCGCAAGAACTTCGCAGATCGTCTCTTGACCTACGCGGTCGGGCGTGGCATGGAATACTACGACAAATGTTCGCTCGACGATTTGGTTGCTGCCTCCAAAGGAAACGGCGACTGCTTCTCGTCCATTGTGCTGGCGATTGTCAAAAGCGATACCTTCCAAAAACGACGTGGCGGAACGGGCGTCCCGACGAAGTAGAGACATTGGGGATTTGTTAGCCCACCCGCGCAAGCGGTGGGGAGTCTACAGTGATGTTGATTCTATCCCAGAGAACCCTTGTTTGAAGTTCTTTGGGAAACCTAAGTCGCTGCCTCCCTCCCACCGCTTGCGCGGGTGGGCTAATAAGACAAACGCTGGCTTGCACACAGATAAAACGTAAACATAAAACGACAGAGGGACTAAATATGATTCGCATACTTGACCGACGAACGATGCTCAAAGGGATTGGGGCTTCGATTGCCCTTCCCATGCTCGAGATCATGGCGAAGGCTGCTCCTGCGGGGGCGAAGGCGGCTCCGCAACGGGCGGCATTTCTCTATGTTCCCAACGGCGTTCACATGCAAGCATGGACGCCGAAGGCTGTTGGCGACAAGTGGGATATCACCGAGATTTTGACCCCTCTGAAAAACCTTCAACAAGATATCAACGTCCTCTCTGGTCTCGCTCTCGACAAAGCCAAAGCGAATGGCGATGGCCCCGGCGATCACGCCCGCGCTCAAGCCTCGTTCCTCACCGGTTGCCAAGCCCGCAAGACCGCAGGGGCTGATATTCGTATTGGTCAATCGGCTGACCAGCACCTTGCCAACGCTCTCGGCGAGAACACCAAGTTCACTTCGCTTGAACTCGGGATCGAACCCGGACGCCAAGCGGGTAACTGCGACTCAGGCTATTCGTGTGCGTATCAATCGAACTTCTCGTGGCGTAACGACACAACGCCGAACGCCAAGGATATCGACCCCAAAGCGGTGTTCAACCGCCTTTTCGGTTCTGCCGTCAAAGATTCGGCACGCGAGAAAAAGGATAAGGATAACAAGAGCATTCTCGACTTTGTGCGAGAGGAAGCCAGCACCCTTTCAGGAACCCTCGGCTCTGCCGACAAACGCAAACTCGATGAGTATCTCACTGCCATTCGGGAGATTGAACTTCGCATCGAGAAAGCTCAGGAAATGAAATCAAGCAAACCGGAATTCAAACCAACGATTGCTGCTCCGACGGGTATCCCGAAAGACGTGAAGGAACATATCCGCATTATGTGCGACATGCTCGTTCTCGCCTTCCAAGCCGATCTCACCCGCGTAATTACGCTTCCCTTTGCCAACGACGGGAGTAACCGCAACTACACTATGATTGGCGTAAACGAAGGTCACCACGACCTTTCGCATCATGGTAACGATGCCAAGAAGCACGAGAAAATCCAGAAGATCAATACCTTCCATATCGAACAACTTGCGTACTTACTCGAAAAGCTCAAAGCCACGAAGGAAGGTGATAGCAACCTTCTCAAACAATCGATGGTCGTCTACGGATCGGGTATCGGTGACGGCAACCGCCACAATCACGACGAACTCCCGATCTTGATTGCAGGGCAGGGCGGCGGAAAACTTCAAACAGGGCGTCACCTCAAGTTCTCGAAGGATACCCCTTTGATGAACCTTTACCTTGCCATGTTCGAGCGTATGGGCTGCCCCGCCAAGAAATTCGGCGACAGTACCGGCGTGCTGAAAATCTAATTGAGGGCAAAGATGTATCGTTTGCTGATTGCTGCACTCTTGGGCGTGGTCTTTTTGCAATCGCCCGTTCTTCCGCAAGAGAAAGGCAAGACCTTTCTTTCTGGGTTAAAGGTCGGCCAAGCCTTGCAGATTAAAGAAGTTTCAGGACGTTTCGATATTACCCTACTCGATGAATTACCAGCTCTCCGAGTGGGTTACAAAGTCCTCGAAGTGGGATCGGATTATGTCTTGGTTGAAGATGCTACTGGTATTACCGAATTGCGAATTCCGGTTTATTCAATCAAAAGCATCACCAAGTTGAAGTTACCCAAGTGAGAATCGATTTGCCTTCAATTCCCCACTTCACATCTTGTCCGATCCCCTAAGATAATCTTCACACGAATTCCGATGCAGGGAGTGGCAGAGTGGCGAATATCCTTTTGGGGGTGACCGGTTCGGTCGCAGCGATCAAGACCCCCGAGCTTTTTACTTCACTCAAAAAGGCAGGGCATAGCGTTCGCGTTGTGGCGACCGATGGGGCGTTATACTTTTTCGATCCCGTTTCGCTCGATTCTTCTCACGTTGTTCGCAATCCTGAAATCGTGACCATCGACGAAGACGAGTGGCCGGGACGGGAAGAAGGAGCAAGATACCAACGGGGCGATTTGGTTGTGCATATCGAATTGCGTCGCTGGGCCGATCTGCTATTAGTTGCGCCCCTTGATGCAAACACTCTGGCGAAGTTTGCTTGTGGCCTTTGCGATAATTGCCTTTCGTGTGTGTGGCGTGCATGGGAGCCGAGCAAACCTGTTGTGCTGGCCCCCGCAATGAATACGTTTATGTGGCAACACCCAACCACCTTACGGCAAATCCGGTTACTCGCAGCCGATGCCGGAGCAGGGCACGTTCCGGGGCATTTTTCCGACGTAGACACGATCCGACAAATCAACGCCCGTGCGCCCAAGTTTCGGGTCACAGCCCCCATTTCTAAAGAGCTTGCTTGCGGAGATGTTGGTATCGGAGCAATGGCCGAGATTAGCGATATTCTTAAACATGTCGAAGAATTGGCAACGACGAAATCTGAGCAAGAGGCCGACCCGTTTGCGTGAAAATCAGCTTGGGAGCATTCCCCGCATGGTTCCCGTGCTGGTTGCGAAACGATCCACCTCTAAGCCTAACTGTTGCAACATCGAGACGAACAAATTCGGCAGGGGATAATTCTTCTTTTGGTCGAACGTCAAGTGCCCTGCATGTTTGAATCCTCCACCTGCAAGGAGTATCGGCAAATTTGTATTGGCATGGGAGTTGGCATTTCCCATCGGTGCGCCGTAGAGGATCATCGTGCGGTCGAAGAGAGTTTGACCTTCTTCCTTAATGCCGTTGAGATTTTTGATGAACTCATTCAAGGCAACAAATTGTGCGGATTCGATTCGCGTCAGTTGGTCGAGGGCTTCGGGTCGTCCGCCGTGATGCGTTAGCGAGTGTGTTTCTTCTTTCACACCGGGGATTTCTGGAACGATGCTAAACGTATTGATAAATATGCTAATCACCCGTGTCGAATCCGATTCAAACGCAAGCCGTGCGATTTCGAGCATTTGGCTAAAGCGATCAATGAGCTTTTTGGGTTCGGTTACATCTTTGATTTCACCGATACTTGCTTTCGGTTTCGGTTTGCGTTCCCAGTCTTGGGCTTGGGTGAGTTGTTTTTCGAGATCACGGACGGCGGTGTAGTATTGCTCCAGTCGGTCGCGGTCAGCAGGGGTCACTTGCTTATCCAATCGTTTCACGCTATCGGAAACGAAATCGAGCATACTGCGCCCGTGTTGCAACTCCTTCAACCGAGCTTCTACCTCTTCTTTATTTCCTTGCAAGAACATCCGTTTGTATAATGCTGCGGGGCTTTTCTCGGCAGGGATTTTCACGCCACTACGAGAGAACGACATTCCCTGTGTTCCTTCGGCATTCACCGAAAGGGTAAAGCTCGAAAATCGGGTTGTCGATCCGAGTTTCTCGGCAGCGAGTTGATCGACCGAAATACCACTCTTGAACGAACTACTTCCGGGGTGAGGGGTCGCACTGAGGAACGCTTTTTCCGCTTCGTGTGCCCCATCGACATCGGGGTGCGACACACCCGAAAACACCGTGTAGCGGTCTTTGTACGCCGAAAGAATCTTGAGATACGTCGTATCCTCAAACTCTTTACCCTCTTTCGTTGGGAAGAAGTTTTGCGACAGGATTCCCATATTCGATTGAATGGCAATCATGCGTCGTGGAGGTTTCTTGACGGCCTCGGCAAAGACCCGTTGCGGTGTGAGGCTCTCTAATAAGGGAAGGGCAAGCACAGCCCCCGCACTTCGCAGGAATTTTCGGCGATCTAACGGCAGATTCATATGCGTTACCTTTTGGTTTGCGGTTCTCAATTCGTCAGCACGGGTAAAAGTTCCGTTGCTCCGTTGAACTAACCCGTTTCCCAGCAGACCCTCTCCCTCTCCCAATCTTGGGAGAGGGAGAGGGCTTTTTGACTCCGACTTTTCTTCACTGGGTTGGCTGAGCCATCCCCTCTATTTCTTCAAAAACAACGGACTTTGCACCAACTCGTAAATCATAGCACGCATTCGGTAATCGCCACCCGATTTATCTAATACCTGTTCGACGGCTTGGCGGTCGGCGAAACTCACGGGGGCTGAAGTCGAGTACGCTATAAGTTGGTTGGCAAAGTTTCGTGCGAGTGCCCGTTGGTCTTTCAAGAGTAGCTGGCGATATTCGGCAACGTCTTTGAACTTCCTTCCATCGGGAAGCTCGCCTGTGCAATCGACCGGCAAACCCATTTTGAATCCGACGTGGTAGAACCGTGAGAATTTTCCATCGGTTCCGAGATGCGATAGGAAGGTCTTTTCGAGGTCAACCCCCGTCCCTTTTTCGGTCGCTCGATATTTGTCACGCAACCCGCCAATCGGATCGAAACTCTCGAGAGCAAATCCCGGCGGGTCCATCTTGGCATGACAGGAAGCACACGCTGCGTTATCTCGATGCTTGGCTAACTGTTCCCGAATCGTGGTTGCTCCGCGAACATCGGGTTCCACTGCGGTGATGTCCGGCGGGGGAGGTTCTGGGGGTGTGCCGAGAATTTTACGTTGCACCCATGCTCCGCGTTTGACGGGGCTTGTGGTTGTACCGTTCGCGGTTACTTTCAAAACGGCTGCGGTCGTGAGCAACCCGCCACGCTGCGATTCTTTCGGGATGTTCACAACGCGGAAATGCGTTCCCTTGATATCTTTAATTCCGTAATGCTCTGCCAACCGTTGATTTAACATCAAGAAGTTAGAATCAACCAAAGTGCTTATCGGGTGGTTACTCCCCAACAGGACTTTGAAATACTCGTAGGGTTCCTGCTGAATTGCGTCTCGCAAATACGCCTTAAATTCTGGGTAAAGGGTACGATCTGGACTTGTGAGATCGAATTCGCGTAGGTCGAGCCATTGGTCTAAAAAGTCATTGCGAAATCGTTCCGCTTTCTTGTCGTTCAACATCCGGTCGGCTTGGGTTCGTAGAACCAATGGGTCTTGCAATTTCTTTTCGGCAGCAAGTTTGAAGAGAACCTCATCGGGCATCGAATTCCGAAGGAAGTAAGACAGTCGAGAAGCCACTGCGTACGAATCTAACTCGCCAACCGTTTCGGTTAGGAATAAAAACTCTGGCGAACAGAGAGCGGTTTTGTAAGCCCCTTTCATCGCATCCTCGAAGCAAGCCCCGTCTGCAAGGAGCTTCTTGACAAGGTCGGTGTAACGGGTCAATTCTTCGGGTGCGACAGGACGGCGGAAGGCTTTTGGCAAAAATCCCTTGAGAAGATTCAGGGCATCAGCTTCGGGATTGTCGGAAACAACGGTTGCCATGACCAATCGCCCGGCGCCGTTGTGGGCATCGTGTGCGACCTGTTGCGGAACGACCCGTTTGGGTTTCTTAGCCCCTTCAGGCATTTTGTGGAAAGGAATGACCGGAAGGTTCCCGAACAAGGTGCGGTGACTTTGCGGTGGCCATTCGTCGTAGAACGGTCCTTCGACTTTCAGCGAATCGATAGCAACCCCCGGCCCCGTGTACGCTGCCACTTGCCCTTGCGAAAAGTAGACATGCACGTTCCAAAAATACGCAGGATCGATCTTGAGAATGTTACGCGGTTTCGGGTCGATCCACACATTAAAAGTGTGAGCATGGGGTTTCATCGACGGCGATGGGGCGTGCCCTAAAAGCCGATCTCCACAATAGACGCCAACGGCTCCATCGCGTGGGGCGGGTTTCACTTCCCCTTTATCCCACCAATAAGCCCATGTTTGCACGGTAATTTCGTAACGTCCGGGGTGAATCGGCGAATAGGCAAAACGACCTTGAAAGGATTCGTCTTGTGTGCGGGTCACCCCTACCGTTGACGGCTCTTTGAATATCCCTGCTGCGTTGGCTTCGCCTAACCCATTATATTTTCCGCCGAAGGAGAATTGCTTTTCGGGATATTTCCCCGTCCCGCTTGGGATCGGATAACGAGTGCTATCGTACTTCTGATCTTTGTTGAGCATCACGGCATCGCCACCAGACATCAACACCATGAAATCGTATTGTTGGTTGGCATAGAGGGTCTTGCGATCCACTTCGGGCGGAACCGAGTATTTCGCAATCGCCTTATCGAGAACAAGGTCTGCAACCTCGGCATATTTCGACATGAGGATCGGAGAAATATCGAGGGCGGCTGCGGATTTGTCGTACCCGTTAGCTCTACCGTCATCGGGTAACTGGTCTTTCACATCCAAACCGGGCAGGTCGAAAAGGTCACGCAAAGTATTTTCGTATTCCGTGCGGTTCAAACGTCGCACAATCGAGCGACCGTTTTTTGCACGTTTGGCAATCTCGGCATCGGTCAAGAGCTTGGCCAAATCTTTCAGGGTCGTTTCAACCTGAGCTTTTTCCGGTCGCTTCTTGTTGGCGGGTGGCATTTCGCCGTTGGCAATTCGGTCATGCACTTTCACCCAACGCAATGCCGTTGTGGGATCATCGAACTTTTCGGGCAATTTGGTGAGGTCGAGGTACCCTTTTTTGGTTTCCCCTTCGTGACACGAAATGCAATGCGTTTTCAAGAATTCCGCAAAGGGAACCTCTGCAAACACAGTCGAGAGAGGAAGGATAAGCCAAAGGGTAAACGAGAGGCGGAATAGCGACAGCATTCGGGACAAATCTCCAACAAGCATTCCCTTTGCGGGGTTCGGTAGGAGTAGCTTTTTTATGGAGTCCGCCGAACAAATGAACGGCCAATATCCCACGAATAACGAAAAACGACTTATGTCGATCAGTCGGCGTTGACTTCGCCACCGTCTGCGGTGAGCAAGGCACGCAGTGCGAGGCCGTTCAACGAATCGCGAATAAATCGGACGCTGCCATCGCACATCACCACGTTAGCCCCACCCGAATGAAAGCTAAAAATCTCTTCGTTTGGTCCACAGTTCAAACGGGTCCACGGGCAAGTCGCAGGTCCGCCGATGGGTACCTTGTTATTGTTGATGAGTTGGTCCACGTTGAAGGCGTTATCGGGTTCGGCCCATGCCCAGAAACGACGTCCCGTCGGGTTAAGGTTGTTGGCGGTTCCGGGGCTAAAAGGCATCGCGTCACTGCGACCGGCCATTTCACAAATGGCGATTGTGTTCGACGAGCCATCGGTAATGGTTGCGACAGTTCGTGCTTGCGACCCGTTCAAGGCACAAATCAAACGAGGCCCGCCCCATGCCGAGTTCAGCAAACCCCCTGTTGCAGTCAATTCCATATTGGCAGGGGTGGAAGCGTTAATCATTGCGGTCACGGGTGCAGAATAATCGGTGTAGGCAAATCCAGCGGAGTCCCGTTGCGTTGAGCGGGTTCCTATCGAAGGGCAGATGAAGAATTTGACCACGCTTCGAGCAGCAACCTGATTATTCGGAAAAACGGGATCGTTGTAGGCGTAGTTCAGATTCATCAGGTTGAAGATGTTATCTTGTTCCATGTAGGGAAGCAGACGGGTATGCAACGAATGTGAGATTTGCCCGACAGTTGGAGTGGGGGTTGTTTCGATGATCAAATCATCCGTCCAGAAAACGTTCGCAGAACCGGCAGGGTTACGGGCTTGCCCCGCACTTGGAAGCCGACCGACCGAGCTTTCGTAGTTATGCAATGCCAAGCCCATTTGCTTGAGGTGATTTTGACAGGTCGATTTATTCGCAGCTTCGCGGACCTTTTGGACCGCAGGGAGAAGCAAACCAATCAGGATTGCAATAATCGCAATCACGACAAGCAGCTCGATCAACGTAAAACCACAGCGTACCCGTTTTGAAATCACCCGAAACATGCCAATACCCCTCTCGAAAAATCAATCGAATGGGAAATAGACGAGACGTATGATTCAAGAATTCATCGAAAAAACATTATGTTTGGTGAAGTTCTGAAGCGAGTTTTGATGTGTTAAAACGGAGTTTCTTCGAGGTTGTTGAAACGTCGTGGAGTACCCACGAAATGATAAATAGGAAGGGGATCAGACGGAGGTCAAGATTTTGCGATATTTTTTTCGGATCAGCCACCCGCTATCTTCTCTCGTTGGCTTTGTGAAGTTCCTTTGCAAGGCCAAGCAAACGTACAAACGTGGGGTGTTTGCGAATCGGGTCGATGTCCGTATCGGCTTCGATCAAGGCGAAGTCGTTGTAACCGGCTTGCAGAGCCTTTTCAAATAATTTGAGGGCGTCTTCGGTGGCGGTTTTATCGGCCTTTGAGAGCAACGCATACAAACTGGCTTGCTGATAAAGGCCAAACGGCGATTGGTCGAACTTGGTGCAATGTTCGGCATCGCGTCGAGCCTCTTTCACGTTACCCAAACGGGCGTGATAAACTCCGCGAGCGCCGTGTGCTTGCAGGAAATCGGGATACCATTCAATCATTTGGTCGAGGGTTAGGATCGCCTCTTTGGTTTTGGCGAATTTCTCTCCCAACACATGGACCTTGTTTTGCAACCCGTCACGCGAACGGGGATTGAGTTTCAAGGCCGATTCAAAATCGCTCAAAGCCGTTTTTGGATCGGTTTCCAGATGAGCCAACCCGCGATCAATCCAGCCTTGTTCATCGGTTGGGGTGACCTTCATGGCGGTTTGCATATCGTCTTTGGCACCTTGTTCGTCTTTCAAAAGGCGCCGCACATCCGCACGAAGGAAATAGGCACGGGACGATTTATCCGAAGCAATCACTTCACTTAAATCATTTTCGGCTTCTCGATGTTTGCCAAGCCCACGAAGGGCAATCGCACGATTCAACTTTGCCTCATGCAGATCGGGCTTGAGCTTGATGACACGGTTGAGATCGTCAATCGCTTCGACCCAACGGTTCATCCGTGTGTACATGATCCCCCGGTTAAAGTTGGCCCAAGCGGAATCGGGTTGCAATGCCACGCAGACCGAAAAACTTGCGATAGCCTCTGGCATTCGACCCAATTGATATTGGCAGAAACCCAACGCCAACCACGCCTGATAAAGACTGGGGTTCTTGCGGGTGAGAGCTTCACAAAGGGGGAGTGCGTCCTTGTGTTTCCCTTGCGAGATGAGGTCGTTCGCGGTGTTGAGCTTGCCCAAGTCGGTGAAATCGTCGCCCATGAGTTTTTCTTTCAAGGGTTCGACCTCATTCAAACGGCCGAGATTTTCGAGAATGCGAACCCGTTGTTTCCAAAGGCCAACAGGTGAAGAATCTCCAAAAAGTTGGGTGGCCTTTTCGTTCAGCGATAACGCCGAGGTATAGGATTGGTTTCGTTCTTCGGCCCGTGAAAGCAAAAGCAGAACGGAACCAAGCTCGGTTTGCAAGTCCTGTTGCTGTGTCGGCGAAAGGCGTTTGAAACCCGATTGATTTTTCCAATCGGTGGCGTTCAAAACGTCGTAGCGATTGAGTACTTCTCGACCAAGCTCTAAGCCTTTTTCGCGGTGGGTCGATTCGTCCAGTCTTGCTGTAAGGTGATATTCAATCTCACGGATATCTTTTTGAGTTTCTTCAAATCGTTGTACCGATTCGAAAGTCTGTACTTGTTGATGGTGCCGAACCGCAACGACAACGGGTGCCACAATTGGGACAACGGCGAATAGCCCGACTGCCAATGCCCCCGCAAGTTTCGGGTTGCGTCGAACCCATTTTTTTATCCGTTCCGGCGAGAATGGTTCACGCCGGTGAATCAACGGGCGATTCGCTAAGTGAGCTTCGATGTCTTCTTTAATCTGCCATGCGTTTGCGTAACGATTCTTAGCATCGGGTTCGAGCATCCCTTGCACAATCGTAGCGACCGCAGGGGAGATACTCGGATTGAACTGGCGAATATCGGGAACCTTATCCTTGCGTTGAGTGAGTAGCACTTCACCCATACCCATTCCGGGAATTCGAGTAAAAGGCCATGGGAATCGCCCTGTCAGTAACTCGAACAAGACCAAGCCGAGAGAATAAATATCGTTACGCACATCAAGGGTTTTCTCACCCGTTTGCAACGCCTGCAATAAATCGGGCGACATGTAACGCAGTGTTCCGGCAGAAGGGGCATCGGTATTATCAAGGGCCGTTGCGACGTTAAAATCGAGCAGCATGGGTTGTCCATCGTCGCTCAAAAGAATGTTAGCGGGTTTAATATCGCGGTGCAGAATCCCGCGTTGGTGGGCGTGTGCTAACCCGTCGGCCAGTTGCCCAATAATCCACAAGGCGGAATCGACGAAATTGAGATTCCCGATCCTGGCACGGGCATGTTGTACATCGACAGCAGACACCGTCGTTACCGTTTTACTCTCGACCTCTTCGGATTGGGTGCCGGAATGGAGTTGGTCGATAATCGTGAGGATGTTGTTGGCTTTAGTGGTCGTCGGATTGCGTGATTCAATCCGCTCGATCACATTCGCCAACGTAACCCGTCCGACATAGGGCATACAGATGGCGTGCCAGACCCCTTGTTGGTGAACGGAGTAAACAGGAACGATGTTTGTGTGTTGCAGTTGGGCGAGTTTTTCAGGTTCACCCAGCAGACGTTTGGCTAACTTGAGAACGACCAAGCGACCAGCAAGGGCTTCTTGTTTTGCAAGGAAGACTTGGGCAAAAGCCCCTTCGCCAAGTCGTTCAACCAATTCAAAATGCTGAAACCGTTGTCCACATTGCGGGCGGGGAGTCGGTTCCGGTTTTGTTGGCGGTTGGGGTGTATTGGTTGCAGAACCGCTTCGGTGCGAATGGTCTAACCCCACCGGCCCCGTTGCAGGCGGGGGAGTAACCGGCACTTGCAGATTGAATTGCTTCGTCTGTTCAGACGAACCTTTTGCTTTTGTCGGTATCACCTGACTGACGACCGTTTGAGAAGCCCCATCTTGTTCGCTTTCACCGTCATCGAGCGAAGGGGGTTTCGGCCAATCGGTTGTATCTATTGTGTATTTCTCGGCATATTCTTCGCGGGTGACGATCTCGTAAGCAAGGCAACGCTGACGATATTCTTCAAATGCAATCTCTTTAAGCAACTCGCGATTCTGAAAGACTTCCGGAACGAGTTTGCAATAATCCTCGATATGCAGGGGCGAACCGTCGGTCCAGTTCCACTCAATATCGATACAGACAAGCTCTTTGATAATTTCGGCCCGTTGCGGGTGGTGGGGAGGCGGGAAGAAATCCGAAAGCTGAACCTCTAACCGGTTCGAGCGAGCCGTTTCAAAAGCTGCAATGAGTTGATCGAAGTCGTCAAGGACGTTCGTTTTGGTGTCGTTCATCAGAGATCGGGGTTAGAATCTTGTAGCATTTCGTTGAGGCGATTACGGCAATCGTTCAACAATCGTTCAACGGTTCGTTTCGATCGGCCAACGGTTTCAGCAACCGCCGACACATCGTAACCATGTAAACGAAGTTCGACAATTTGCCGCAGGTTGGGCG